>Ga0116168_1001055_pt1 | contig 22707 bp, 21 predicted proteins | sample AD_UKC129_MetaG_FD_89795 | JGI IMG/M metagenome (GOLD analysis project Ga0116168, IMG submission 89795) | Active sludge microbial communities of municipal wastewater-treating anaerobic digesters from Canada - AD_UKC129_MetaG | ecosystem: Engineered > Bioreactor > Anaerobic > Digestate | place...
GACTGTGTGCCCTCGTCGGGGCCAGAACCGGTAGCTGGAAACTGGAAACTGATAACTGGAAACTTCGAGCGCTAGCGGGCCAGGGCCGCCCCCACGCGCATGACCTGCATCTGGAAGGCCAGGGCGACAATCACCATGCCGGCCGTCAAAGCCAGCCGCCCGGCACTGTAGCTGCGGGTGGGGTTGGAAGGAACGCGATTGCAGTCATGCTGAACCTCGGCGGGGGCGCTCTCCGGCTGCTGCCAGACGAGGAAGGCGGTTTGCCGTCCGCGCAGGCCGCGCGCAGGCACCCTCCCGGCCAGCAGCGCCAGGTGCAGCGCCGCCACCACGGTAGCCAGCCCGACGGCCGATACGGCCTCATAACGGGGGCCGGGCCGAGGTCCGGAATGTGCCGAGTCGGTCAGCATGAGCCCCATTATAGACTCACCCGGGTGTAATGTTTAGCCCTGCGGGGTGAGGCGGAGGGTTCGGGGTTCAGGGTTCAGGGGTGAGGGTTTGGGGCTCAGGGTTTCGGTGTGGCCCCGGCGTCCCGCCGGTGGAGGGGGGGCGGGCATCCTGCCCGCCTGCTTCAGGCCCCGACTCGAGCCACACACCCCAGGAGTGCGGCGGCCACGACGCAGCCTGGGCTGGCGACAGAACCACTGGGGCGCGGGCAGCTTAAACCTTCCGCTCACAAAGGATTGAGTGCCATCTCGCGGAGCCCTTCCGCCCGGCCTGGCATGATTCGCCTGGGCGCATATACTGGCCCCACCTGCGGCCGAGTGTTGTCGGCGGGTTAAGGAAGCGGTGCTTGTGGCCGTGGATGGTCTTATTCCGGTGGTCGATTTATTCGCCGGCCCAGGTGGGCTCGGCGAAGGATTCTCTGCCCTGGGGCGTTCCGAAGGCAGGCCCAGGTTCAAAGTCTGCCTGTCAATCGAGAAGGATGCTGTCGCCCATCAAACGCTGAGGTTACGTGCGTTCTTCCGGTTTTTCAAACATGGCGATGTGCCCTCGGCGTATTACAGCCACCTGCGCGGCGAGTTGTCGTATGAGGAGCTGTTCAATTCGAATCCGGAGGCTGCGAATGCCGCCGATCGGGAGGCATGGCACGCTGAACTCGGGGTGAAGGATCCGGAAGAAGTCCGCAAGCGCATCCGGGAAGCAATTGGTGGGGAAGATAAATGGGTGCTGGTTGGCGGCCCTCCATGCCAGGCCTATTCCAAAGCTGGCCGGTCGCGCAACCGATACAGGTATCGCAACAAATTCAACACCCGTTATGTGCCCGAGGAGGATCCTCGACAGTACCTCTACGTCGAGTACCTGCAGGTTCTGGCAGACCATCGGCCGGCCGTCTTTGTCATGGAAAATGTCAAGGGGCTGTTATCGGCCACGCTGGAAAACCGGCGGATCTTCGACCGGATTCTGGAGGACCTGCACTTTCCTGCTGAGGCGGTCCGCCGTGAAGGACGTTCTGTCGCTACACAGTATCGCTCCCGCTACCACATCTACTCGCTGGAGCGGGCTGCGATGTTCGACGGCTCGAATCCTGTGGACTTTGTCGTGCGGTCCGAATGCCACGGCATCCCGCAGGCCAGGCATCGAGTGATTCTGCTGGGTGTCCGGGAAGATCTCCGCGGAGCATCGCCAAACACCCTGATTGTCCGGGACCCGGTGCCCGCGAAAGCTGTTCTTGCAGGCCTCCCGAGGCTTCGAAGTGGATTGTCTAAAACCGCCGACAGCGCAGAGGAGTGGGTTCACACGCTGGAGCGGGCAATTGATGAGAGCTGGATGAAGACGCTGCTGAGCGACGGCTGCGCGGACGTGTATAAAGAGGTGATCCACGCTTTAAGTTCCCTGAGTGTGCCACGAAAGGGCCGGGGTGCCGAGTTTGTCGACTGCGAGCCTCGCACTGAAGTTGAGCCGAACTGGTTCCTCGACCCTCGGATTGGCGGCGTTTGCAATCACGCCACGCGCCTGCACATGCCCCGTGATTTGCACCGCTATTTGTTTGTGGCCTGCTTTGGAAAGGCTCGCGGCAGATCGCCGACCTTGCGCGATTTTCCCAAGCAACTGCTGCCGGCTCACTTCAACGTGCCGACGGCTCTCAAGCACGGCAACTTTGATGACCGGTTCCGTGTCCAGCTCGCAGGCCGACCGTCAACTACAATTACGAGCCACATCGCCAAAGACGGCCACTATTATATCCATTATGATCCGACGCAGTGCCGGAGCCTGACAGTTCGCGAGGCTGCCCGGCTTCAAACGTTCCCCGACAACTATCTGTTCTGCGGCCATCGTACTGCCCAATACACCCAGGTCGGCAACGCCGTTCCGCCTTTGATGGCCAGGGAAATTGCAGGCATTGTCTGGGATTTGCTCCGCTGAGACAGATCATGGACCGGCTGAGTCAAGAGCGTCGAAGCTGGAATATGTCCCGTATTCGCTCGCGGAATACGAGACCTGAACAACTGGTACGTTCCCTGCTTCACCGACTCGGCTTCCGCTTCCGGCTTTGCACGGGGGACCGTGTGTTTGGCAGGCCCGACATTGTTCTGCCAAAGTACAGGACAGTGATTTTTGTGCATGGCTGCTTCTGGCACCGGCATCAACGCTGCCGGTATGCGTACACTCCGAAATCGCGTATTGATTTCTGGGAACGGAAATTTGCCGCGAACATTGCCCGGGACAAGGAGGTCAGCAAGCGCCTGCGGCGCGAGGGCTGGCGCGTGGTCATCGTGTGGGAATGCGATCTGGCCAGAATAGACCACTTGAAGGCCAGACTCATGAAAATAAGATCGGAGACACATCGCTCCAGGTGAAGGAAGACTGAGGTACTGCTTCTGCCTGCAGATGCTTCTGTTCAGGGCCCCAGTGATTGCATTCGCAAGCCGACGTGCTGGGTTGGTGCCGCTTTCATCCGGATACGCGGTTCACCGCTTGCTCACGGCCAGCCGGGGTGCCAGGCTTCCAAGCTGAAATCTGCACGACGCTTGAGCATGGTTTGGAGATGGCCCCCGCTGTGCCCGGTCACGGCGGAGTATCGTGCGGCAGGACGGTCGCTATTTGATACACGCTGTTTCAGACTCAATCCAAGCTATAAGGTCATCAACATCCTCAAATGCTTCGATGCACTCCCATCCACCGTTTTCGTGCTGAGCCTCAACCGTGTACTTCGAATGTGGCCCCTCACCGGGACCGTAGGCTGCAGCTCTTTCGTCAGCAACGTCGGCGTCCCGCAGGACCTCCACCGAGTAGGTGGTCAGACCTCTGCGCGTCTGCTCGCGCAGCGGAACAATTTCAAGGCTTAACGTTAGCCATGGCTGCGACGCATCTGCACCGGGGTTGAGTATCTCAAGGACATTTTGTTCGATGAGGGGGTGCAATTCAGGGCAGCGATAGGCTACAAGCGGGTCCATCGGCATGTCGTCTCCAGGAAGGTAATGCTCGCCGTGTTATCAAGCTGCGAGATTAGCCAGCGAGGTGTCCAGGATGTCGTGTACTTGTCTGGTCGTCAGGGCGTCCAGCAAGTACACTCCACCGGCAGTATTGAGGTCGCGCATCATCTTCTGAACAGTAATCGACCAACCGCCAAGCCGTTCAATCTTCTGTGAATTGTTCTTGAAATACTCCAGCGTAGCCCGGCGGATCGTCGGACTCTTGCCAAGACTGCGCTCAAGCAGGCCAGTATGTATGTCCTGCTTTGAAAAAAGAACCCGTGTCAGTTCGAATGGGTCGGAGCGATTGCCGTCGTATGTGAGATAGCCCGACCACCAGAGGCGTGATATTCCATTTCTTACTAACGAGGCGATTCCGCCTCCTCTCAAGAAGAACCTGTCGAGGATTACATCAGGTTTCACGTTGCCCCACCGGGCGACCATATAGGACCAATAGGTAACATGCGTGAGGTAAGTCCAGAGTCGCGCTTCCATGGCTTGCACAGGGGTTAGGTTGCGGAGGGCGGAAAAAAGCAGGATGGCATTCTCCGCGTCATCTTCAGGACGAGCGGAGACTTTGAGTTCGGGAAGCGAGGTAACTTCGATGCCGGTGTCCCGCCAGTACCTTTTACCGTCGGCAAACTCCTCCAACCAGGAACTAAGTGAGGTATATCGCTCTGCGTTCTGTGGCACCGCATTCCGCAAACGCACCAGCCACGTGTCACTCAGATACTTCAGGCTCATTGCGCTCTCCTTCCGAGACTCTCAGCAGGTCGGTCAAGAACCGGCGTGTTGGGTGCTGCAAAATCGCTTGTGCGTATTCGAGGCCTCGCTCAGCTCCGGTTTCCAAGCTCATTTGCAGAGCTTCGAGTCGCTGGCGGACAATCTGTGCCCATTTCGGCAGCGGCTCGTTGTTCTGTAGGCGTCGTCCTGCATCAGCAATGGCAGTCACGAGGACAGGCAGAACGATACCCTGGATGAGGAGAGAGGCGAGTCTGCGATCATGGCGAGCGTGGCCATACGACTCATAGTCTGGTTTGGAAAGAAAAACTGTTATCTTTTCTTGGTCCAAGTCGACCACAAATGGACCATCGGGACGATCATCGTGCAGAAGCTGCATGATGGATGACAGTTTCCTGAGGGGATCATACTCCTTCTCTGCCTCAAACGTAAACGTTCTGCTGTATGCAAGGACATCTCCTGGCCTTATAGAAAAAGTTGCATTGCCGTAGTCGGGGTGAGCACCTTGGATGGTATAGGAGTGGATGGGCTGTCGCGCCACAACAAACCCGGTGATCTCCACGGTCCCCGACACGTGATCGGCCTCAATCTCGATGATATCCTTTGGGCGGCAAGGGACATGGAGAATTCGGTAGAAGTTATCCCGCCCTTCGACGTGTACCGCGTAAGCGGCTGTCTCGGATCTAACCAAATCCGCGAGACCAGGATGTTCGTGCTCAAACTCGTACGAGATGTAGTAGCGCTGACTATCGGATCGACAATTGCAATGAAGGTCGAACCGGTTCGGCATAACGTCGTCACGGGTGGGGCTGAGGACTGGATACGGTAATGAGCGGTCGATGATTCTCATATTGCCTCCGCTGCCAACGCAAGCCGTAGTGGGGTCCCCAACTGCACCACGACACGTGCCGGTTGCTGAGCGGAAATTGGGACCTCTATGCTTGGACCATTCACCGGAAGAGCGGCCATGGTATTTGCATCCTGTGCGGAGGTCAGCACAGGTACCTCAGTACGACCATCTTCACCGACAGCAACCAGGCGGAAACCCTCCGCGTCTCCACTCAGCGATCGCACGACCAGCTCGTAGGTGCCGTCATTTCGCCGGAAGCTGCGTAGTCTCAGCTCCGGTTTGGAGGCAGGTGTCCGGGAGGGGTGTGTTCCATGCCCTCCTCCCGCACTGGCTCCTGCCCCGTTATCGCCGTTATTCGTTCCACTGACCGCACCGGTCCCCCCTTCTCCCCTGCCACCGCCATCTTGAATGTCCGTCTCGCCACCCACATTGCTTGCTTCCAGAACTACCGGCCTCGGTTCTGCAGCGGGCCGAACCTCAATCACACCCGTGCGCGGTAAGGGCGTAAACTGAACCTCCTGTTCCGTTGCACTCCCGCTGTTGTTCCCCTCGGCCAGCTCTTCCGCGTCGTCGTAATATGGCAAATAACGGGCGAGATCTGGAACATCAAGTGCCTGGGTCGTGGGAGCGGGGCTTAAGTCCCTGATACGGCCCCGAATCCATTCGTAAAGCTCCCGCAGTGCTCTTGCCGCCTCTGGAGAACCACGTTTAGGATTCCACTCATCGTGGCGAGGGGGTTCCAGGGAACGAAGCAGTTCATTGCCGGCTGGGTCGTCACAAACGAAGTATCCGCAGAACGGACGGCGGGATCTAAACGCCTTGAGGTTAATAATCATGCCCGTCTTGCGAGTTAGTGCTACCCGTTTGGGCAACTCTTCGTCGCTCGCAGTCAGGTACAGGGCTACGGTGCCAAGGCTGTTTATGCTGGTTTCGTGCCGCTGACCTTCCCGTAACGCCTTGTAGTACAGGTGTGCCGTAAAGTCTTTGTCTTGTGCAAACTCATCCAAATCTGCCGCCAAGGTGGTCCCGTCTACTACTCTGTCGCCAACACGGAAAGTGATTATGTTCCGGTGGATTGCCGGCCAGAAATTAGTCAGTATTGAGGAAAGCAGATTCCGTTCCCACCCGTCAGGAGCACGATATCCGATAACAAAGATATCGGTGCCCGGAGCGCGCCGCACGAAGGCCTCAGGGATGGAGGTAATGTCTCTGATTGCAGCGCAAGAGTGTGTTTCATGATTACACCGTCCGATATAACCGGTGCGGCGAGTAGTGCGCTCGTTGCGATCTTTGTGACTTGCAAGACGAACGACGCCCTGAAAGGCAACCTCACCATCCTCGGTGCGTGTTGAATAGAACACTGTCCGGATCTCAGACGCAGCAAAGGGTGCGTACTTGCCGATTCCGTAAGAGCCTCCAGCGCCCTCATCTTTGTTGGAAACGCCCGCGGAGCGGACCAGCGCGTACCATCGACCGGTCCTGTCGGTATCGTTGCCAGTTAAGCCAGTGGTCCCGTAATCGCTGATGCGCAGAACTTTGACAGTAGGACGTTGTAAGAGGTCAAGGCCGTTCGTAAAGAAGCGGCTGACTTTCTTATCTGATGTCCTATCTGGCTGCCAAAAGGCACGGCAGCGCTCAAAACGCTCAGCCAGTTCGTGAACACATGGAAGCTGCGCCTTAGGCAGGTCGATTAGCTCAAAATACAGGTGGACCGTTTGGACACCCGTCCTGGGAACATCGATAACGTTCTGCGCGACCTCCCTCGCGAGGTGGTGCTCGACATCGCCAAGAAAGAACTCGACACCAGGATCGTTCAAGCCTTCTTCTTCCCCCCCATCAGCAGAGGGGACATACAATTCCACCATGCCTTATTCCTTGTTCTTCCAAGATCTGAGTATGCTGTCAGCCTCGCCACTCGGCAAGTCCTTGCCAACCTGCGGTTATTGTGCCCTCGACATGTTTATTCGGAACCAGGCTATATCCCGCTTTGCGCCCGTGTTGTTCGACAATACCCAGATGCTTCAACCATGCTAAGGCGACGTAGGCCTGATAATCGGCCAGTGGCGAGCCATCGACCGGGTCTTTCAGCGGCAGGAGCTTGTCGCCGGTAAAGAGCCGGCTGTTACTGCCCAACTGCCGCACCGCCGCGCTTACCGCATCGATGGCCCGGCGGGAAGCCCGGTGGGTGTACTCTTTCCGCTCTTTTTTCGACCACCCCACCTTGACCAGTTCGTTGCCACGCCGGAAGAACCGCGGGTATGTCTCCGAGATGGCACGTGTCCGTCCCCGTCCTGCAGTGGCCGTGCTTTCCGGACCTGCTTGGCGGGTCTTGCCCGTTCCGCCACCGCCTGCTGTGGATGCGGCCTGCGATGCTTCGGAGGCGGGTTGGCTCTCCGCAACCAATGCGCCCACCGCCTTAGCGAATTCCGCAATGCGCTGTACGCACCCATAGTCGCCTTCGGCAGCGGCCTCGGCAACCAGGCGGCGCAACCCCTGTTCGCAATCGTGTAATAAACGAATGGCCTTATTCAGTTTCATAAACGTAATCTAAACGTAAAGAGAAAATATGTCAAGGCCGGTTCTCGCGAAAATTAGAAAATTTGACGGCAGCAGGGCATATCCGGCTGCGTGCCGCTACGGGCAGCACGAAACTCACCCAAGGAAAAGGACGTCAGGCTTCTGGAAGAGAAAAAGGAGGAGGGGCGAGAGAAAGATCCGGCCGTACCCGGCGGGCGCTCCTTACTGGATCCGATACAACTCCCGGGCCGGCTGGGCCGGGCCGAACGGGCCCAGGTTGGGCCGGACCTCAATCCAGTACTCGCCTTGGAAGTTGGATGGTACTCGCCACGAGTACCGGCAGACCCCGCCTCACCCATAGGTGAACTTGCCGGTGTAAATGGGCGTGTCCCACTTGGACAGGATCCGGAACGCAGGCGCGGGCAGCTTCTGGTTGCCCCGTTCGGCCGCGATGGCGTATTCCACGCCGGAGCTGTCCACGACCTTTACCCCCACGGAGATGACTTTCGACCGACCGGCGACCTGGGGCTTCGCCACCGTGGCCCGGGCGATGAGCGGCACGCCCACCGGGAGCTGGGTCGTCTGGTTGCCGCGAATTTGAAAATCAGCCAGTTTGCCGAAGCTGCCAGTCCCGGGCAGTTGCCAGCCGGTTGGGCCGCGCGGTCCGATATCAAAAAGCACGACCGACCAGCACGAGTACCGGCCCTCCGGCAGGCGCCATTGGCTGTGCCCGGCCAGCCGGAACACCCCGGCATCGCCGAGCACCAGCAACTCCACGCCGGCCCGCTTGATGTCGAGCGTGCCCATGGCGATGTCCGCCGGCTGACACTGGAGGGCCGAGCCGTCCGGGGCCACGCGGACCAGGTAGTGCTTGTCGCCGAAGCCGATCATGCGCGTGAGCGGCTGGATTTCCCACTGGGCGGCCCCGCCCGGGTCGAAGCGCTTGTTGCGGTTGCGGTCCACGGCGATGCCGTCGAATCGCGACCACGCCGAACGCGGGAGCGGAAGCTTGCAGACATCGTCGTAGCGGCCGTCGAAGTTGCAATCCATCAGCGCGACCTGCCAGGACTCGCCGTCGATGCGGACCTCTCCGACCCGGCAGCGGGCCGGGTACAGCGTGAGCGTGCCCGCCTGGGCCGTTTGAATGAAGAACTGCACAGGCTCGCCGTCGTCGTTCTGCGGCGGCCGGATGGAGATGGGACCGAAGCGGTACGTGGCCGCCCGGGCGTTTCCACTGCCCAGACGCGTGCCGGGCACCGGCTGTTCGTCACTCAGGCGGCCGTTGAAGTTGGTGTCCACGCGAAGGGTGGGAGTAGCGCCGCCTTCGACGGCCAGAGTGATCTGTCGTCCGCCTAACGTGGCCCGATAGTTTCTCGTGCTACGGCGGGTGGGGTAAAGGTACCGGCGTGCCAGCAGGGCCAGCGGATCGTCAGGCCCCGTGATGTCCTGGTACTCAAGCCGATGTGCAAGGTCCCAGTCGGCTTCCGCCCTGGGCTCGGGCTTCTTGGCCGGCGGCGCGGGTTCGACGTCGGGCTCACGGCTCGGTGCCTGCGCGGCGGGGGGCTCCGGTGCGGCGGCCATCTCCGTAACGAGTTGATCCTGTTCGGCTCCCTCGCGCTCCGGGAAAACCACCGACACCACACCGAGGAATTCATTGTCTTTGCCGAAGATCACGCCCGTGTTGCCGTAGGTCGCGCACAGAATGCCGAAGGCGTTCTTTTCCAGCCGCGGCGGGCCGAAGCGGGCCTTCAGCATCTCCAGCGTCAGGCCCTTGCCCTGGGTATAGATGTTGAGGGTGGCCGTCTCGCCTTCGGCTTGTGACAGCCGCTTGATGGCGTCCCAGTCCCACAGGCCCACGGCCGGCGGCGGGTAAGAGGACTGAATGATCGCCCCGTCGCCCACCAGCTCCTCGTCTGACAGCAGCCCGTTCACCAGGTCCAGGTCAGCGGCCGTGAGTTCGTAATCGCGGTAGGCGGCGAGGTCCTCTTCCAGCATGGGCACAAAGCCCTGGAGCAGGCGCGAAGCGCTGCGGCGTGGTGCCGGCGGTGCGGCCGGCTTATCGGTGCCCCTGGCGGATGCGGAATCGCGGGGAGGCGCGGCCTGGTCAGGCACAGGGACTTCCAGCGCCGGCTCAGGCTCGGTGGTGTCCGCGACGGGTTCCTCGGGTAGCGCGGCGACCTCGTCCTCCGCCGACGGAGCGACGGCAAGCGGCGATGATTCCGCACCGGGTTTTGAGGCCTTGCCGGCGGTCGAGTACCGATAGACGCCGATGCTGGCGACCAGCACGACAACCGCGATGCCGATCCACCGGGCCTTACCGCCTGAACGTGCCGCCTGGGTGGGACTGAACTCCGTCGCCGGTTGCCGGTCCGTCTCCTCAGAGGACGGCTCGGCGGCGGGGATCTGGAGCACGTTGCCACACTGCGGGCATCTGGCCCGCCGGCCGGCGTAATTGTCCGCTACACGCAGTCTCTTTCCGCATTGACAGGAGACGGTGATTGACATGCTCAACTCGCCGGAAGATGGGTTGATCGGCGGGGCGCGCCGGATCATCCGGCAGCCCAGACGATCATGCCGGAGCTTAGCTTACCTCAGAACATGTCAACGAGCCACTCCCCGCCAGGTTCTGAAATGCCGACGAGATCAAAACAACCCCACGGTCCCCAAGCAGCGGCGCCCTGCCGCCGGAGCGACAGGGCGCCTGCTGAATGTGCCAATTGATCCCTCGCTTGCGCTTCGGGCTCAGGGTTATCGGGTGCAGGGGCTACCGGGCATACTCCGTGGCCCGCACCTCGCGGATGAGCGTGACCTTGACCTCGCCGGGGTAAGTCATCTCCTGCTCGATGCGCTTGGCGATGTCATAGGCAGTCTTGGCGGCCACGTGATCATCGACCCGGTTGGCGTCCACGATCACACGGACCTCCCGGCCGGCCTGGACGGCATAGGATTGTTTCACGCCCGGGAAGCTGTTGGCGATGCCTTCGAGCTGCTCGAGGCGCTTGATATAGCGTTCGAGCGACTCCCGGCGTCCGCCCGGCCGGGCTGCGCTGATCGCGTCGGCCGCCGCCACGAGGGGCGTGTACGGGCTGATGGCCTCAACATCGCCGTGGTGACCGGCGATGGCGTTCAGCACCTCGGGTCGCTCGCCAAAGCGCTTGCAGATGTCGGCCCCGATCTGGGGGTGGCCGCCCTCCACTTCGTGGTCCACGGCCTTACCGATGTCGTGCAACAGGCCGCATCGCCGGGCCAGGGCGCCGTCCAGGCCGAGTTCGTCGGCCATCATCTGGCACAGGAAGGCGACCTCGATGCTGTGCTGAAGGACGTTCTGGCCGTAACTGGTCCGGTAGCTCAATCGGCCCAGCAGGTCGATCTGCTTGCGATGCAGACCGCCGATGTTTGCCTCGACGGCAGCCTTCTTGCCGCGCTCGACAATCTGGCGGGCGACCTCCACGCCGACTTCCTCGACGATCTCTTCGATACGCGTGGGATGAATTCGTCCATCCTGGATGAGCCGTTCGAGCGACAGCCGGGCGATTTCCCTCCGGACAGGGTCGAACGCGCTGACCACCACCACCCCGGGGGTGTCGTCCACGATCACATCCACGCCGGTGGCCTTCTCAAAGGCCCGAATGTTCCGCCCTTCACGCCCGATGACCCGGCCTTTCATGTCGTCGGAGGGGATGTCCACCGTACTGACCGTGCTGGCGCTGGTGTGCTCGGTGGCGAAGCGCTGGATAGCGGTGACGATGATCTCCCGGGATTTCTCCTGGGCCGTGTCGCGGGCCTCGGTGAGGATCTTGTCCACCATCTCGGCCGCGTCGCGCTCCACCTCATGCTGAAGCCGGGTGAGCAGAAGCTGGCGGGCCTCCTCGACGCTCATCCCGCTGATCCGCAGGAGCTGGGCCCGCTGCTCTTCCAGCGTGAGGTCAACCTCTCGCTCCTTCTGCTTGAGAACGTTTTCGCGTTCTTTCAGACGGGCATCCGTCTGTTCGAGCATCTTCTCCTTGGACGTGAGGGTATCGAGTTTCTTGTCCAGCAGATCAGTTCGCTTGTCGAGCCGTTTCTCGGTTTCTTTCAGCTCCTCCCGGATCACCGAGCTCTCTTTTTCGAACTGATCCTTCTTGCGAAAGTACTCCTTTTCTGCTTCGACCTTGGCTTTTTCGACGATCACATCCGCCTGACGTTGGGCCTCATTGATGATCCGTTCCGATTCCCGTTCCGCGGCGGCCAGCTTTCCCTTTCCGGAGAAGCTCAGCGCGATATAAACCGCGACAGCACCGATCGCGAGACCGAGAATCAGGAACGCGAGATCCAATGAGCTTACCGCCGCGAGCAATGCGGGTAATCCCATGGTTCACCTTCCTTACCGTATGCGTTCCCAGAGTTATGAGAGCCGCCGGCGACTTCAGACGCCTGGAGGCACTCTGGGGGTTCTCAGCTTCTTTCGGGGAAGTTGATGACGCCGAAGGGCAAGGGTGGGGTAAAGGAGGCTCCGATAATCACCTGAGCAGACCGGCTTCCCGGCCGTGCAACCTCAGGTTTGAGGAGGGCCGCAAGAAGCCTTCTTATGATCGCAAGTCTAGAATTAGTGGCTTTTTAGGGTCGGATAGGCCGAGCGGAGAATCTGCTGGCTGCCAGATCCCCGGGGGGCCGTTCCGTTTGATTTCATGAAGTCCTCTGCCACCAGTTCAAAATCCCTTCAAAGGAAGGTGCGAATCTCCGAAGTCCTTACGTGCCTGCCTGACATTCAGCCTGCCGGGCCGAACCGGCCTGTGGCGAAGATTTAACCTGAAGGTTGCCTGCTGGCTCACGATGGTGGCCAGGCTTTATGCCGCCTGGAAGGCACACATCCGTCATCGTACGCCGGCATTGTGATCTTTCACGCCCCCGATGAGGCATGAATCAGAACCAACCGTCTCCTTCATCAGGGCCGGTGATCATAAACCGACCGGCCAATGCCCGACGCTTATGCACACCTGATCGTCCAGCGTCCCAAAAACGCTTGGCGTGCCGCAACATCCCGAAAAATAAAAAGTTAGTGAGCAATTGGACGCTCACTCCCTATTCGTTTTTCATTATAATCGCAGGCTTAGCGGCGTCAATACGCGGGCAACCCCACTTCCACGCCAACTTTCAGGTGAATAAAAGGTTATGAACGGGGTGAAACCGATTACATGCGATTTGGGCCGAGCCCAGGGGTTCGCTACAATGGGCCGCTCACGGACCGAGGAGACCCGCATGAATCTGCGCAGTTTGTTCGTCTCGACGCTGGCCTTGCTGTTGTTGATGGCGTCTGGGGCGATGGCCTCCCCTCCCCCAGCCCCCAAGATTCAGGTTGAGCTGCTTGCCGAGCATACGGCACTGGTTCCGGGCACAAGCACGGGTCTGGCAATAGCCTTCAAGATCGAGTCCGGCTGGCACATCTATTGGCACAACCATGGCGAAGGGGGGATGCCGCCGGAGTTCGAATGGCAGCTACCGCCCGGCTATCAGGTGGGTCCCATGCGCTTCCCGGCGCCTCAGCGTCACGTGGACCACGAGGCCGACCTGCACACCTTCATCCTGGAAGGCGAGCCTGTCATCCTGACTCAGCTCACCGTGCCCACCTCGGCCCAGCCGGGGGAGAAAGTCACCCTGGGTGTGAAAGTCAGGTGGCTGGCCTGCAAGGAAGTCTGCGTCCAAGGCAACAAAACCCTCTCCATCCAGCTTCCGGTGATTGCCGACCAGGGCCAGGCCGAAACCGCAGACCCGGTCACCTTCAAGATGGCGCAGAGGTCGTTGCCGGCCCCCGCGGAAAAGGCCAAGTACCTGAAGTCGCTTGAGGCCGTGGCCAGCGTGGATAAGGTCCGGCCGGGCGACAAGTTTGAGGTGGGGGTGATCTTTGAGGTTCAGCCGGGTCACCACATCAACTCCAATACCCCGCTGAGCAAGGAACTGATCCCCACGGACCTGTTCCATGCCCATACTCCGGGTCTGGATATCGGTCGGCCGCGGTTCCCTCCGGGGCAGATCGAGGAGCAGGCCCCGCCCGAGGAGCTGAGCCTGGCCGAGCGGTTGCGGACGCCGGCCGAGAAGCTGTCGGTCTACCGGGGAAAGACCGTGGTTGTGCTGCCGGTTGAGGCGAGCGGATCGCTGGCCGGCGACTCCGTGCAGATCAGCGGCGTGGTGACCTACCAGGCCTGCCGGGATGCTGCTCCAGGAATGCCTGCGGCGTGCTTTCCGCCAACCGCCGCGGAATGGAGCCTGACCCTGCCGGTGGCCAAACCGGGGGAAGAGGTCCAGGTTGTGAAGCTACCGGGGGCTGACGCGGCGGCCGGCGAGCCGGCGGTCGCAAGCGGTTCGCCGACGACCCGTCCCGGGCAGGATACGGACGACCAGGGGAGTGAGGGCCCGGTTGCGGCCACCACCGCGCAGGAGCCGCCGACCGACGGGCTGGCCATGGGCGTGGTGGGGCGGATCACCGGCTACATGACGTCCCTTGGGGTGTTGGGTTATCTGGGTTTGGCCTTCATCGGCGGCCTGGTCATGAACCTCATGCCCTGCGTCTTGCCGGTGATTTCCATCAAAATCCTCTCGTTCGTGCAGCAGGCCAGGGAGAGCCGCCTCCGGGTTCTGACGCTGGGGCTGTCGTTTTCCGCCGGCATCGTGGTGTCGTTCATCGTGCTGGGCCTGTTGATACTGGGCCTGCTCAAGGGCTTGGGCCTGGAACTGGAATGGGGCGGACAGTACCAGAAGCCCGTGCTACTCATCGCTTTTTCCGCCGTGGTCACGGCCCTGGCCCTGAGTCTGTTCGGCGTGTTCACGCTCTCGCCGCCGCGGTTCGTGCTGGATATGGGCGGCCGGGTGGAGGCGGAGGGGCACGTGAACGCCTTTGCGATGGGATTGTTGGCCACGATCCTGGGGACGGCCTGCACGGCTCCCTTTATCAGCCTGGTGATCGCCTGGGCGCTGCGTCAGCCGCCGGCCATCGGAATGCTGGTGTTCGTGCTTGCGGGTTTCGGCATGGCCTTGCCTTATATCCTGCTGGCGGCTCATCCGGCCTGGCTGCGGTTTGTGCCCCGGCCGGGACCGTGGATGGAAACCTTTGAGCACGTGATGGGCTTCCTGCTCCTGGGGACCGTCGCCTATTTTCTCCACGCGCTCGGTATTCAACTTGGTGCCCAGGGCCTGCTGTGGACCATCGTATTCCTGTTGTTCGTGGCGGCGGGAATGTGGTGCTATGGCCGGGCGGGCTTCGGGTCCAGTCCCCGCCGGCAGGCGGTGTGCTATACGGGCACCGTCTTGCTGATCGCCGGCGGGTGGTGGTGGTGCTTCGGCTACATGAACCGCATTCCCGAGCTGGCCGCGCAACAGCATGCCCTGGTAAAGACAATGGGCCAACTCGCGGAGGTGGAGTGGACGGATTCCGAATCCATCCCCTGGATCCCTTATTCGCGCGCGAAGATGCTGGAGCTGGTCAATGCCGGCAAGACGGTCTTCATTGACTACACGGCGGAGTGGTGCGTCAACTGTAAGTACAACGAGAAGGTCGTGATCAACACTCCGGCAGTGCGCGAGGCCATGCGTCGATTGGGCGTGGTGCCGATCCGCGCCGATTACACGCTCGAAGATCCCGAGATCAAGGCCGACCTGGAGCGATTCAAGCGCGCCGGCGTCCCCATGTACGTGGTTGTGCCGGCCAACCGGCCGGACGAGCCGATCCTGCTCAACGAGATCCTGACCCAGCGGGCGGTGATTGAGGCCTTGAACCGCGCCGGCCCCAGCGACGGAGCATCGGTGTCGGTGGTCGCGAAGGAACAGTAGCAGGACCGGCCGGCGGCTTTGCTGAAGATGGAGAGGGGGGCAGCCGGATGCGCGCCTTCCTCCTCTCTTCCTCTCGATCTGTTACAATACCTCCATCTTCGTCTCCCTGTATCTGCTGTATCTGCGTGCTGAAACTGGAGTTGCACATGTCCGACAAGATCCCCGTCCTGTTCGACACCGACATCGGCAGCGACATCGACGATGCCGTGGCCCTGGCCTACCTGCTCAAGCAGCCGCGCTGTGAACTGCTGGGCGTGACTACCGTTACGGGCGAGCCGCTCGTGCGCGCCCAGCTCGTCGATGCGGTCTGCCAGGCGTTCGGCCGCAAGGAGGTGCCCGTTTATGCCGGCGCGGGCCGACCGCTGCTGGTCGCCCAGCGCCAGCCGGAGGTGCCGCAGCGGACGGTGCTGGAGAAGTGGCCGCACCGCGATAAATTCGGGCCGAACCTGGCGGTGGATTTCCTGCGCCAGACCATTCGTTCGCGCCCGGGCGAGATCACTCTGCTCTCAGTCGGACCGCTGACCAACATCGGCCTGCTCTTTGCCCTGGACCCGGAGATTCCCTCGTTGTTGAAGCGCTGGGTGCTGATGGGTGGCGTTTTCACCCGGAGCGCCCCCGGCGGGCTGGAGTGGAACGCGATGCTCGACCCGCACGCGACCGCGATCGCCTTCGCGGCCAATGCTCCGGGCACGCGGGCCGTCGGGCTGGAGGTCACCACCCGCTGCACAATGCCGGCCGAGGAGTGTCGCCGGCGGTTCAGCCAGGGGCCGCTGCGGATCGTCGGCGAGATGGCCGAGGTCTGGTTCAAGGGCCGCCCGGTCATCACCTTCCACGATCCGCTGGCGGCAGCGGCGGTCTTCGAGCCGGAGCTGTGCCGGTGGCAGGCCGGCCGGGTGGAAGTGGAGTTGCAGAGCGAGCGGCTCAAGGGCCTGACGCACTTCAATCCGAACGCGGAGAAGAAGCCGCACGAAGTCGCGGTGGACGTGACGCCGGAGGCCTTCTTCAAACACTACTTCGAGGTCGTGAATCTGTCCTGACGGATCGTGCGCGCGGGTGCGACCGGCAGGAGCGTGATTTGAGTGCCACGGCTCTTGAGCCGCGCTGTGCGCCAGCGGCGCCTTGCCGATGAAGAACCAGTGTGGCGCCGGCGTCCGGCCGATGCAGGGGGGGCGGGCGTTTTGTCCGGAAAACGGCCGGTACAGAGCCCGGCCGCTACGCGAGAACGGTACAGCGGAGAACAGCCGGTACAAAGCCCGGTCGCTGCGGGGGAAACAACCGGCGCCCAACTCTCCCCGAGGCCCCGGGCCGGCCGCTCCTGAAGTGCGGAGAATAACCACTTCCGCCGGCTATGGTGATACGCGACTTAGGGCTATCTCCAGAGCCCCGGCCAGAGGAAGCCAGTGAGTGTCGCACCCAGGCCGATCAGCAGGCACCATGTGGTCTTGCGGTCCATCACTGGCTCCAAGCGATCCCGCCAGAGGAGATCAACCAGCCCATAGAGAAATGCGGTGCAGCCCACCCCCGGTGCAAACAAGGGCATCTCGCTGGATGGATTACCGGGTCTGGTCTGAACTTGAACCCAGAAACTGTATGCAGCAATGAAGGACAGTGCCGCCCCCGCTGCGAAGAAGCCCTCTGCCAACAGGTAATCGATGGATGGTGACTTGCGATTGGTGCTCTCTGGGTGCTGATCACCGAGCTGGTCCATGCTGTAGCTCCTGCCCCGGCAACTTCACCCACCGTAAGGTTGGGCTCTTGCCATGATTATCTTCCTCTCCGCGTGCCAGAGCCGGTGCATGGCTTCGCTACGGCTGGAGGCTGGCCTTGAGGCAGGGTGCTTGTAATTCTGCATGATCCGAAGCATGCTCCCCGGGTCTCGGGTTTTGTGGTAAGGACAGGTAATCAGGCCCTCAGCCAGCAGGGCGTCCTCGTTGATCTCAACGAGTTGCCCACCCGAGAATTTCGCATTCCACTGGTACTTCTGCGGAGCACGCTCGAAAGCACCTCCCAAGGGGCAGATCGCAAGCGAGACCGAACGAGCCGAATAAACGTAAGAACCCTCCTCTTTGAGGTACGGTTGAACCATGCGAATCAGGTCATCTATATCGGCTGGGCTGGGCAATGTCCCGCCGTGTGCATCTGCGTAGTCGCAGACTGCCTCAGTCAAGCAGTCCAGTTTTCTCGTGCACTCCATATGAACATATCCGCCCGCCCAGCCGTGAAGGTATGCCCCTGAGGCCAAGTAGGGCGTCAAGGCTGCCGCGTAGGCGACAACCCCAATGGCGGTCATCAGGAGCCGTTGTGAAACCGGGTGTTTCCTTCCGGCGAGCAGGGACGCGCTGATGAGGAAAAACGCCACCCCGATCAGATTCCAGGTCAGGAAGGTGGCACCGCTTTCGTCCCAATCCAGCCCCCAGTAAGTCGGACGGGGGGCACCGAGGCCAGACGGCGGTGCCGTAGAAGCCGTGGCTGCACACCTGCCGAACATGTAGAAGGTGACCGCAAAAAGAGCCATTCCGAGCATCGCACGGAGACCAGCAGCACGCAGCCTGTGGCCCAGTACGACCCGGAAGGAAATCACCATCGAGACCAGTAGAATGAGAGCGGCCAGCGGCAACCACCAACGAAACTCCAGAGGTGGGGTGATGGGGGTCGAAGCATACTTGGCGTAGCCGTGCCCGAAAGCGTTAGTGTGTGGGATGACGCAGAAGGCAATTACGACCCATCTTCTGATCATTAATCACCCAGACCATAAGCAGGGCGTGCCGCTGATTGCCGCCCCTCTTAGAAGCCTTTCCTACCGCAACCCCCGCTTGTCAACGCCCACTCATGCCATCAGTTTACCCCTTGGACGGGATTGCCGGAAGTCTGGCCCGGCACCGCCGCCCCGCACTCCGGTTACACGCCCGAGACATTGCCGGTGAGGTCGTACTGCCGCTGCCAAGAGGGTCCGCTCTGCGGGCTGACCCGCCATTGGTCCATCGCCTGTTGCAGCAGGTTCTCACGGGGCATATCGGTCAGGTGGCCCACCTCTTCCAGAGGTGGGTTCACGATTTGGACAACCGATGAGGGTGCCGACGGCATCAACCGCGAGCCCGGCTGAAGCCGGAGTGCGTCTGAGGCTGGAGATGGGTTTGTCGCTCAGCTAATCGCCCGTGGCCCCGAGAGGGGCCAAGTGAGAGTAGCCACCAGCGCAGCGAAGCGGAACTGGTGGTTGCGAGTACCCGGCGCATAAGTTCCCGCCCCGGCCCGGGCGGGGTGAGATGCTGGTGAGGGGTCTCACGCCGCCCCTGCGGGGCGTGTGTCCACCTGAAGGTGGCGGTCTGTGGTGCGCTCAATGCCCTTTTCTTATTCGGTCCGATTCAGCCGGGCTTGCTCGTTTGATCGCTTTCGGGCATGGACTTCGATCCGATGCGGCCATAGACCTACTAATGGGGAAAGGTCCAAGCGGGGCAGGGCGGCTTGCTCAACAGCAGAAAGAGAGGAGTTGCCATGCAGCTCAAGGACGTCATGACCCACGAGGTGGAGTGCATTTCGCCCGAGGCTTTCCTGAAGGAGGCCGGCGAAAAAATGAGAGCCTCGGACGTGGGCGCATTGCCCGTTTGTTCCAATGACCGGCTGGTCGGCATGATCACCGACCGAGATATCGCCTGCCGGGCGGTCGCCGGCGGCATGGATCCCAGGGAAGCGCGGGTCCGCGACTGTATGACCGATCAGCTCATCTATTGCTTCGAGGATGAGGACGTGTCCGAGGCCGCGCGGATCATGGAAGAAAGGCAAATCCGCCGGCTGCCGATCCTGAACCGAAGCAAACGACTGGTCGGCATCGTCTCGCTGGGCGACCTCGCCACCCGCGTGCGCAGCTATGAGCTCAGCGGCGAAGTGCTGGAAAGAGTCTCCGAACCGGCGCTACAGCACGTGTGATCTCCGGCACGTCTGATATCGAAGAGACCGCAGCGCGTGTGACCTCGAAGCGAGCGCGCAAGGGGCCAGCTTCCCGAGATCACGAAGTTCGATCGCATCGCTCGTCCTCAGGGCGATGCGCTAACAGAACGCCTCCAGGCCGTGGATGATCGCTGCCTGGGGATTTTGCAGATTCCCTCAACGCGACACCGCCGATCAAAAGTCTTTTTGACAAATGCCTCCTGTGACCCGCATGTCTGCATCGCCTCCCGTATGGTCCGGTGGGCTGTCGTTTCGAAAGGTATGACCCACCTGTTGATTCGACCATCAGATAACCCGGACGAGCATGATTGAGCAGCAAGAAGTGCCGGCGGAAGGCCTGGCGCGGCAGGGTGTTTTTGGCCTTGCAGTAGCCCTGGAGGTATTATGGGCAACGTGAATGGAATCGCGCGTGAGGGCGGGATGGCGATGACGCACGTTGCCGATCTGGATGGCAATCCACGTGAATCAAGCCCAGATGAGCACGTTTGCCGGGTTGCGCGATGCTCTGCTGCCGAAGCTCCTGTCGGTCAGGTTCGGACGAGGAAAGCAGAGAGAAGAGCGGAACAGATGTTGTGATGGACGAAACAGAGATGATTCTACTGGGGGCGGGAGTCTCGATAGAGGCGTGCATCCCTGGTGTGTACGAAATGACCTCTTGCATCGCAAAGCACTTTAGGCAGAACGGTTCGCATCGCCATGCCCGCGTCCTCTCTTTCGTAATCCTGGCGCAGCTTTTTGGAGACCGCGGCACCGGCCATGTGGAGGTGCGAACAGTTGGCAACGCAGAGTCTGCACAATCAACTGCGCTCGCGAATGCCAATGGCCCGGCACCCGCTCAAGAGGAGTAAGCATGCCCCTGCGATTCACCAAACACGAGAAACTGTCCCTGCGGAACCCCCCCGATTTCTCGGAGGAGTGGCTCCACGACCGCATCTGCGAGGACCCGACCATCCTCGGCCTGGGCGACGTGGAGGTGCTGGACCGTGAGCGGGTCCAGGGGGCGCCGGCCGGCTGGACATCCTGCTCCAGGACACTGAGGAGGACCGGCGGTACGAGGTGGAGATCATGCTCGGGGCCACCGACCCCAGCCACGTCATCCGCTGCATCGAATACTGGGACATCGAGCGGCGCCGGTATCCAGCGTATGAGCATATCGCGGTCCTGATCGCCGAGCAGGTGACCACCCGCTTCCTGAACGTCCTGGCGCTCATGTCGGGAAATATCCCGTTGATCGCCATCCAGCTCGACGCTCTCCGGGTGGGCGAGCATGTCGTGCTGAACTTCTCCCAGGTTCTGAACCAAACGGAGCTGCGGCGCGATGATGTGGCCGAATCAGGGGGCGAGGAGGTGGGCCGTGCCCAACGGGAGACGCGGGCGTGGGCGGAAATGCTCCAGCTATGTGACCGCGTGGTGGACATGATTAACCAGAGGGCGAACCCCCGGCAGGAACTGGCGTACCGCAAGCACTACGTCGGCCTCACGGCCGGTGCGACCAGCAAGAATTTTATCTGGTTCGCGCCGCGGAAAAACCTGGTCCACATCGGGGCGTGGGTATCGAATGCGGCCGAGTGGATCGGCCGGTTCGAGGAGGCCGGCATCTCCGCGGTGTCGGACAAGGGTGGCGCTGCGGTGCGCCTGCCGATCAAGGCGGCTGATTTTGCGAAGCACCAGGAGCCTATCCGGGAACTGGTTCACCAGGCCACAGTGGAGTTTCAGGCGGAAGTGTGAAGCGGGAGCGCATCGTATGGCTGAAGTCTTCAACGTCTACTGCGATGAAAGCTGCCACCTGGAGAACGACCGCATCACCGTGATGGTGCTGGGCGCGGTGTGGTGCAAAGCAACCGAGTCGAAAGCGATTGCCACGCGGGTCCGGGAGATCAAGAGCAGGCACGGGCTCGCGCCCGAGTTCGAGATCAAGTGGACGAAGGTGTCCCCCGGCAAACAGCAATTCTACCTGGACCTCGTGGATTACTTCTTCGACGATGACGATCTGCACTTCCGGGGCGTGCTGATCCCCGACAAGACCCTTCTGGTCCACGGCCGCTGGAACCAGACGCACGACGACTGGTACTACAAGATGTGCTTCCGCATGCTGGAGCCCATCATTGACCCCAAGCAGGTCTACGACATTTACCTGGACATCAAAGACACTCGCAGCGAGCAGAAAAGGGCCAAGTTGGAGGAAGTTCTTCGCAATAGCCGTTACGACCGCAGCGGGGAGATCATCCGCAAGGTGCAGCAGATTCGTTCCCACGAATCCAACCTGATTCAGATGGCGGACTTGCTGATAGGCGCTGTCGCCTATCACAACCGCCGGTTGCAGAATAATGCGGCCAAGCTGGCGGTGATACGTCGCATCCGCCAACGCTCAGGGAAAGTATTAGACCAGAGCACCTGGCTGAGGGAGCCCAAGTTCAATCTGTTCAGGTGGCTCGCTCAAGGGGGTGCCATGTGATCGCCTTGCCCGCTTGGCTTCCATCCCTTATCGAGCTTGACCAGTTTGGCGGTGATTGGGATGCCTACGTGAACGCCGTATACGCGCGCTTCGTGGAGGACTTCGTCAGCCGGAAGGCCACGTATCGGGGCTGTCGTGTAGGCGTCCGTTATCACCCTCCGACGCGGGGCAAGGGTTTTTGATTCTGGCACTGTGTGCAGGAAGGGGCTATTGAATCCGACCGCGCGCCGGACCTCGCTCGTTGTGCGCGAATCGGCTGGATTCGGGCCATCATCGATCACTATGGCGATCCCTGTATCGACCACTGGACGAACAGGCGGGGAAGAGAGGTTTGCCACCTGCTCTGGCTTTGCGAGCAGTATTTGGTCGTGTTGGCTGAGCGTGGACCGGGAAGAGATGGAAATCCATATTACCTGCTTAAGACCGCCTATTGCACCGACGGACCACGCAGGATTGACCGCCTGAGAAAGGAGAGAGATGCTGCTGTAAAAAGGCTAACGCCGTCCTCAGAGAGAACGGCGTCGAATACTCCTTCCACACATGGTGGATGAGCAATATAAGTATCGCCCAAGAGTGGTCCGAAGTCAACAAAAATGTCGTGAGAGCACGGCAAGAATGTTGTAAAGGTGCGGCAAAGGTGAATCAGGCGTACGTCGAAATGTCCGAAGCGGCGGCCCAGCATCTTGGTTGCTCGTTGCGGTTAAGGCACTTTGTTCACAGTGCTTAAGTTGAGAACTGGTCAGGCCCGCTTCCTGCCGCGGGCGGCATAGCAGGTCTGGAAGGGGCAGATAATCAAATCGTGCTGGGCTTTTGAGGGCATGCCCCCGCTGCGGCGCAGAAAACGGTGCAGCAACTGCCGGAAACCGTGTGCAATGATGCGAAGACGCCAAAGGCGAGGAGTGCAGAAAGCGAGGTTTTTCAGGTCGTTTCTAACTCTTGCAGTTACAAGCAGTTAGAGGGAATGGGCGATACTGGACTCGAAC
>Ga0116168_1001067_pt1 | contig 22535 bp, 16 predicted proteins | sample AD_UKC129_MetaG_FD_89795 | JGI IMG/M metagenome (GOLD analysis project Ga0116168, IMG submission 89795) | Active sludge microbial communities of municipal wastewater-treating anaerobic digesters from Canada - AD_UKC129_MetaG | ecosystem: Engineered > Bioreactor > Anaerobic > Digestate | place...
CAGAGACAACAGACCCATCCAACGATTACATGGCAATTGAAAAGGCATTCGAAAATGCAAGCTACGTCCTAAAAGACGGGCAAATAATAGTAAAGGATGGTAACGTTGTCAAGACAAGAGAACATGGAAGAACATACTGGGTTGACACACAAGTAGAAGAAGACATATACAAAGAAGTCCTAGCCGATGTTGAAAGAAAATTCAAACAATACTATTCCGTAAACCTCGAGAATTATCCTGTACAGGATGCATATCTGCCAAAGTCTGCTCCAGTTAAAGGGGTGATATTATGAGCGAGATAATATTAACACCCTTAGATCAGCCAGAGGTGCCACTAGAAGCCTCCAACATAAAACCTGACATATTCGCCGGTAAAACTATCCAAGAGATCAAAAACATCGAAATACTCCACGGGAACATCCCTGTTAAATTATCAGACTTCTTCGAAGTAACTGGTGAAACATCTGAGAATCCTGCAGAGCTCAAAATAATCATTGATGGAGACGTTGACAGGACAAAAAGAATAGGAGAAGGGATGAGCGCTGGTGAAATCCTCATCAAAGGTGATGTCAACATGTACGTCGGCGCTGAGATGAAAGGCGGTAAAATAACAGTTGAAGGAAACGCCGGAGCATGGGCAGGACAAACCATGATAGGCGGCGAACTAGAAATCCTAGGAGATGCAGGAGACTATGTAGGATCCTCCTACCGTGGAGACTGGAGAGGTATGCAAGGCGGTACCATAATAGTCCATGGAAACGCTGGCAACGAGATCGGAGAATACATGAACGGTGGCAAAATCATCATCAAAGGCGACGTGAACATAATGACAGGAATACACATGAACAACGGACTTATCATAGTCGAAGGAGACGCTATTGCAAGGGTCGGCGCCGAAATGGCTGGAGGAACAATAGTAGTAAAAGGTATAGTCAACGAATTCCTCCCAGGATTCGAATACCTAGGCGTTGAAAAAGACATTGAAGTAGATGGACAAACAATACCCGGAGCTTTCTACAAGTTCCTAGGAGATCATGCTATTAAAGGCGCGAAAGGGACAGTATACGTGGCTGTTAGAAGTAACAGTCATATAGTCCCATAAACTCCAAAAAAGGGAGGTAATCATAATGGAATATGTTAAAAATGTTGTCTGCCCCTTCTGCGGGACCCTATGTGACGACATCATATGTAAAGTAGAAAACGGTAAAATAGTGGGCACAATAAACGCTTGCAGGATTGCTCACAATAAATTCGTACATACAGAGGGTGCAACACGCTACACAAAACCACTCATAAGAAAAAACGGGGAACTTGTCGAAGTAACCTATGACGAGGCAATAGAAAAAACTGCCGAGATCTTAGCAGAAGCCAAAAGGCCCCTATTATATGGTTGGAGCTCCACCGAATGTGAAGCACATGCTGTGGGCATGGAACTGGCAGAGGAAACAGGAGCAGTCATCGACAACACAGCATCAGTATGCCATGGACCCTCAGTCCTCGCACTACAAGACGTAGGATACCCAACATGCACGTTCGGGGAGGTTAAAAACAGGGCAGACGTTGTAGTCTATTGGGGATGCAACCCAATGCACGCCCACCCAAGGCACATATCACGTCACGTGTTCTCCAGAGGATTCTTCAGGGACCGTGGAAGACCCGACAGGACCGTCATAGTAGTAGATCCTAGGGAAACAGACACCGCAAAACTCGCAGACATCCACTTACAAGTAGAATTTGACAGAGACTATGAACTCATCGACGCAATGAGAGCATACCTACTCGGACATGAAATATTATACGACGAAGTAGCAGGAATCCCAAGAGAAACCATCGAAGAAGCAGTTGAAATCATGAAAAACGCCCAATTTGGGATACTATTCTGGGGTATGGGCCTAACCCAGAGCAGAGGAAAACACAGAAACATTGACACTGCCATTATGCTAACCGAAGACTTGAACGACTTCGGTAAATTCAACCTAATACCAATGAGAGGCCATTATAATGTTACAGGATTCAACCAGGTAGCCTCCTGGGAGAGCGGATTCCCCTACTGTGTCGACTTTTCAGCTGGCGAACCAAGATACAACCCAGGAGAGACTGGTGCAAACGACCTTCTCCAGAACAGAGAAGCAGACGCATTAATGGTCATAGCATCTGATCCAGGTGCCCATTTCCCACAGAAGGCTGTTGAGTACATGGCCGAGATCCCAGTGATAGCTATTGAACCTCACAGGACGCCAACAACCGAATTAGCCGATATTATAATCCCACCAGCTATTGTTGGTCTTGAAGTAGAGGGGACCGCCTATAGGATGGAGGGCGTGCCTATAAGGATGAGAAAAGTCGTTGAAACAGACCTATTACCTGATAAGGAAATAGTGGAGAAAATCCTAGAAAAGGTGAGGGAGATCAAAGCATCCAAGTAAGACTCCCTTTATATTCTTTTTTTTTATGTGGGGTGCCTGTTGAGCATATGGCATAATACTGATACAATAACAAAACCCACCAGTATTACAGAGATTATTTGGAATGTTTGACTCATTCTTGGCCCTCCTCTTCATCAACCGCCTCTATTATGCACACGCTACCTTCACATTCATGTTCTAGTTCTATGAGATAATCTTTGAGTTTTTCAACGTCGATTGTTGTAAGTCCTTTTATCATTTCACTGTCAATCTTTACTTGTATGATACCATTATTGTTTGTTATAACCTTCCCTGGGATATATACTCTGCCAAGGGACAATCTTACAATATCTCCTGGTTTTACTTCCTCTTTAATGTAACGGCAGAGTTCCTCGCATGTGGCACATCTTTTTTCAGCTTCCATGTATATCACCTTTCTATATTATTTTATTTGATGATAAAAAAGTTACTTATCTCCATGAGTGATTCAACAGCCTTGACCTTAACCTCTATCCCATTTTCTTTTACCGCTGCAAGGGGGTTTAACCCGCCTGGTGTGACGATACCCACCTTGTATCTTCCAACCTTGGCATTGTACAGGATCTCATTTGTTCTCCCAACCTTTAGGATGGTAAGGCCGGATCCTCTAAGCTTCTCTGTCACTTCTAGGGCTTCTTCCCTTGCAATGTATGGTATCTCCCTTAAACTTGCCATTATCCTCCCAGATCCTGTGAGGGAATCATATACACTTGTCATCCCCTTTGAAATGTATATCTCATGGGCTTCGACTGATGATCCATTATAGGCTGTAAGTTCAACGAACCTTCGCATATCATCTTTTATCTCGAGTAATCCACTATAAGTTGGAGTTGACATGATACCCTGATTTATGAGAACACCATCAACTGTTAAGCTACATACACTAGCTATACCCACCTTACCATCTTCTAATTCTATTATCCTAAAATAGGGTGATGTTGAATATTCTGGTTTTTCTTCGCACACTTCTTGGATGATCTCAAGGGCCCTGTCAAGATCTTCTCTTTTTAAAATTGAAATGTTAGCTATGACCTTCCCAGTTATCGTATCAGGGTCGAAATCTACTTGTTGTATGAGATTCCATGCCTTGGTCAAGAGGATTCCGACCTTTTCCCTACTGGGCGTTTTCGGTTCTTTTAACAGTCTTCTGGGGTGCGTGATCAAATCTAGTTTGTTAAATTCTAATAGGCTTTCAGCCATTTTAATACTAATATCATAGCCCGCCTCTTGGGCTGCGCAGATGGGTGTTATACCCCCTATGATCGCTATTCCAACCATCTCATCATCCACGGGTATGCCTAGTAGGTTCTCCCCAGCTTCGCCTACTTTAATAGCCCCTCCAATCTTCATCCTTTGGAGTTTATCCAATAATCTTAGGGCCTTTTCGTGGCCTGTTTCTGGGATGAGGCGGAAATTAGCAGGTATTCTACCTTCCCCATATTCTATCACATCGAGGACTGATGTCATCTCCCCTGCTGTGAAGGCTTCAAGTGGCATCATCGAAGTCTTTTTATATGCTATAAGTTCTGTGAACCTTCTTGGTGTATGATCTTCTATTTCAACCAATCCCGCGAAGGTTGGGATTATGGGTATGCCCTCCTTGAGGAGTAAACCATCAATTGTGGTCCCACATACTGTCATTATCTTGTAGTTCTCATCTATTTTCTCCAATCTTACATATGGACTTACACATAAACCTTCTTTGAAGGCCTTTTTGATAATGGGGAGAGCCTCTTGGGGGGTCATGGAAGTGTTTATCACAACCTTCCCCTTACCAGTTATAGGGTTGAAGCTTGTCTGATGTATCATTTCTTCGAATTTTGAGAATATAAAATCGACTTGATCATAGACTAGGCCCTTTTCTATCTCCTTTAACCCCTTTTTTGTTATTTTCCGGCCAGAGTATCCTATGCGTTTGGTGAATCCTTTTTCGTCGAGTATGCGCATGTGATATCTGACTGCCCTTTCACCTAGATCATAGCCTTTCTTTTTAAGTTCTCTGGCTATCGCCTTCGCTCCGAGGATCTCTTCATGTTCGGATAATATCCTTAAAATTTCCATCATTTTCTTGTCAGTTTCCCCAGCCACACTCGACACCACGAAAAAGAATAAAATTCAATTAATGTTTTATTTCACCAGCTTTTATATATTTTTCCGATTTGGAAGAGGTTCTTTTTTAGAGGATGGATGAAATGTACATGCCAAGCCCGGCCATTATGGGTATGGTGATATTATCTTCTATTGGAGTGTATGCTTCTATTAACGATCCCGTGAATGCCCCTATGAAGGCTATGATAGGGTTAACTTGTGTTAATGCTCCCATGAATCCTATGATTATGAACGCGATGGAACCTTCAAATGTCTTATTGGGCTTGTATGGTAGCGGATGTTTCCCATAGAGTTTACCGACGATGGTGGATGCAGCATCACCAATTGTTAGAATGAGTATAGCCGCGTTTGCAATTGGAATATTCGACCCAAAGAGTGTGTAGGTGATGGCCAAGCCTATAAAATAGTATATGAATCCTCTTTCAGCAGTATCTCTGCGACAGGTTCTCAGTAACCATGAAAATAAAGGTATGGGGCGTCTGAGGTCGTATTGGCGGATGATCTCACCTATAAATGCTGCTAGGATGCCTAATAAAATGAGGTTTCGCACTCCAACCCAAGGTTGTATTATCACGAATATTATACCAGTAGCATGTATAAGTTGCCTTAGGATTTCTCGTTTATATTTCAAACTGAACTACCTCTCTCTAAAGGGTGGAGATTCCGGCGTTTAAATAGAATTTCATGCTTCTCTCCCCATTTGCTAATGGAAGCATCCATCCATATTTTAAGCTATTAGAGGAGCATTCAAACCTTTTCGCATAGGGAGCACCCCCAAGGAACACTTTCACAAATGTGAGTCTAAGGTTCTCATCCCCTCCTGGGGGTCTTCCCACCGAATAAAATAAACCCTTGAGGGAATTTACATGTATTTTTCTATCACTCCATGATATGTCTCCTGGAGTTTATCTACTGGGATTTTTAGGCCATCTATTTGGAGATTTTCACCGCTGACGCTACCTATAACTGAAGATAGTACTTTTATATTTGCTATTATATCACCGGCTATTTCTTCCTTTACTGTTATAATATATCGGCCATGTGATTCTGAAAATAGGAGTTGATGTTCGTTTTTGCAATTGTTTGGGATCCTACTAGTATCGATTTTGGCTCCTAGACCCGATTTTATGCTCATCTCTGCTAATGCCACTCCCAATCCACCCCTAGAACAGTCATGTACTGCCGTGACACCATCACCAAACTCGTCTATGATGTTATGGATGGACTCTGCAGCTTTTAGTTCATCCTCGAATTTTACACGTGGCGGGTCTCCTGTCACGAGCCCGTGCACACTCTTATAATATTCAGATCCTCCCAGTTCTCCTCTTGTGTAACCGGCGACTATAATCTTCTCATTCTCCCCTTTAAAATCCATTGTCTTTATATTATCTAATTTCAGCGATCCTATAACCCCAACCACTGGTGAGGGGTTAACTGTGACCCCTTCCGTCTCATTGTAAAAACTTACATTACCACTTATAACAGGGGTTTTAAATGTCCGGGCGGTCTTCGCCATCCCCTTAACACATTCTTTGAATTCCCAGAATACAGTGGGCTTTTCAGGATTCCCGAAATTGAGACAATCTACTATGCACAATGGCCAGGCACCCATTGAAACCACATTTCTTATGGCCTCTGCCACTGAACCTGCACCACCATGATAGGGGTCGAGTCTTGTATGTATACTATTAGAGTCCACTGTGAGTGCTATCCCATTTTCCCCATCAATTCTTAAAACCGCTGCATCGTCTCCAGGTTTTACCACGGTCCTGATTTGAACTTCATGATCGTATTGCCGATAAACCCATTCCTTGCTTGCAATATTGGGTGAAGACAAAACCTTCAGAAGCGCCTCTTTAACTGGTGGATGTTCTACTCTTATAGTCTCCCTGGGGTGTGTTGGCCTCTTAGCCTCTCTTATGATAACTGGGGGGTCTGCGAGGAGTTTGGCTGGTAGATCCGCGATTACTCTACCATCCTTTACTACCTTCATCCTCTTGTCGTCTGTGACTTCGCCTATTATGGCTGCTGGGAGCTCATATTTTTCACATATCCTCATGGCCTTTTCTATGTTCTCTCGTCTTATCACGAAAAGCATTCTTTCTTGGGATTCTGATAACATTATCTCATAGGGTGTCATTCCCCCCTCGCGTAGGGGTATCTTTTCTAGTTCTACTATTGCACCGTTATCACATTTTGCAACAATCTCTGATATGCAACAGGTGAGCCCACCCCCACCAAGGTCTTTGACCCCTGAAACTTCCACTTTATCCATTATTTCAAGACTGGCCTCTAATACCATCTTCTTTGTGAAAGGATCCCCTATTTGGACTGCTGGCCTGTCCTCTATCTCTGATGAGCTTGTTAGTTCCTCTGATGCGAATGTAACCCCGTGTATCCCATCCCTGCCTGTTCTACCACCCATTAGCAAGAATACCTCCCCAGGGTTGGGTGCTGTGGCCCTTTTTATCTTATCTTTTTTCACGAGGCCGACGCACATGACATTTACTAGGGGGTTGAACTTGAAGTTTTCGTCGAATTCGACTTCACCAGCTACCGTGGGGACTCCCACTCTATTCCCATAATCTGATATCCCCTTTACAACGTTCTCGAAAAGGTATCTTGATTTTTGGTCTTCAGGGTATCCGAAGTGCAGGGAGTCTAATAGGGCTATGGGCATGGCCCCCATTGAGAGTATGTCGCGTAGTATACCGCCTATCCCCGTGCCAGCGCCACTGTATGGTTCTATAGCTGATGGGTGATTGTGGCTTTCTATTCCAACTGCCAGTGCCAATTCTGGTGTTACTTCTACAACTCCTGCATCGTCTCCCGGTCCTATTATGACCTTCTTGCCTTCTGTGGGGAATAATCGGAGTATGGGGCGGCTGCTTTTATATGAGCAGTGTTCTGAGAACATGACGTCGAGCATCCCATATTCGAGGGGGTTGGGTTCCCTCCCAAGTTCTCTTTTTATGAATTCGAGTTCTTCATCGGTTAAAACCATTTTAACACCAATTTATAATTTGGAGATGGATATTGTGAGCTTCTCATCTGATATATTCCAATCCTTTGTGTATCCTATCTTTTCCCCTTGGAATGATAGTGTCTTCGCCCTCACTTCGTTTTTAATGAACTCCCTGTGGGGTTCTACAAGGTCTTTGAATTTTTTGCTACAGTTAACATCGACTTTAATGTGTGCTTCAACATCAAGGTCTAGGTCTTTTCGCATATCTTGAATCCGGCGGATGAGCTCCCTTGCCATGGCCTCGCTTAATATTTCATGGGTCACTTTTGTATCTACGAAGACGCTTCCACCATCGAATTTTGCTGTTACTATATCCTCTGGCAATTCTGTTTCGAATATGATATCTTCCTCGCCCAATTGCACCTCCTTGCCCTTAATAGTTAATGTGTATACTCCTTCACTTTCTAGGATGGATTTTATATTATATCCGTCCTCTTCTTGGAGTTTTTTCATCGCTAGGGGCATGTCACCCCTGAGGCGCGGTCCTAGGCTCTTTGGGTTGGGTTTGGCGTGTATTTTCATCCTTTCAAACTCTACAGTCACATCTAATCCTTTGGTGTTCGCCTGTTCCATAACAACTTCTTTAAGTGATTCCACAGCCTCAAGTATCCTTTTGTCCTCGGATACTACTGTTATATTCCTAACCGGCCATCTGAGCTTGTACTTTGCCTTGTCCCTTGCACGTGCACATGCTTCGATAACATCCCTTACAATATCCATTTTCTCTTCAAGATCCTCATCTATGAGTCCTGGATCGTATTCCCAGTCAAGCATGTGTATACTCTCTGGGACGTTAGGGTCAGCGCCCCTTACGAGATTCTGGTAAATGTCCTCCGTCAAATGGGGTGTTATAGGTGACATTATAATTATTAGAGTTCTAAGGACATTGTAGAGGGTATAATATGCTGCGATCTTGTCCGGGTCGTCCTTTTCGATCCATGTCCTGCTACGTATAAGCCTAACATACCATCTGCTAAGATCCTCCACTATAAAATCGTGCAACTCCCGCGTGGCCTTATGGAATAGGAGCTTTTCAAGTGCTCTTGTCACCTTCTCGGCTACTGAGTTTATCCTTGATAATATCCACTGATCTTCTGGCCTGAATTTAAATTCATCATGTTCATAGGGGTTGAAATCATCTAGGACCATATAGGTTGTTGCGAAAACATACACGTTCCAGAGGATGTTGAACATTTTATTAATATTTTTGAGTTCTTCCCATACAAATTTAAGATCCTCCCATGGTTTATTGGCCCAGAGGAGGTAAAATCTGAGGACGTCAACACCATATTTTTCTATGACCTCTTCGGGTTCGACAACGTTCCCCAGGGATTTGCTCATTTTCCTCCCTTCTTCATCGAGGGTGAACCCGTGCATGAGAACCTTCTGGTATGGTACCTGGTCCAGTGCTATGACTCCGCAGCCAAGCTGTGAATAAAACCAGCCTCTTGTCTGGTCGTGTCCTTCTGTTATGAAATCATAGGGGAACCATCTGTTGAATAATCTTTTTTCCTTTGGGTAGTAGAGTGACGCCCAACCAGCAACTCCAGAGTCGATCCAGACATCTAATACATCGGGTGTCCTCTTCATCTGTGAACCGCATTCACACTCTAGGATTATGTTATCCACGTAGGGTCTGTGTATGAAGTCGCCTTTGAGTTCTCCCTGGATCATGTTTTCCTTAAGTTCCTGGATGGACCCTATAACCTTGATCCTACCACATTTTTCACATATCCAGATGGGTAATGGTATCCCCCAGTATCTTTGCCTTGATATTGTCCAGTCCTTCGCGTTTTCGATCCAGTTGCGGAATCTGCTCTCACCAGCCCAACTTGGGATCCATTCAACCTTTTCGATCTCATCTAACATTTTATCTTTTATTTCTGTGATCTTCAGGAACCATTGTTGGGTTGCAAGGTATATTATTGGCGTCTTGCACCTCCAACAGAACCCGTAACGGTGTCTGATGGTCCCGGATTTGAAGAGCAGACCCTTTGATTTGAGGTCTTGGATAATATATGGATCGGCATCCTTCACAAATTGGCCCTCGTATTTGCCCGCTTCTTTCTTGAATTTCCCAGCCTCGTCCACTGGACAGAATATTGGCAGACCATACTTTTTACCTATTTCAAAGTCCTCCGGTCCGTGGCCCGGGGCTGTGTGCACGCATCCTGTCCCCTCCGTGAGGGTTACATGTTCACCTACTATTATATGATGTTTAATGTTCTTGTGGTATGGTACTTCCTCCTTGAGGGGATGTTCATATTTTAACCCTTCAAGTTCACTCCCCTTAACCTTCTTTATTATCTTATAATCTCCTAGTATGGCATCTGCCAGGGACTCTGCCAAAAGGTATGTCTCTTTACCAGTTTTCGCATAAATATAATCAAAGTCGGGGTGTACAGTTACCGCCATGTTGGCTGGGAGGGTCCATGGTGTTGTTGTCCATACTAGGATGAAGTGATCCTCTTCTTCTAGTGGGAATTTCACGTATACTGAAGGGTCTTCCTTTTCATGGTAGTCTATCTCGGCCAGTGCCAGGGCTGTTTCACAGCGGGGGCACCATGTTATAACCCTAAGATCATTTATGAGGAGGTTCTTTTTATGTGCCTGTTTTAGGGTCCACCAACAGGATTCCATATAATTGGGATCGAAAGTGATGTAAGGTTTCTCCCAATCCATCCAAACTCCCAGTCTCTTAAATTGTCCCGTCATTACCTCCTTGTTCTTAATGGCGAATTCTCTGCACTTTTCCACGAATTTTTCTATTCCTATTTTTTCTATCTCTTTCTTACTTTTTATGCCCAGTAGCCCCTCTACCTTATGTTCGATTGGGAGGCCGTGAGCATCCCAACCGGCTTGTCTTCTAACATGGAACCCCTTCATGCTCTTGAATCTCAAGTAGGTGTCCTTTATAATCTTATTCCATGCTGTCCCGAGGTGTATCCGACCGCTACAATAAGGTGGACCGTCTAGGAATGAATATCTTGGTTTATCCTTTCTGAGTCTTTTAATCCGCTCGTAGATATCCCTTTCTTCCCAGAAGTCCTGGACCTTCTCTTCGATACGGTGTGGTTGGTATGTTCTTTCAGCCTCCTGGATTGGCATAATAACTCTCCCATCTTAGAGGGTGTGAAAAATTAGAACGTTTTAAGTTTCCCTTTTATCAGCATGTCTGTTATGGCCCCTATATTCTCAAGCCATTCATCCATTATCCCTGAGATATCCCCTTCGACGTCTTCTATCCTGTAACCCTCCTCGAGGAGTACCTGGGACGTTGCAGTCTTTGGTTGGTTGATTGGCTTGCCTATCTGGCTCAGGATCATTATATGGACCTGTTTAACACCCTCCACTTCTCCTATGATATCTGAGGCCATCTGATTAGCTAGTAGGTTATATATTTTACCCACATGGTTTATTGGGTTTTTACCAGATGTGGCCTCCATCGACATTGGCCTGTTGGGTGTTATGAGCCCGTTCGCCCTGTTACCGCGCCCTGCTGAGCCGTCATCTCCCATCTCGGCTGATGTTCCCGTGACTGTTATATAAACTGATGGTTTTTCCTCATCATATCTGTCAGCCGTGTTTATGAACACTTCAACACTCCTCTCAGTGTATCTTCTGCTAAGATCTAGGATTTTCTCTTCTAGGATGTTTTTAACCTCTATGTACTCTTCAAGGTCTGCTATGTGTTTGTCGATCATGGCAACCGCGACTGTTAAGGTTATTTTGTCCTCTTCCCTTAAGCCCATGACCTTCACGTCTTCACCGACTGCTGGATATTTTCTTTTGAACTTTCTAGAATTTAGCAGCCTCTCAGTTTCAAGTACTATAGTTTCTGTCTCTGAGAATGGGGCGAATCCAACCCCAAATGATGTGTCATTTGATAATGGGGCGCTATCCCTCCTCGCGAACACATCCCTCAGTTCGCCGGAGCCGTGGCCTATCTTGCATTCTACTACAGTGCATGTTTCAACATCAAGGTTTCTTATATTCTCCTTCAAGTACTCCTTCGCTGCTCCTATCGCTATACAGTCAAGTCCTATCTTTTCATTATCAACTTCTGAGATGCCCCGGCCCGTTAAGAGTATGCTTATTGGTCTCAGTATTTCACCGCCACCAAATTTTGGCGCTGACTCGCCTGCTGTTATCTGAACCTCATCAGTGTTATGGTGCATAATAGCCCCAAAATGTTCCAGATAAGCATTGCAAAGCGCTCTGCTAACAGACTCTGCTATACCATCACTTATACTATCAGGGTGTCCTATACCCTTCCTTTCGACTATTTCTATTTTTTGCTCTTCGATTGACGGCTGTCTAAGTGGTTCTACAATTATGTTCCTCACAATGGTAACCTCCCGAGTCTATGAAAATAATTATTATGATAGATATGATTTTTTGAATTGATAATATAAATAATATTATAATCTGGGAGGTAGGGTGACCCTATTGAAAGTTTTGAACAAGACCAGAAATGAATGCCTTGGTAATGTGAAAATCGCAGACACGTTCATTTCAAGATTCAAAGGCCTAATGTTCAAAAAAGATATAAAAGGGGGTCTCTTATTAGAGATGCCAGATGGTAGGGGGTGTGGTGGTTCAAGTATTCACATGTTCTTCATGAGAATACCATTAGATGTTATATTCCTAGATTCAGAGAAAAGGGTTGTGGACCTGGCCACACTAAAACCATGGCAGATATACATACCAAAAAAACCTGCAAAATATATAATAGAACTTCCAAGGGGGAGGATAGCAGATTCCGGGACGAGGATAGGGGATATCATCGAATTCTACAAGTGATCCCAAAATTCCTTTGGTTCTTTGATAACCTGGACACCCTCTATACTCTCGAGGCGCCTCGTATTCTCCACATCCACACTCCTCATATGGAGTGTTATAATACTCCCACCTGATACAGCCCCATAAGGGCAAACCCTCTGACAATTCCCACATCCTATACATTTTAGAAGTTGTATTTCCACCCCCGGTATTATCGCATCCTGTGGACAAGCCGCAGCAGCATTACATGTTTCACACCTTCTGCAAATACTTAACTCCAACTTAGAGGGTATCACAGTCTCGACTTCACCCTCTTCCAAATCCACTGGTAATATTATCGTCCTAACTTTGCCTTTACCGGCTTGTGCAACCGCATTTGTGACGAGGGTGTCCGCTATCCCATGAACTATCTTGGCTACCGTATTTGCAGTTGCAGGTGACACTATAAGCAGGTCATAACGGCCAAGGGATAATCTTCCAGTTATGGGAAAACTGAAACCCTCATCCCTTTCTAGTACTAATTCTCTATAGTATCCTCCCTCTAATTTCTTAACACGTTCAAAAAGGCCATACATTCTCAGAACTTCTTCAGCGGCCCTTGAGACCATTATCGTGACCTTATGCTCCCTTGCAAGTTTTTCAAGTTCTTCGACGCTTTCAAGGAGTAAATGTCCGGCTCCCGTGAACGCCCATGCTATCCTCATCCTAGATCCATCCCATCAGATAATGTCCAGGTACTTATAGGCTTCTGACTCTTCAAATGCGTAATGGACCCTCGTATAATCGGACATGAACTCTGAAACTTCCTCCTTCACATCCTTTTTATCTATGATCACCCTTTTTATATATTCTGCTATCTCGCCCATCTCTGACTCCTTCATGCCACGCCTTGTAACTTCTTGGGTGCCTATACGTATACCCGAAGGGTCATTTGACCTGTTAACATCATCCCATGGGAGCAGATTCTTGTTCAATATGATATTGTTATCTTCAAGCCTTTTAGCGATCTCAACAGCCCTCCCAATATCTGAAACATCCATCACAAGCTGATGGGATTCCGTGAATCCAAAATCCTCACATAGAACATTAAACCCCAACTCATAGAGGCTTTCAGCGAGTTTTTTAGCATTCCTTATGGTGTCCTTTGCATAGGCCTCTCCAAATTCTAACATTTCAGCTGCAGTGATCCCAAGACCGGCAACATGATGCAAGTGATGGTTACTCACAAGCCCAGGGAATACCGCCTCGTCTATTCTTTCTGCCAGCTCCCGACCACATAAGATTATACCACCCTGTGGCCCTGGGAAAGTCTTATGTGTGCTGCCTACTAGAACATCAGCCCCCTCCTTCAGAGGATCCTGGAAACGTTTACCAGCGATCAAACCTAATACGTGAGCCCCGTCATACATTATACTGGCGCCCACTTCATCAGCAGCCTCCCTTGCCTCTTCTATAGGATGCGGGAACAAGAAAAGACTCCCACCTAAGATTATCAGTCTAGGTTTTAATTCGATAATCCTTTTTTTCATCTTCTCAGGGTCAATGTTCATCCTCTCCACGTCAAATGGGTGGGCCTGGATCCTTAACCCCCTCACACCAGCCGCGCTCACATTTGCATGGGACAAATGACCCCCATAGGGGATCTCTAATGCCATTATGGTGTCCCCTACACTTGTAAGTGCGAAGAATGATGCGAGGTTCGCCACCACACCAGATGTGGGTTGTACATTTGCATGTTCCGCGTTGAAAAGTTTTTTGCATAAATCTATTGCCAATTCTTCAATTTTATCTATATAATAACAGCCTTCATAGAACCGTTTACCTGGCAAGCCCTCCGCATATCTATGGGAGAGGTCAGAGGTTAGGGCTTCTTTAACTCGCGAACTTGTAATATTCTCACTGGCAATCAGATTGATACTATCCTCCATCCACTTATTATGGTCTTTCATGAAATTCCGGATCTTCTCAGCGTAAATTCGATTATCTACCATGGCTTATCTCCCTCACAGTTTATACAAGAAAATTTCATCCCCACATATTAAGAGTTGGGGGACTCTCATACACTATTATAGTTTAGGTTTTTATAGTATTTGTCCCATTAAAAATAGAAAAAACCGCCGAGTGTTATCTATAAAATTGTTTAAATGCCAGTTAAAGAAAGATAATTCTGTGAAAGTTTATCCTCTAAGCCTTTTCATTTCTTCCAGGTTGTGGATGATCCTCTTAGCGTGCTGGTATGGTATGCTGACCATCACATCTTCGTCTTTGAGGTTTTTCATGTGCCTTCTTGATCCCACATCTGCGAAACCATATGTTACTTGTCCTGTGAGGTATGGGCGGGCGCCCATGGTACTGCAGATGGGCCCGACATCGGCGCCGAGTGCATCTGAGATACTATCATATGCGTTGGCGTGTAATAATTCCATTGCCTGTTTGCCATTACATATGATGACTATTACATCTGGTGTGAATTTTGCCTTGGATAAGGGTGCGAATAGGATGCTGGAGAATATTCCGGGTTCTATTGCCATGTTTTTTTGCCATGACCTCTGGACTGATTGTATGCTATCATGGATTCCCATGGCGACTAGGAATGCCCCTGTTCTCATGTTCTTTGGGAATTCCTTGGGGTCCTTCATACCAGAGTATCTTGCACCTCCAAAGCATTCTTCTTCCTCTGCTGTTGAATAGAAGACTTCCCCTTCAAGTGCCTTATCTATTTTCTCGCAAAAACGGGATTTTTCCTTTTCTCTGGGTATGTCTTCTGGTTCTTTAACCGACCATGCGATTGCGACTGGTTCCTTTTCCAGGTTTAATAATCTTGTGAATTTTTCCGAGGTTTCTTTATTCAAAATAGGAGCCCCCCATAAAAAAAGTAAATTGTGTTGGGGGTTATTTTGCCGGTTCTTTGAATGCTGCTTCGATTTGTGCCATTATCTGTTTTGTCCTGAAGTGTTGTTGGTCCATTGCACCTGATGGGCATGCGGCTACACATGTTCCGCAGCCTTTACACAATGCAATGTTTACGTTTGCTTGGTCGTCTTTTATTTCAATGGCACCGAATGGGCATAATTCTACGCATACTTGGCATCCGCCGCAGACGTCTAGGTCTGTGACAGCCACTATCGGTTCGATTTCCACTTCTCCTTTGACCATTGGTATGGCTGCTCGGGCCGCTGCACCGGAGGATTGTGCTACTGAGTCTGGTATGTCCTTTGGACCCTGTGATACGCCTGCTAGGTATACTCCATCTGTTAGGGTGTCAACTGGTCTTAGTTTTGGGTGTGCTTCCATTAGGAACCCATCGGCTGACTTTGATAATCCGATGGTCTTTCTGAGGTCTTCGATTCCTTCTGGTGGTGTTAATCCGACGCCTAGGACGACCATGTCATATGTGTATTCTGTTGTTTTGCCGAGTAGGGTGTCCTCTGCTCTTACCGTTAATGTGAGGTCTGGGTTTTCTATTATCTCAGCTGCTCTTCCTCTGATGAATTTTATACCATATTGTTCTTGTGATCGTTTGTAGAATTCTTCGAATCCTTTACCAAATGCTCGGATATCCATGTAGTAGCATGCTATTTCGGTTTCTGGAACCTTGTCTTTTATTAGTTGAGCGTTCTTCATGATGTACATGCAGCAGACCCTTGAACAGTATGGTTTTCCGATCTGTTCGTCCCTTGAACCGACACAGTGTAGGAACGCGATCCTCTTCGGTTTTTTACCATCTGATGGTTTGAGTACTTTACCTTCTGTGGGCCCGGATGCGTTGATCAGCCTTTCAAGTTCTATACCGGTTATTACATTGGTGTATTTGCCGTAACCGTATTCTAGCTTCTCTGTTGGATCATATGGGTCGTAGCCTGTTGCTACTATGATTGTGCCTACTTCTAGTTCTATTTCCTCGGGTTCTTGGTCGTGGTTTACAGCGCCTCTTTCACAGACCTCGTCACATAGGTTACATTCTATACAGTAGTCCTTGTTTATGGTGGCGCATAATGGGACTGCCTGTGGGAATGGTATGTAGACGGCTTTGGTCATTCCAATGCCTTCATCGAAATAGTTTGGCATTTCAATTGGACATACTTCCACGCAGGTGCCGCAGCCTACACATTCTTCTTCGATAATGTATCTTGGTTTCTTTTCGACTTTTACTTTGAAGTTTCCAATGTAACCGTCCACTTGTTTGACCTCTGCATAGGTTATGAGTTCTATGTTGTCGTGTTTACCCACATCCACCATCTTTGGTGAGAGGATACACATTGAACAGTCCAGGGTTGGGAATGTCTTGTCTAGTTGGGCCATTCGACCTCCAATACTGGGTCTTCTCTCTACGAGGTATGTTTTGAATCCCATGTCGGCGAGGTCTAGTGCGGCTTGTATACCTGCCACTCCTCCTCCTATGACTAATGCTTTGTCTTCGACGCTGACTTTTGATGCTTCTAGTGGTTCTAGTAGTCTTGCCTTGGCGACTGCCATCCTTATTAGGTCCTTGGCTTTTTCTGTTGCGGCTTCTGGTTCGTGCATGTGGACCCATGTGTTCTGTTCCCTTATGTTTGCGAATTCGAATAGGAAGGGGTTAAGGCCTGCTTCTTCCACACATCTTCTGAATGTGGGTTCGTGGAGTCTGGGTGAACATGCGGCGACTATAACCCTGTTTAGGTTGTGTTCTTTTATGTCTTCTTGGATTTCCAGTTGTCCTGGGTCTGAACAGTAGTATTTGTAGTCTTTTGCGACTACTACGTTGGGGAGTGTTGCTGCATAGTCTCTTACCTCGTCAATGTCTAATACTCCGGCTATGTTCACTCCACAGTGGCAAACGTAGACGCCAATTCGTGGTTCTTCCATTTCTTCCTTTTTTTCTTCTGCCAATTAAACCACCTTTCTTATAATCTGGATATAACTATAAGATGATGTAAAATCTATCACAGTTATAAATAAAAGTTTCTATTAGTGTATTTAAGTAAAATTTATATATGATGACCCTCAGGTTGTATTCCCTCCAGCATAGCCCCCACAAGAAGGTGACATGTCAGAGATTATAGTAGATGGGCTTGTGGATTAGAAAAGCCCGAATTCAGTGGGGTGGTTTCATCCGATAAGGCCTATTATCAGTGGCAGGCTTATAAGACTGAGTGTTGTGCTCATAAATACACAAGCAGCGGTTAAACTGATATCAAGGTCGTTTTCAATGGATAAGACCATGCTAAGCATGGCGGATGGCATTGCGGCTTCTATAATCGCAACAGATTTTTCCAACCCTGAAAATAGGAATAATGTTACAATTAGAGCAGCTAAAAATGGTGATATTAGAAGTCTAAAGGTGCTTACTATCGCAGCATCCTTCAATGAAGACCTTATAACCTTAAAATCTAATGACAACCCCAAGGAGATCATTATAAGGGGTACGGCCGCCCTTGAAAGATAATCTATAATATGTGATATGAGTCCAAGGGGCAAACTAAGGGCATTAAACGCCACTCCCAAGAAAAGAGCCCACAATGGGGGGAAAAACAACGTCCTCCTAAGAATCCTCCTATAATCATTACCAAAGATGAATGATAACAGGACCCCCATGGCTAAAAAGACGAACACAGACCCCATATCATATAATATCGCCCTTAAAAGACCAGCATCCCCAAAAACCCCCAAGACTACAGGGTAGCCCATGAAACCCGAATTGACCATGGCAGCTGGCAATATTATACTCCAAGCCCGCCTCTTATTATAATATGCTATTCTAGTCCAGGAAAACACCATCACACCAATTAAAAGACTAACCATCACAGAAACAAAAGGCATCTTCAAAAGGGCCGTGATAGTTGAAATCTTCGAATTATAAATCGCGTTAAAGATCAAAGATGGTATAGCGATATTCACAACCACCCTATTAAGAGAATAAGCATCCTCTTCACTGAGAACACCCAGGGTCTTCGTGATATAGCCCAGTAAAACCATCAAAATTATTGAAAGCACAGTCTCAAAGGAATTCATAGACTATCACAATAAATATTTAAGTCATAGGATACCACCAAAAAAAGATAATATTGGGGGGTGGTTTAGTCTACTATACCATCATTGGTTATTTTAAAGACGCACTCACCCTCTGGTAGGTGTGGGCTGTCAACTAGCCTCGCTATCCTCTTGCCAGCTAACCCCTTCTTCAACCATATACGGTAAGTTGCCGCGTGTCCAAGCACGTGACCTCCTATGGCCTTTGTCGGGCTCCCGAAGAAAGCATCAGGTCGAGCCTGGACCTGATTGGTTACGAAGATGGCTGCATTGTAAGTATTGGCAATATTCTGTAATGTATGCAAGTGCTGGTTTAACTTTTGTTGTCTTGTTGCAAGGGATTCTCTCCCCACATATTCCGCCCTGAAATGGGATGTGAGCGAATCCACTATGACAAGTCTTATATCCTTACCCTCCTGGATTAACTCATTCACCTTCTCAGCCATGAGAATCTGATGACTTGAATTAAAAGCCCTTGCAATGTATATCTTCTCCATGACCTCCTCGATGTTAAGTTCGAAGGCGTTAGCTATCTGTTCAACCCTTTCCGGTCTGAACGTGTTCTCCGTGTCTATAAATACTGCCTCACCATTTAAACCACCCCTATCCTCGGGTAGTTGGACTGTAACAACGAGTTCATGGGCTAATTGGCTCTTACCAGACCCGTATTCTCCGAACACCTCTGTTATGGCTTGTGTTTCTATTCCACCGCCTATAAGCTCATCTAACGCCTTGCTACCCGTGGTTATCCTTCCAATGTCTTTACGCCTTTCCATTACATCAAGCGCTGTTTCAAAGTCTATCTTCTCGGCTTTTCTAGCTGCTTCTATTATCTTCTCAGCCACCCCTTCACCTATATCCGCTTTAACGGATAATTCCTTGGCCGTGGCTGTTGCAAGACGCATCATGTCCCCAAATCCTGCTTCTCTAAGCTTTTGAGCCGTCTTGGACCCTACATTTGGGAGATCCTCGAGTTCAACCATTTTCATTCTCCTTTTTTGATTTTAAAATTGATATCAACAATCTTTTTCGGACTGAATCTTAATTCCCCATTATATTCATCAAAGTTCGCATTCCCTATTACAGTCACATGCACACCATCAAGATCCTCAACCTTATCATGTAAAGCTCCTTCATCGCCTGTCTTTTTAATAACATTCACTACTTCTTCTGTTTTCATTCCGAGCAATTTTTCGGCTTCTCTTCCAAAGAATGTTATCCTTATCTCTCCAGTCTCATCGGTGATACGAGCCGGTATTATGAGTAAGTGGCGTGGTTCATCTATTGCCTCGCAACAAACATTGCATATGTTTTCATCACCAACTTCAAGGCGTGTATTACAACTTGGACAACGATATGATATTATCCTGTCACCATAGAGGTCTGTTAACTCCCCCGAGATTTTCACATTCTCTGATTCCTCATCAAGGTCTCTTATATTCTTATATGGGTAGACCATCTCCTCTATTTCCTCGAAACTGGGTAAATCTTCAACTTCGCCTTTGATAACTTCTATCTGGGAATTCCGGCCCAGGCTAAGTTCAATGTTCTCGTTCCTATATCTTACACTGGGGTTTTCTATCTTCACAGCATCCCCTATGTTGAGGGGTGTTTCTGCTTTCTCATCCCATAATGTGACTCTTATGACACCTGTATCATCTGCCAACTCCATACTCCGGAGTATACCCACACCATCCTCCCTTTGAAACTCCCTGGGCTCGTAAAGGTCGATTATCCTGCCGATAACTTTTATTTTTCTGTCATCCTCTTCTATCTCATCGATTTTCTTGGTGGTGTAGATGATATCCTCAAGCTCTTCCATGCTTGGGAGTTCCTCCATGTCCTCTGGGGATGGTTTCATTATCCTTGCGGTTTTACCCGCACTCAGCTCGATGTCATATAAGCCTATGCGGATTCTTGCATTCTCTATTTTTATAGCATCCCCTACATTTAATGAGGTGGTTGCTTTCTCATCCCATAATGTGACTCTTATGACACCTGTATCATCTGCCAACTCCATACTCCGGAGTATACCCACACCATCCTCCCTTTGAAACTCCCTTGGGTCTCCTAAGGATAATATGCGGCCGACCACATCAACTTCCTCGCCTTCTTCCTCCATTTCTAATATTGAGGATATCTTCGCGGGTTTTAGATGTTCCCTGTACTCTTTTAGGACTTTTATGAGTCTTGTGTCCTCTTCAGGGTTTATGATTATCCTAGTGTTCCAGTTTGTGTTTATACGATGGGATGATGTATAATTGTCAAATTCAACGTTCCCTCCTTCTATTTTTATTATATCACCCTTTTTTATGTCTAGGTCCGCGTCCTCATGCCATAGTGTTACTCTAGTGGCTCCAGTATCATCCATTATCTCGAGGGATCTTAGGGAGCCTGTTGTCCCATCAGCTCTTTCAAAGTTTATTTTATCATGGACTTTTGTAACGAGGCCGATCACGTTCACGTCTCTTTTCTCGTGGAGGTCTCCTATCTTTAATAGTTTCTCCTCCACCTCTGGGACTTTGAAGTCGCCCTTTATAATCCTTGTAAGTCCATGGTGTGTCAGGTAAACTTCTCCTTCCCTTTTTCTTGTCTGGGCGCCTAGTACTTTTATGGCGTCACCCTCCTTCAAGGGGAGGTTTTTTATAAGTTCTGTGTCCCTGTTCCAGAGTGTGTAGGTTATCTTCCCTGTTTCGTCTTTTAGTTCCATTGATGCTACTTTGCCTTCTCTACCATTCCTTTCGAAGGTCCTTATCCTTGATATGCGTGTTATCCTCGCTATGATGTTGACTTCTTCGTCTTCTTCTCTGATATCTGCTATGGGTGTTATTTCTTCCCTGTATTCTGGGATGTTTGGGTGATCTTCTGGGTCTAATACCCTTATTGTGGCGCGGGGTTGTAGGTGTATTTCTTTTCTGCCAGCGAACCCCCCTCTCACTTGGAAGCCTTCTATTTGGATTATGTCCCCCTCTTTGAATTTTTTGAGTAACTTTATATTTGGTGTCCAGAATACTGCCCTTATCTTCCTGGTTTCATCTGCTAATAGGACATTCGCTACTTTCCCTTCTTTCCCGGCCCGGTTAATGAAGCTCCTTATATTGGATATTCTGAGGACTCTACCTATAATTTTAAGGTTCCTATCAGCTCCTTCCATCTCCGCTATATCAGCGATCTTATATTCTCTTTCTGATAATGGTTTGTTTTCTTGGTTTAAGTATTCGCCCACTATCATATGGGCTATGTCAACATCATCCATGAAACCTACATCGTATTCTTTTTTTCTTTCCTCAAGTTGTTTTAGGAACTCTTCCTTTGAAATTTTATCTTTTATTTTCTCATATTCGTCTAATATTTCCCTTTTCATCGCTGTCCCTCAATAAAATATAATCGTTCTCCAACCTAATAAAATTGGTGAGAGAGCATGTGAAAACTATTATAATAAAAATTAATAACAAGATAATATATAAGTTTATCCTAACCAGGACCTGGCACCTTTAATATTGCACCCTCTTTACAAACATCCATACAAGAACCGCATTTCAAACATTTCCCCTGGTCTATAAAATGTACTTCATCTTTCACCCCAACAATAGCATTATTTGGACAAGCCTTTAAACATGCCATGCACCCTGTACACCGTCCCCCGTCAATGAAGTAATGCATCAACTCCCTACAATATGCCACCGGGCACCTTCCCCTAATATGCTCAACGTATTCTTCCCTGAAATATTTAAGGGTGGTGAGAACAGGATTCGGCGCCGTCTGACCGAGTCCGCAAAGCGAAGCCGCCTTAACAGCCTCGGCAACCTCATGGAGTGTTTCAACATCCCCTGGGCTCCCCTTCCCCTGGAGTATATCATCCAGGATTAAGAGCATCTGTTGGGTTCCCAGACGACAAGGCACACATTTACCACATGATTCCCTTTGTGTAAATTCAAGAAAATAGCGTGCAATTTCAACCATACAAGTATCATCTGATAATACTACAAGTCCACCCGATCCCATGATAGCCCCCGCTGAAGTGAGCGAATCATAATCAATTTCAGTATCCACCATTGAAACTGGAAGACAACCCCAAGAAAGCCCCCCCACCCCCCCCCCCCACTCACCTACCCCCCACCCCACCCCTCCCCCCCCCCCCCCACACCCCCCCCCAACCATCTTCG
>Ga0116168_1001085_pt1 | contig 22224 bp, 20 predicted proteins | sample AD_UKC129_MetaG_FD_89795 | JGI IMG/M metagenome (GOLD analysis project Ga0116168, IMG submission 89795) | Active sludge microbial communities of municipal wastewater-treating anaerobic digesters from Canada - AD_UKC129_MetaG | ecosystem: Engineered > Bioreactor > Anaerobic > Digestate | place...
TAAGATTGAATCAATACTATCTCTTGTAGTTCCAGGAATATCAGTAACAATATTTCTGTTTTCACCCAACAAAGTATTAGTAAGTGTTGATTTACCAGCGTTTGGCCTTCCAACAATTGAGATTTTTAATCTTGTATCTTCTTCTTCAATTTCACTTCCAAAATCCAGATTTGCCACTATATCATCTAATAAATCTCCAATATTTCTACCTTGTAAGCCACTAATTCCATAAATACTGTCTATACCAAGTTTGTAAAAATCATTAACTAGCACCTCATCCTTTTGAGAATCAACTTTATTGATAATTAGAAATAATTTTTTTGTATATTTTTTCAACATTTTAGCTATTTCTTCATCAAATGGTGAAAGTCCATTTTTAGCATCTACTACAAATAATATTGCATTCGCTTCATCAATTGCAATATTTACTTGTTCACGAATTGCTTTTTCAAAAATATCTTCAGAATTAGGAACATAACCACCAGTATCAATAATCTCAAAAAATTTACCATTCCACTCAACTCTACCATATTTTCTATCACGAGTTACTCCACTCAAATCGTCAACAATTGCTTCCTTAACGCCTGTTAATCTATTAAATAAAGTTGATTTACCTACATTTGGTCTTCCTAATATTGCAACTACAGGTAATTTGGCCATAATTTCTCCTTCTATAATTTATGCAGTACTTTGTTTTCTACAACATTTCCATGTTTATCAAATTTTTTATAACTTACTAAAATTCCTTTATAAAAGAATTTTTCATATTCTATAATTTCTGTTCCAATAAAAAAATAAACAGATGTTCCATCTAAATTTCCATCTTTGTAATTTTCTCTAGAAATAATTTGTCCTTTTTCATCAAATGTAGTACATATTCCATTATATTTACCATTTTCAACAAAAGCCAAGGATTTTATCTCACCGTTTTCATGATATGTTCTAACAACATTTTCTTTATCATAATATTCCGAATAAGTTCTAATATTTTCATTAGAAAATCGCTTTTTAAAGGCTAAATAAACAATTTGTATCCTTTTAGTTATAAACTCTTTTAATCTTTTCCCTAATGTAAAATTCATTCTATTCTACCATTTTAATAAATTCTTCTTCTGAAATAATTTTTATACCAAATTCTAATGCTTTGTTATATTTACTCCCAGGTTGCTCACCTACCAAAACATAATCAGTTTTTCTAGAAACACTTTCACTTACTTTCCCACCATTTTCTAAAATTTTATTTTTAATCCCTTCACGTGTGAAATTTTTCAAAGTTCCTGTAACAACAAATGTTTTATTGTCTAATTTATTAGTTTTAAATGTTGCCTCTTCGTCAATAGAAAATTTTAATCCAATTTCTTTTAGTTTATTAATTCTTTGTTTATTTTTCTCATTCGAAAAATAATTTTTAACATATTTCGAAATAACATTCCCTATTTCATTTATACTTGCTAATTGCTCTTCAGTGGCATTAATCAAATTATCAATATTTTTAAAATTGTCTACTAGTGTTTTAGCAACAGCCTCTCCTACATATCTAATTCCTAAAGCATATAACACTTTATAAAAAGGCTTTTCTTTACTATTCTCAATTGATTTGACCAAGTTATTAAAACTCTTCTCACCAAATCTATTGAGATTTACAATTTTATTCCTTAAATTTGGTAAATTGTAAATATCTTCAATATGTTTAATAAAACCAAGATTAAAAAATAAATTTATATTAGCTTCACCTAAACCTGAAATATCCATAGCATTTTTTGAAGCAAAATGTATCAATTTACCAAGAAGAATATCAGGACATTCTTCGTTCAAACAATAATATGAAACTTCATTTTCTGGTTTAAAAAGTTTTGAACCACATCTCGGACACTCAGAAGGATGTTCAATTACATTTGAAAAAAGGTCATCAAAACTTTTATGAACTTTAACAATTTTCGGTATAACTTCCCCGCCTTTTTCAATTACTACTTCATCACCAATTTTAATAGTTAAAGATTTAATAAAATCATAATTATGTAAAGTTGCTCTTGAAATTGTAGAACCGCTTAATTCTACTGGTTCTAAATTAGCCACAGGAGTTATTGCTCCAGTCCTTCCAACCTGCCAAGAAACAGATACTAATTTTGTTATTGCTTGATCAGGTTTATACTTAAAAGCTACTGCCCATTTGGGAAATTTGTGTATTGAACCTAATTTTTTCTGAAATTCCAAGTTATTAACTTTTATAACGACACCATCAATCGGATAAGGCAGTTGATTTTTCTTATCTTCCCAATATTGACAATATTCTATAACTTCATTAATATTCTTACATAATTTAATATTCTCATTTACAGGGAAATTTAATTCTTTCAGTAATAATAAATTATCGTAATGATATTTTAGTTCTTTTTCATCTGTAATTAAATAATATGGAGAAATTCTAATAGGTCTTTGCTTTACAACATTAACATCTAAAGTTTTTATTGTTCCTGAGACAAAATTTCTTGGATTTGCAAATTGTGGAAGCCCGCTGTTAATTCTTTCCTCGTTTAGCTTATTAAAGTCCTTAAAATTTATATAAATTTCTCCTCGCACCTCAAAGTTTCTTATATTTTCTGATGATATGTTATGTGGAATTCCCTTGATGGTTAACACATTTTCAGTTACATCTTCCCCTATTTTACCATCACCCCGAGTTACAGCACGAGTAAGTTTACCATCAATATATATTAAACTTATACTTAATCCATCAAATTTATGCTCACAAACATATTCTACATCTTCATTATTTTGTAAACCTAAGCCTTTTTTAACCTTAACATCAAAATCTAAAATTTCATCGTATCCATACGTATTTTGTAAACTCAACATTGGATATTTATGTTCAACTGGCGCAAATTTATTTGATAAATCACTTCCAACTTTTTGAGTTGGAGATTCTTTATCTTCAATGTTTAATTCATTTTCTAATTTTTCTAATTCTTTTAGTAGTAAATCGTATTCATAATCCGATATAAGAGATTCATTAAGTACATAATAATGATAATTGTATTTTTCAATAAGTTCTTTTAGCTCTTTAATTCTTTTTATTTTATCATCTTGTTTCATTATTTTCATTAATTCCAGTAATTGTGGTGCTTTCTACTTTTTTAGGTGGAATGATTTCTGTAGCTTTTCCAGTACTATCTATTTCTAATCTAATTGATGCAATTCTTTTATTATCGAATTCTACATTATTTCCATTAAATTGTAAATTTATTGCACTAGCATTACCAACCCAAACAAAAAATTTATTTTTTGCTTTAATCGTAAAACTTTGTCCCTCTTGCCCAATTTTTTCAAAAGTTGCTTTTTTATTTTCATCTGGTATAATTCTTGTCCAAGAAATTTTTGAATAAGATATAGTTAAACTCAAGCTATCATTTGGAATTTGAGAATTATCACCAATAAAAACTTTTGCTGTATCTGGTTGTTGTTTTTCTTCGTATAAAGTTGGATTATTATTAACTACTATTTCCTCATTACCCCATAAACTACCATTATTTTTATAAATATAAGCAGCTATTACTAACACCACCAAAAGAATAAATGCACTAATTATATAAATTTTAGAAGTTTTTTGATAACCTATCTTTGAATATCCATCGTGATTTATATCATTAGTTGAATATTCAGGCATGCTCTGATTTGACTGTTGATAAGTATCATCAGAAAAAGTTAGTATAGGCTTTTCATCACTAGTATTATTTGATGAAACTTTTTGAACAATAGTAACCGAATTATCATTTGTATTAGATACACTATTAGAAGTTTTAGTAAAGGAATCAGCATCTTTATTATTTTTTGCCATTTCAAATTTTTTCAATACATCATCTGGATCAAGATTAACAGCTTTTGCATAACTTTTTAAGAATGCTTTTATATAAACCATTGGCTGAAATTCGAAATTCCCACTTTCCATTTCCTCAATAAACTTTTTATCGATTTTAGTAATATTGGAAATTTCTTCAATTGATAAATGATTTAATTCTCTAGTATTTCTTAAAAATTCTCCAAATTTTGAAAGCATATTTAACTCTCTAATTTTTTGTAAGTTTTACACAAAAAGACCCATCTATTTTATGTATATGCGGAAATGTTTTAATAAATCCATTTTCATCAACAACTTCAGATGGGATATTGGTATCTGGTTTAACAATTGAAAATTCTTTATGATTTTCAAGAAATTTAAATATTGTTTGATCATTTTCATCTGGTAAAGTTGTACAAGTAGAATAAACTAAAATTCCTCCTGGTTTTAATAGCTTAGCTGCATTTTCTATCAATATACTTTGAATTTCCGAAAGCCTCAAAATATCAGAATATGTTCTTTTCCATTTAATATCTGGCTTCTTAGAAAGTGTTCCTAATCCTGAACAAGGTGCATCCAATAAAATTTTATCAAACTTTTGTTCATCATAAACAGCAGAATCAGCCACAACTGGTAAAACATTTTTAACTTTTAATCTTTCTAAGTTTTTCATTAAAATATTGAGCCTTGTCTCAAACTTATCAATTGCTATAATCTTACCCTCATTTTTCATTTTTTCAGCAATATAAGCAGTTTTACCACCTGGTGCAGCACACATATCAAGAACAACATCACCTGGTTTAGGATCTAACAATAATACCGGAAATCCTGTACTTTCATCTTGGATATTGAAATATCCTTCTTGAAAATACTTCCAAGGTGTAAGATTTACTAAATTTAGCAAATGATAAAAACCATCTATAAAATCAGCTTTTATATAACCTAAATTTTCACTTTTTAATAAATCCTCAAATTCTTGTGGTGTTGTAACCAACTGATTTACTCGCAATGTAACTTTTGGTTTTTCATTATTTGAAAGGAGAATTTTTACAATTTCATCAACATCATACAATGTTAGATATTTTTTTACAAGCCATACAGGATGCGAATATGTATTTGTTAAATAGCTTATTTTATCCTCTGGATCAGGAAATCTTAAATTCTCAAGATTATTTACTATGTTTCTTAATAGTGCATTAACAAAATTGGCGTATTTCTGTCCATGTATCTTTTTTATAAATTCGGTAGCTTCGTTTAATATAGCATAATGTGGTATTCTGTCCAAATATAATAATTGATAAAGTGCTACTCTAAGAGCATTTTTTATATCCAACATTGCTTTGCTAAAATTCCCTTTCATAAATCCAGTTAATACCCAATCTAATTTACCTTCCCACCTAACAACACCATGAACAATTTCATACAACAAAGCTTTATCTTGACTTGATAAACTATTGTTTTTTAGTTCGTTTTCTAAGACTTTTTCTAAATAAGCATCTGTTTGTTCAATTCTATTTAATATTTTTACAGCTAATCCTCGTACACCAGTATAAAAAAGTTCTTTTTCCATTATTCGACTTTCATTATTTTAAAAAAAAAGGAGTAATTTGTATTTTTTAATATACAAAATTACTCCATCATATAAAAAAATTATTAAATTATTTATTTCTTGCGTATTTCTTATTGAATTTTTCTACACGTCCAGCTGTATCCAATAATTTTTGTTTACCAGTAAAAAATGGATGGCAGCTTGAGCAAATTTCGATTTTAATATCACCTACTGTTGAACGTGTAACGAAAGTATTACCACATACACAAGTTACTACTGATTTTTTATAATCTGGATGAATACCTGGTTTCATAATTCCTCTCACAATTTTAAAATACAAAATCTAAATATAAGAATTAATAATTAATAATACAAATTTTTTTTACAATTTTACATTTTCTAAAACTTTGTTTGTATTCAAAAGTATTAATAATCTATCTTTTAATTTTCCAACTGATGATATATACTCAGAACTTACACCAGAAATCATTGGTGGCGGTGCTTCTGTTATAGAAACCGGAATTCTCAAAACTTCTTTTACAGCATCAACTAAAAAGCCAATAATTACACCATTAGTCTCAACAACAATTATTCTTGAATTCTGATCTGCTTCCTTTCTTTGCATACCTAATTTATATCTTAGGTTTACAACAGGTATCACCTTACCACGTAAATTTATAACTCCATCAACATATTTGGGAACATTTGGTACTTTGGTACATTGGATGAATCTTATAATTTCTTGTACAATCAGTATATCAACAGCAAATTCTTCTTTCCCAATAGTAAAACTAACTAATTGTAAAATTTCTTCGTTTTCTTCTTTTTTTAATTTTGCATTTTGGTTTAATAATTCTGCAGTTTGTTTTAATAAATCTGCCATTGTTCACCTTATTAAATATATAAGCAAATTTAAATAAAAAATTGTTTAAATCAAAGATTTTTTTTATTTTTGTATAGTAAAAACCAATTTAAAATTATGAACTACATTGTATTGAATCCGCAATTTCCGTCTAACTATTACTACTTTTATGAAAAATTAAAAGAAAAAAATATTAATATTTTAGCTATTGGAGATATTGAATATTTTCAATTAAAACCTGAATTAAGATATTTATTGACTGAATATTATAAAGTTAACAGTTTAGAAAATTACGATGATTTACTTCGCTCTATTGGTTTTTTTATTCATAAATATGGCAGAATAGATTATATTAACTCATTAAATTCAAAATTTTTACTTAAAGAAGCTAATTTAAGAACAGATTTCAATATTAAAGGTATTAAGCCAGAAATTTTTAATTTATTAAATAATCTTGATTTTATATTAGAACTTCAATCTGTTTCAAATATTAATGTTGATAATTTTAAAGATTTTTATTCAAGTTTTAATATTCCTTCGTTACCAGTAAATGAAATTAATGATATATATATTACAACTTCAATAATATCTGATGAAAATAATTTAATAAATCCTTTTACTTTTCATATTTATAGAAATAATTATTCATATATTGTAAAAATTGAAAAATTTAAAGAAAATTTATTTAACTCTATTGAATATTTTGTTGAAAATTTTGAATTAAAGAATAATTTTATTTCAATAATTTCTGTCAAAGATTCATCAAGAAATGATTTAGTTGTAAAGGTCGTACCAACTTTGGTTTCTGCAATTTTTCCTGATATGATAAATTATGCTTGTGAAAATGATATTTACCATTGTTGGGCAAATTTAATTTCTAAAGAAGAAATTGAGTTATTTACTATTAAATTTCCAACTTGTTTAGTTTCTCGTAATAATAGTTACGTTTACAAAAATAGTAATGAAAAAATTATTGAAAAATATCAAAAAAATATTTGTATATCTGGTAACTTTAAAGATATTTGTTCACAACCTTTTATTCAAGATTATTCTTTTTTAATTAAAGCAGAAACTGAAGAAGAATTGAAGGAAATTGTGGCTTTTATAATTGAATAGTAAAAAAATTGTAGCCAATTTTTTCTATTATTTGTTCTTCTTTGTTAGGTTAGATGTATTTTGTTTAATATTTTTAGGCTTTTAGCCTACCCGCGCTAATGCGCGGGGGTAAGCTTATACTGTCTGAGCCCAATAATAAGATTCTAATTCTTTTATTTACTCAGAGCATTATATAAAGTACTTTGCATATCGCCAAATTTTTCTATATAATCTTCTCGACTAGCTTTAATAACATTTAAAGCTTCCTCTCTACCATAAATATCTACTATAAAACATTTAGTCGGTGTGAGCCCAGGAATTTGTTTATAAGTTAAGAAATAATGTCTTAGTCTATCAATAAGTTTTTTTGGCAATTCTTTTATATCATTGTAAGAATCATAAACAGCATCATCCTTCAATACGGCAATAATTTTATCGTCAACTTCATTACCATCAATTAATTTTATACCGCCAATCGGTTTAGCTTGAAGAATTATTCCACTTTGATTAATTGTTTTTTCAGTCAAAACACAAATATCTAATGGATCACCGTCTCCTTTAAATGTAAATCCATCTTCATCATAATCGCATAAAGATGCCAATCTATCACCGCAAAAAGTTTGTGGTATAAAGCCATAAACAGTTGGAGTTACGTTTGAAAATCTTTGTGGTCTATCTATTTTTAAAAAGCCAGTTGGTTTATCAATTTCATATTTAACGGTATCGGTAGGAACAATTTCTACGAAAACATTCAAAACATCAGGGAAATTATTACCAACTGGTATTCCGTGCCAAGGATGGGCTCTAAAGAGTTTGCCAAATAATTGCATTATTTCGCTTTTGTTTTCTAATTCCATAAATTCTCCGATATTTTTTAAAAATCAATGTAGTATTTGAATATATTTAAATTGTTTGGGTACTGAATATATATAACTTTTGATGTTAATTCAGATATTATTCCTAGTCCAAACTTTTCTTCAAAATTTTCGTATGAATAATTTTTAACAATATCTTCTAATTTTTCTTTGTGGAAAAGTATTTCATAGGGGCTGACAACATAAGCAAATATTAGATTTTTTTCAATACAACTTATTAATATATCTTTTTTTAATAACTGATTGGGATATGGTGGGAAATAAGTTTGTTCGGTCTTAAAATCATATAATGGGAAGCCATTTCCTTGATTAGCAATTTCAACAATCATAAAATCATCATAGAAAAATAATTTGAAGTTCAAAATATTTGATGTTGAATGTTTTTTATAATTACTTAATATCTCAGCTATAAATAATTTTAATTTTTCGTATAAATCAGGAAAAACTAATTCATTGCTAATTGATAAATTTGCTGTAACTATTTTTAAAAAATACTCAACCGATACAGCATATAATTCTTGAAAATTTAATACATCAAATTCAATTTTATTGATTATTGGCTTTTTCATTTCTTTTGATTTTGTAATATTATTTCAATTATTTTTTTAAAAATCTCATCTATTGGCTCTGTTGCATCAATAATTTTATATCTTTTATCAGTATTTGATATTTTAATATAGCCATTTCTTACTTTATAAAAAAATTTTTCGTCAAAGTTTTCTATTCTATCTTTAGCACGTTTATTTAAATTAGCTCGTTCTTTTGCAACTTCTAATGGGATATCAAATATAAATGTTAAGTCTGGTTTTAAATTATCTGTAGCAAAATTTGTAATTTTTTCAATATATTTTAAAGATAATCCGTGCCCGTATCCCTGGTATGCAAAAGTTGAATCAAAAAATCTATCCCCCAATACAATGTAACCTTCAGATAACTTAGGTTTAATAACTTCTCTAACTAATTGTGCACGCGCTGAGGAAAATAATAACAATTCTGTTTCAGGAAAAATATTGTTGAATTGTTTATCAAGCAATATTTCTCGAATTTTCTCGGATATTATTGTTCCACCAGGCTCTCTCACTAAACAATATTTTATATTATTCTGTTCAAAATAATCAATAATTTTTTTTATTTGTGTTGATTTACCTGAATAATCAATTCCTTCGAAAGTTATAAACATAACAAACCTTAAAATTTTCTTAACAAATATTTTACTTTTGCTGGTTTGATTTCAATTACTTCAATATTTGACGGGAGTGATATATTTGGGATAATATAATCTGTAGTATCGTTAATAATATCTTCAATATTTATATATGCTGATATTTTATCTTTGTAACTTGTAATTTCTTTAATTCCACCTCTTATTTTTACATCAACCGCATTAGGAATTAAAGTAACTTGGAAATATTTTGTAGAATTTTTTACTTTTATTTGAATATTTTTTAATTCATAATCTACATATTGCTGTATATTAAAAGCTACAATAACTTCATTAATATCTGACGTTATACCTTTAGGAAAGTTTAATTGTACTTGCTGAGTAAAGGTATCTTTAACGTTAGTATTACTTAATAATTGCGTTTTTATAGAATAAATTTTTTTTACTTTGCTTGCTGGTCCTTTAATTACAATGCTATCAGGCGATACCACTGGTGTACCAATTAATCCATATCCTTCCTCACATTGAATAAAGTAATCAGGAACAACAACAACCTTTTTTTCAACTATATCTTCCATTCGTATTCTTATAGTTCTTGGATAAACGTCAAGTATTTGTATTTTTGTATTAAAAATGTCACCATTGACAAAATAATCATATAAATCAAATGCGATATTATTTGTATCTTTATCAATATTTATAGTATATTCTTTATTAGAATAGTATATTAAAGAAAGTAATTTCCATCCTTCTCCTTTGACTTTCAAAACAACCATTGAAACAATAAAATCACTTATTTTATTTTTAGCTTTGCTGCTAATTATTGTAACTGGTAATTTCAATTCATAATAATATTCGCGAGACATTGTGACATAGAACCATATCCCAACGGAAAGTAAAAATATAGCAAAGTATGTATAAAAACTTTTTTTCATAATACATAAATTACATAATATTTTTATGAATTTAAATTAAAAAAATAATAAAAAATAGATAAGATTTTTTAAATAATATTTAGCTCAGACGGTGTAAGCGTGCCGCACAACTGAAGTTGTGCGGTTTTTTGCAATCCTTGCAAAAAATAATGGTGGCATTATATCGTATTATCGATATATTTGCCACTTTTTAAATAACCGTGCCACCGTGTGGCATATCCGTGCCACCACGTTGCCACCTTTTGCCAAATTGGCAAATTTTGCTGCCACAATTGTGGCATTCAATGCCAAAAAGGTGGCATATCAATGCCACCCTACATTAATTTTTGCCACCTGTTGGCAAATCTCTTCCATTTTCTTGCTACAAAATTTCCACCGTTTAAATTTATCTGCCAACTTGGCAACTTTGCGTGCCACCGAGTGGCATTCGATGCCAAAAAGTGGCATATCAATGCCACCCTACTTTTATTTCTGCCACCACGTGGAAAATTCGTGCCACATTTTGCCACCTTTTTAAATGGTGGCAAAAGTTTCAGCGGGCCGTTCCGGCCCGCTGGCCCCTTGCGGCTTGTCACAAGCCGCAAGGGGCTAAGCTTATACTGTCTGAGCTAAAAAATAAAAATAAAGCAAGCTCGCTTGCGCTTACTTGCTTTTAAATAAAATTGTTAAATTATAATTATGATATTAGAATATTTTCTTAAATATTTCAATAAGTTTATCTTTGCCAGCTGTTGAAATATCTTTACCGTGTAGCGGGAAATTTTCTATTTGACGAGCAATTTTTCTTAACTCTGTCGTGGAAAGTTGTTGTAAATCTTCAATAGTATATTTGTTAGGTTCTTCTACTGCTACATCAGATTTAATGTTATCTGATTTATTTTTATCGGCAAATTGTGGATTTAATACCACTTTAGGATTATTTTTTTCGATAATAATAGGATCGAGTTGTTCATCAGGTCTAGGAATAACATGAGCTGAAATGAGTTGCCCAACTCTTTGTGCGGCTATAGCACCAGCATCAACTGCAGCTCTAACAGCTGCTACATCCCCAATGCATCTAATTGTAATCATCGCGGGATCAGTTCTTTCCCTAGAAATAATCCTAACTTCAGCTGCTTTAGCCATAGCATCGGCAGCTTCAATGGCACCGATAAGGCCCTTTGTTTCTATAAGTCCTAATGCTAAATCCATAATAATTAACTTTTAGTTGGTCTTTTAGGTAAAATAAGCTCAACATCAGGATGTGGTCTTGGGATTACGTGAACGCTCACTAATTCCCCAACTCTTTGTGCTGCTGCGGCACCAGCATCAGTTGCTGCTTTAACAGCTCCAACATCTCCTCTAACCATTACTGTAACGTATCCACCACCAATTGTTTCTTTTCCAATAAGTTCTACTTTTGCAGCTTTTACCATTGCATCTGCTGCTTCAATTGCGCCTACAAGGCCTTTTGTTTCAATCATTCCCAATGCATCCATATTCATAAAGAATTCTCCTGTTTTATATAATTTTTAATAATGTTTTAGTAAAATATAAAATCAAAATTTATAAAAAAAAATTTTTTTTATTTTCTCATATATTCTTCTAATATTATTGTTGCCGCATGTAAATCTATTAAAGATTTATCCCTACGCTTCATCCTCTTTGGAATAGCTTCAATAATTCTTTTTTCAGCTTCTTTTGAAGTTAAAGTTTCATCCCATAAAATAATATTAATACCTGTTTCTTTCTCTATCAATTCTTTAAATTCTAAAATTTTTTTTATTAGTGGATTTTCTTTTTCGCTTTCGGAATGCTGAAATGGACAACCTAAAACTATTTCATCAACATTTTTATCTGAAATAATATCTTTTATGTTTTTTAACAAATTTTCATCATTATTTAGTACTTTAAACGGAGATGCTATTATTTTAAGTGGATCAGTAAGTGCTATACCAACTCTTTTTTGACCATAATCAATGCCCATTATTCTGTTATAATTATTCATATAATTTTTACATATTAATATTGTCAACTCTATTAATAACAGTTACATATGGAATACTTTTCAATTTTGTAATTATATTATTTAAATGTTCCAAATTTTTAACATAGAATACAAAATTTCCTTTGAAAGTTATTCCTTCACTCTTAATGTTTACAGATTTTATGTTAGTGTTTTCAACATTTGCAACTGCAGTTGATAGTTCTTTTAATATTCCTGGTTTATCTTGGCCAAAAACATCAAGAGCTACCAAGAAGTATGTATTATCAGTTTTAGGCCAATTCACATTAACTAACTTTTGCGGATTATTTTTAATTAAATTTAATAGCTCTTTACAATCCTTACGATGAATTTTTAAGCCTTCGCCTACTGTAATATAACCTATAATAGGCTCGCCTGGAATAGGATTACAACATTTTGCAAATGAATATTTAATATCTCTTAAATTTCCCTCAAATTTTACGTCTCCAACCTCTTTTCTGGCTGTTTCTACAAATGTCTTTAAAATTTCACTTTCATCATATTCACTTTGCTGAATTTGTGATTTATCTCTTTTTGCTAAATGTTCATCAATGTTAATTTTATTCAGTGCTATCGCTTTAAATAAATTTCGTGCATTTTCAAATTTCAAACTGCGGAAAAATTTTTCGAATACATCTTGAGAAAAATTAATTTTTAGCTTCTTTAATTTTTTTTCCCAAATTTCTCTACCTTCGTTAACTAATCTTTCTTCTTCTTTATTCATCCATTTTTTAATAGCCATTTTAGCTTTATGAGTAACAACAAAATTAATCCAGTTTTTATTTGGGAATTGATTTTTAGAAGTAATAATTTCCACCATATCACCATTATGCAACTTTGTATCGAGTGGGACAATTCGTCCATTTACCTTTGCACCAATACATCTATAACCAACATTAGTATGAATTTCAAAAGCAAAATCAATAGGTGTAGCACCAATTGGTAATTTTACAACATCCCCTTTTGGAGTTACAACATAAATTTCATCTTGGAATAAATTCAATTTAAAATTAGACATTGCATCGCTATCATCCTTAGATGCATTCTCAAAAACTTCTCTTATCCAATTTATATAATTCTCGAGTTTTTCATCACTTTCATCAAAGTTACCTTCTTTATATTTCCAATGCGCTGCTATACCTAATTCAGCAATCTCATGCATTTTTTGAGTACGGATTTGAACTTCAACAAATCTACCTTCTGGGCCAATTACAGTTGTGTGTATAGATTGGTAATTATTAGATTTTGGTATTGATATATAATCTTTAAATCTATCTGCAACAAAAGGATAAAGCTGATTAACAATTCCCATCACATAGTAACATTGGTTTTTATCTTCAGTGTGCAAAATTATTCTTATCGCAAACAAGTCGTAAATTTCATCAAAAGGTTTATTTCTGGTAATCATTTTACGATATATACTATATAAATGTTTTGGCCTACCGTAAATTTCATATTTATACGGAAAATCTTTTAATTTTTCTTTTATAGGTTTAATAAAACGCTCAATAAATTCTTTACGTTCTTTTCTTTTGTTTGTTATTTTTTTGGAAAGTTCTTTATAAGCTTCTGGATTTAAAACCTTGAAAGATAAATCTTCTAATTCCCATTTTATTTGCCAAAGACCAAATCTATGAGCTAAGGGGGCGTAAATTTCCAAAGTTTCTTTTGCAATACGTTTTTGTTTGTCGGGATTAACTGCATTTATTGTTCGCATATTATGCAATCTATCAGCAAACTTAACGATAATAACTCTTAAATCTTTTACTAATGATAATAATAATTTTCTATAATTTTCAAATTTTTGGACATCCTGACCTTGGAAATAACCACTTATTTTAGTAACACCATCAATAATTTCTGCTAATTCTTCGCCAAATTCATTACGAATATCGTTTAAGGAAACACTTGTATCTTCAACTACATCATGAAGAAGGGCTGCTGCAATACTGATATCATCAAGTGGAATATGATTTGCAAGAATAACAGCTACTGCATATGGATGGTAAAAATAAGGTTCTCCTGATTGTCTCCTATCGTTTTTATGTGCTTCTAAAGCCATAAAAAAGGCTTTTCTAATAATCTCTTCATTACATTTACTTAAATTTTTTCTACATTTTTCTAATAAAGATTCTAATAATTTTTCTGCTTTATCTTTTGTGATAGCTGTTTCCATCTTTAAACATTTTTTTATGTAAAATAAGAATATTTAACTTAAATTGCAAATAGTTTAATTTAATTCATCATATAACTCCTGCACTTTTTCTAGTCGTGTTTTTAATTTTTCCCTTACATCATTTGATATATTTGTATCCAAAATTTCCCTACATAATTGTTTAGCTTTATCATTATTGCCTTTTTCATGATATAGTTGGGCCAATTTATGTTTCAAAATAATTTCTTTATAATGATTATTATTTTCCATATTTACATAAAAACTTAACATATCGTTTAATATATCAATTGATTTTTGAATATTAACATCTTGATATGCACGTGCATAAGCATATTTGATTATTCTATTATCCGGATAGTATTTTAGGAAATTTTCACATAATTGTATTGCTTGATCATAATTTCTCTCTTCTATATAAATCCAAATAAGAGAAAGTGAAGCTAAATGTTTATTATAACAATCACTATTAAGAGATTTTTTTAGTAACATTATCCCTGTTTTTCTCTCATCTGGAACAAATGGAACCCAACTCATTTTTACACTTTTCCAATATTTGTATGAACCAAGAGCAACATAAGCATCATAAAAATTTTTATCCATAGCTAAACATTTATCAAATGCATTTAATGATGTTAATCCTTTTGTAAAAGCTTGATAATAATCTTTTCCCAATGCATAATAATATGCTAAATATCCATAACTTAAAGCTTTATAATAATAACCTTCAATTTGTTTCGGATTACTATTTATTATTTTCTCAGATTTTTCAATTGCTTTATTTAGTAGATTATGAATATTTTTGCCTTTGTTAATATAGCCATAGTCATCATTTTTTGTAATTTCAGTTGCTGCTAAATATATCTCACCAACAGGCAAATTTGGATAATCGTTTAATATCTTAGTAAACAAACTGGTTGCCTTTGCGTAGTTTGTACTTACAATGTAGTTTATACCTTCTCTTATTAATTTATCTAATTTGTCATCACTTATTTCTTCAGCAAATAAATTGGTAAATAAAAAAATAATTATAAATAGGTACTTCATTTCATGACCTTTTTTTATTAAAAAAAATTAAAAAAAATATTATAATAATTATAAAAAAAGTTCTGTTAAAAAATGGAAAAATTATAGTTAAAAAAGTCTAATTAGTTTAATAATTACAAGATTATTTAAAGTCAGATTATTTTTTTATTTTTTTATTTGCTTTTTTTATATTTTTTTTTGATTATTTTTTTTATATTTTTCATTTGTTGTAATTTTTATCAATATTTGAGGGGAAAATGAGATTTTATAACAAATTAAATAATATTCATTATTTCAAAATTTTAGTTATATATATTGTTTTACTTCTGTTAGGTTGTAATAATAAAGTAAAAAATGTAGAAGAAAAATTAAAAATAAATAATATAAATATTGTATTAGAAAATAGTGCAAGTATGAAAGGGTATTTTAATGGTAATGAATTTAAATCTACAGTCACTAATTTGGCAGCATTATTTGATAACTTAAGAGAAACAAAAAATAAATATATAATCTCAAATATAAATTACCATATTTTTAATGATAAATTAAAATTAAAAATATTTTCCAACAATTCTTACGATTTTTGTAATAAAATTAACAATGGATTAATTGAATATTGCAATACAACTCCAATAGATGATTTTTTAAAATATATTATTGACTCAACAAAAAATGATGATATATATATACTTGTCTCAGACTTTGTTATTGATAAAGTACAAGAAAATGAAATACCTACATTACAAAGTAAATTTAATGTTATTTTTAACCAAGCAGTTAAAAAGAATATTACTCTTACAGTTTATAGATTTATGACTGACTTTTCAGGTACCTATTATCCTTCCAAAGGAACGCCAAAAATAATTCAAAACGTAAAAAGACCTTATTATATTTGGATTATTGGACCAAATAAATTAGTCACTAAAATAACAAATGAAATTGATAATAACAATTTAATTACACCTAACAACCAATTTGCATTTGGTATTAATTTGAGTAATATTGAACAAGAACCTTTACATCTTTCAAATTATATTGGCTCATTTCGTACTGAAAAAGAAAATAATAAAGTATTTAAAAATATAAAAGCTGATAAAAATAATATTTTTCAATTTACAATAGGGTTTAATCTATCAAATTTGCCAAAATATTATCATAATTGTAATTTTTTAGATTCTTCTATCCAAATTTCTTGTCTCCAAAATCAAGTATTGAGTAAAAAATTTTATACTAAAGATGATTTTAATAAATATTTATCCAAAAATGAAGTATCAATAGCTAAAAATTTTACCCATTTTCTAACAATTAAAATGAAAGGTAAATTTGATAAATATGATGAATTAAATATTACTTTCAATAATTATTTACCTAAATGGATTGATGTTTATAGCACAGATTATGATGGTTATTATGACAATATAACATTAAGTAAAACTTTTGCTATAAGTCATATTTTAAAAGGAATTCAACAAGCATACCTTTACAAATCATCCTTTAGTTATAACTATAAGTTTAATAAATAATATAGGTGAATTATGAACGATATCATTGTTTCATTTTTTCAATTCTTGCACGGACAGCAAGATGATCCCTTATGGGATGATATTTATGTAATTCTTTTTTGGGTATTATTACTTATATCCACCTTAGCTATGTATCTTTATTACTTTTATTTTAATCAAAAAAAGATAAACTGGTTTTCTATTAAAAAATGGAGTTTAGTACTAATTATTACATCTATTTTGGGTTTAATTGTTTCTTTCATTATCAGTTATAGCAAATTTGAAGGTCAATATTTACCATCAATTATAACTTTTTCTATTATTTGCCTACTTTTTACGGCTATAATATATATTTTATTATCTTTTATTTTTAGCAGATGGTCAAAACATGCAGCAAACACACCTTTCAAATGGAATAAATTAAGAGGAATAGAATAATGGGAAATTTATATATTTTTGCAATAGGTGGAACTGGTTCACGCGTTCTGCGTTCTTTAACTTTCTTATTAGCTTCAGGAGTTAAAACAAACGTTGATAAAATTATTCCAATCATCATTGATACAGATGTTAGTAATGCTGATACTTTAAGAACAACGCAACTAATTATTGATTATTATAACATAAAAAAAGAATTAGGTAAAAATCAAAAAACAAAAGCTTTTAATGTTGATTTAATACCTATAACTGAATTAAAAGATACCAATAACTCATCAATAACCGATAATGATTTTGTATTAAAGCTCCCTAGTTCTTTAAAAATTGACTTAAAAGAATATTTAAATTTCCACAGAATTGAATCAGAAGCTACAAAATTGTTACTTGAAAGCTTATATTCTGAAAAAAATTTAAATAATGAATTAACACATGGTTTCCTGGGCAGCCCTAATGTTGGATCTATTGTTTTAGAAGCCATAATAGTTTCAAAAGAATTTGAAGCTTTTCGCAATAGTTTTACCAATGATGACAAAATATTTATTATCAGTTCTATTTTTGGTGGTACCGGAGCTGCAGGTTTTCCTTTAATATTAAATACATTTATTCAGGGAGTTGAAGATGGTGCGAGCAATGCAATTAAAGATTGTACAAAAGGCGCAGTAACAGTTCTCCCATATTTTAAATTAGAACAAGATGAAAATAGCCAAATTGATTCCAATAATTTTATAACAAAAACAATTGCTGCTCTTTCTTATTATGAAAATAATCTTAAAGGTTTAAATGCATTATATTACATAGGCGATAATGAATCATCCAAGGCATTGAAAAATTTTGAGGGTGGGCAAAATCAAAAAAATCCCGCTAACTTTGTAGAAGTAGGCGCAGCTTTATCTATAGTTCATTTTTGCAATAACAATTTTGATAATAACAGTTGTAAATATTATGAATTCGCCGTTGAAACTAATGAAAGAAGACTTAATTTTAATAACTTAGGGAATAATATTAATGAACAAATAAAAATACCTCTTTCTGTATTCAAAGTTTTCTCATGGTTACATCCACATATTAATACTCAAGTTGGTTCAACATTTGCAACTTATTTTGGAATTAATAATAATTTTTTAACAAGCAAATTCTACGATAATATGTCAAAATTCTTTAACTCTTTTGAAGATTGGCTAAATGAATTAAAGGATAATGATTATTCCTTTGATACTTTTGATAGTCCTAAAAGTGAAACGGACTATAAAAATTTATTAAATTATAAAAAATCGGATAAAATTACTAAAGAAAATATTATTAATGCTTGCGCTGATAAAAACAAAAGGAAATTAAAAACTGACAATAAAAAAAGTTCATATTTAAATCTTTTATATAATTCTATTGAAGAAGTATTAATTAAAAATAACATTTAGGTGTAATATGGGAAGAATATTATCTATTCATAAAAATAAAGAAAAAGCAGCAAATTATTGGTTTGAATCATATCAATATAATAAACAAGTTATAGACAATATTGAAGATCCAAGTGTACCAAATATACAAAAAGTACTCACGGCTATACCATCTCCTTTTGCAAGAATGCACTTATTTGATACAGCCTTTAAGATAGCAACACGAGAACTGAAGAAAAAAAATGATGATAACGAAAAAGATGCTACTTTATACGATAAAATGATATCTGAATGCTTTGATTTATTAGAGTTATTATTTGAGAAAAATAGTTTAATAAAGAAAAAGTCAAATTTAAATATTATTCCGTGGAATCCCAAAAATGAAATTGAAAAATTACATAACTCCAATGAAACTTCGCACCGACATTTACGTTCTGTATTAGAAAAATATATAAAAACTAATCAAGAAATAGAAAAATTCAATACTTTTTATCTTTTTGAGTTGGATAATGAGATTATTGGCGGTACATCACCATATTCAATTGTTTATACAAAACCTGACTTAAATGTAAAATCAAATATTAATTTAAAAAAAGTGAATGGAAAAGTATTTTTCCAAGATTATGATCCACTTAAAGACAGAGATCTAAGATTTATTCAATATCTTTACTTCTTCTTTAAGGAAAATCATGAATTACAAAAATATGCAGAGAATTTATATAATTATTTACAAGAATATAAAAAATTCTTGGGAAATTCAATCAGTAATATAATTAATGAAGAATTTACAGGTGTAGATCCATTAACCCTTGATGATGGGAAAGAAATTACTATTTTTAACAAAACTTTACAAATCCATATAGGAGATGATATTATTCAAATAATAAGTCCATTAAAAATTAAATCTTCTAAAATACCTGATGAATTAAAAGAAAAAGAAATAGTACCATTAGTTTTAAAAGATGGATATAATATAAAGAACGAAATTGATAATAATTTCAAGATACCCTTTGAAGTAAAAGAGTCTTTAATTAAAAGAACTATTCCAGGTACATATAGACGTCATCCATATATTTTTGTAAATGACTTTTTAAGCGACACTCTAATTAAAGTAAATTACAAAATAAATAGTGATTATTTTGTAACTTTAAAAGATGAAAATTATAATAGTTCTCATGATTATTTGTTACCTATCAAACCATTGTATTTCGATTTTTTCACTTCTAAAGATTTACAAAATAACATTAGATTCAAAGTAATCTCTAAAAATAGTGTAAGGGTTTATTTAGATATCCCCGTAGAAGGGGGTAAAGTTACTTTTCATAAAGAGTACTTGGTAGATGCAACTGATGAAAATAAGATAAAAAATAACTGTGGTGAAATAGTCAATTTAGATGTTTACTTTGCATTTTTCCCTCTTTTTAAGGTTACAAATGATTCTGATTTCAATGATTATTATAAAGTATTGATGGTAGATACTGAAGAAGTTAAAGAATTAGAATTAATTTTTTATAATGATGATAATAAATCTTATGAGCCTAATACTAATACAAATGAAAAAATCAAAAAAACAATCAGAAATGATAAAAAAAACTCTAACTCGTCTATTGGTTCTTATTATTATGAAGCAAATTTTCCATTTCAGTATATTCAATTAACTGTCAAACCGGACAAAGATACAAACGAAAAATACGAAAGTATTATAGTTCCGAAATACAAAGAAATACGTAAACTTGAGGGAACTTATAATATTGCAGTTGATTTTGGAACAACTAATTCCCATATAGCCTTATTAGAAGAAAACGACAACAAAGAACCAGAAAGCTTATCTATAAGCGACAAAGATTTGCAAGTAATTTTATTCCCAGAAATTAAAAAAAATCAATCTGGTAAAACTTTAACCGAAATTTATGAGGATATTTCAGGTGATGTAAATAACAAACTTATTACAACTCAAATTAATGAATTTATACCTTCTATTATTAATTCTGGAGATAATCCAAAGTATTATTTCCCCGTAAGAACTGCTTTATCTTCCATTAAAGAATTTAACCCTGCCCAAATAGATGTTTTAGGTAATATTAATATATCCTTCACATTCGGTAAACTCAGAATAAGTGATGAACAAAATATTTTTTCAAATTTAAAATGGCAAGTCAATAAAGATGAAAATGATAAAAAAATTGAAGCATTTTTGTCAGAATTGTTATTATTAGCTCGGAACAAAATATTATTAAATGGTGGAGATCCCAAACAATCAAAAATTATTTGGTTTAAACCTTTAAGTATGTACGCAGGATATCAAAATAAATATAACGCAATTTGGTCAAATATAGTTAAAAAATATTTTCATTCATTATCAGATGATAATATAGTAGTGATTACTGAATCTAGTGCACCATACTTTTATTACAAAAAAACAGGGAAAACTTCATCAACAACACCAATTTTGTCTGTTGATATTGGTGGGGGCTCCACAGATATCGCATTTTTTATAGATAATGAACCTAAATTTGGTAGCTCATTTAATTTTGCTGGGAATTCAATTTGGGCACCTAATTCTGTATTAGGTTACGCTCATGATTCATTAGCTGAACCAGAAGGTATTTATAAAATAGGTCTATCATTAATTGAAAATCTTAAAACTAAACATAGTGATAATGACTTTTTCAAAAACATTTATCACGATAAGAAGAATTATGATAAGAAAGCTTTACATCCAAATGAGCTATTTAATACATTATTCTCATGGGATGAACAATTAAAAATTACACAAGAACTTTCTAATAATAGTTATATTAAATTCTTAATTCTTTTTCATTTTTCAGCAATTATGTATTATAGTTTAGTTTTATTGAAATTAAAATTATCTAATGAGAAAGATAATAATAAAATAATACCTGAAAATATAATAGTTAGTGGTAATGGTTCTAAATATTTAAAAATTTTAGATCCAAATGATAAATATCCAATGATTGCTTCTTATGTAAAAGAGTTAATAAAAAATATTTTTGAAATTGATACTAATAATTTAAAAATAATAAAAACTGTTAAAGAGAAAGAAGCTACCTGTATGGGTGGTTTATATGAGTTATCTAATGGTAAAATAAAGGATATCAACGAAACAGTACTTTACTATGGTAATAATGAAGATTCGTTTAAAATGCTAAAATACAAGGATATAAATGATAAGTTAAAAGAAGAGATTACTCAAAGCGTTGAAAAATTTATCGATATTTTCTTTGATATAAATTTAAATTTTGACTTTGAAAAGAATTTTCTCATAGATTTTCCAGAACCAATTGAAAATTATCGAAATGATTTTAAAAAGGATATAAATAAATACTTAACCATTGCTATTGATGAAAGAAAAGAA
>Ga0116168_1001087_pt1 | contig 22204 bp, 21 predicted proteins | sample AD_UKC129_MetaG_FD_89795 | JGI IMG/M metagenome (GOLD analysis project Ga0116168, IMG submission 89795) | Active sludge microbial communities of municipal wastewater-treating anaerobic digesters from Canada - AD_UKC129_MetaG | ecosystem: Engineered > Bioreactor > Anaerobic > Digestate | place...
GTTCTTCGATTTCTACCTTCACCGCATCTGCGGCGGCCCTTGCATGTTCCTCCGTGTCGGCACATACTATGGCAACTGCCTCTCCCCACTGACGGATCTTGTCTCCTTCCTCGATGAGGATACGACGTTCCCAACCATTGGTAGTGGCGGTCTTGGATCCCACCTGGCCCCTGATCCTATTCGTGCCCTTGTTTACGTAGATGTCCGCAGCCGTCACGACCTTATATACTCCAGGCATCTTTTCGGCTTCGCTGAAATCTATCTTCTTAACTATGGCGTGATGAGTCTCGGGACATACGCAGGCAGCAAAGAGCGTCTCTTCGGGTAACTTTAACGCTACGTCATCGCCGAAGTCCCATGTCCCGGTTGCCTTATATACTGCGCTTGGCCTTGGGTAATGGCTTCCCCATATTTTTCCGTCTCGAGTCAGTTCCGAGAAATCCGTCATCTCCTCTTCGCCGCGCAAGACTTTAGCGGCAAGCATGACGGCATCTACGATCTGGATGTAACCTGTGCACCGACAGGCGTTTCGGTTCTTCTGAAACCAATCGCGCGCCTCTTCACGAGTTGGATTTGGGTTTTCGTCCAAGAGAGCCTTCGAACTCATTATGAAACCCGGCGTGCAGAAGCCGCACTGTATGGCGCCTGTCTTTACGTAAGCCCATTGAAGCGCGTGGAGTTTGTCGGGCGTCCCAAGTCCTTCAATTGTCATGATTTCTGCGTCTTCTGGTACTTTATCCCATCTTACAATGCAGGAACGCACGAGCTGGCCGTTCATGATTACTTCGCATGCTCCGCATTGTCCAGATCCACATCCAAGCTTTGTTCCCGTTAGCCCGAGTTGTTTTCGAATTACGTTGACCAGCATGGTGTCGGGAGAAGCAACTACGTGGTGAGGACACCCGTTGACCTTGATGCTTTTTCTTAAATACTGTTTCATGGTTTCCCTCCTTGTTTTTTCAAACGCCGTAAAGCTCAAATATGACAAACTTCGACCTGAGTAACCTCCTTTCTTTAAATTACTAATTTGCCATACCAGCCTTAAAGCATCCATCTAACGCTAAAGGAGGTTAAAAAAAGCTGCCTCCTTAAGGAGGCAGCTTTTTGTTAAAGATAACTTACGATAGACGTAAGCTTTCTTTAACACTTCCTCCTTTCCAAACACGGGAGGCATCCTCGTTTCCGAGGATACCCATCGGCCAAAAACCATAGATCCCTTCGGGGATCCTTAGGTCAATTGGCTCGGAGAATTTGTTATGTATGACATCCGTTAATGAAGATATTGTTCAAATAAAGCTTAATATCTTTATAGATTTTAATATTTTAATATAAATATAAAATTAATTGCTAAATAATTCCAAATGAATTCTAAGCTGGGTTTTCCTCATTCTCTAATTTTCTTCTACAAATATTTCGCGCCGTCATCGATCTTCGATAGGGAGGAAGATGAATTCATCCCAAGCGCCCGCCCAATCCATAGGATTGCCTAATGTCCAAAATGCTCTGGATTTATCGCCATTCAAGATCGCAATCTTAGCTGCATTCGTACCGTTGACGCGCCCCTCATCGACAAGAGAACCTTGGACACACCATTTGGCAAAACCAAAAGGTACATAGTTACCTTTTTCATCCTGCGTGCAATAGATTTTCTCGCCCGTCTCCTTGTCACGAATATAAGTACCTTCGACAATGTGCTGAACCGTGTATTCATCCATATTTCCGCTTTCGGTGTAATCGCACAGCTCCCACATGAGGGTCCAAAACCGGTCCTCGCTGCCCTCCATGCAATTGAAGATTGTCATGGGCACGTCGGTGCGTATATTATCCTCATCATAGCTATAGTTGCAAAGAAAATGGTTAGCGCAAGCAATATAATCAGTGCTGTACCAATTCTCACCGGTAAACTCGCCAGCATAACGAACGGCGTATCGATCGGAACTTACTTCTACAACTGCCAATGTATTTTCGTCCGCTACTAGCCAGTTCCATGCACCATCGCGTAACATTGTTTTTCGACCGGTTTTCTCTCGATATTTTTCAGAACCCACGGTCAGATACTCAATGGCCTCTTCTGCTGTATTGGCATGTACAGCCGCGTATAGGAGTGCATTTGGCCAAGGAACACCAAACGCATCAGAGAAATAAGGTCCTCCTTGATACTCAACTGATGTCCGTGTCGTAGAGCCACCAAAGTGATGATGGACCACGACCCCTTTGTCGTTTATCAACATCAAGCCACTAGGGGCTGGCAGGCTGCCCACGGTCCAGACTTTATTGCCATCAGGTGAGTCAAAAACATATCCCTCCTGATAACATAAAGCTTCGTGTGCTGTGTGGCGAAGCTGTGAAGTGATGGTTTTACCATTTTTTGTAACGCTACCCTTGACAGCCAAGCTATTGCATCCATCAGGTGAAATGCCTGCGCCTGTTATAGCATCCAAAATCATTTTAATGTCTACGTCTTTACCGTTCCCACTTTCACGCAGCACAGGATTACCCCAGAGCCAAGAATCCCAGATACTGGCTGCGATTACGCGGTAATAAGAATCGCCATAATATTTGTTATTCGGATCGGAGTACTTGGACTTGGATAGCATGTGCAAAGCACCCTCGGTTATGCCCTTCAGAAGATCAACTTGGTTCTCATCAAGTGCTGCAATCTGTGCTTCATAGAGCTTCATGGCTTCAATTGTTGCCTCTACGCCCTTGGTGGCACACATTTTACCCCACCAGATATCAGTAGTGTAGGAAATCATGTCGGCACTTGACTCGCCGAGCTGCTTGCCCATCTCAAACCATGTGCCATGGAGTGTACCCAACCATACTGCTTTGTCAAGGAATGGTGGATATCCCTCAGTATTAACATAATTAACAGATTCTACATTTCTGCCACCGGAAAGGTAAAGGCCTGCCTCTTTTCCCTTCAGTTCTTTGACGATTAAGCTTTCTGGAGTGGCTTCAAGAGCGACACACGTTTTTGCGTTGCCGAAACCAACTATTAATCCAGAGACAAGGACTAACATAAGCATCAACAATATAAATTTGGTACTTCTGTTATTTTTCATAAGCAATCCCCTCTTTTCACATTTTTGATGGGCCCTACTTTATCAAACTTATGCAGCAAATATGACAAAGGAGTAGCCCCTCTTACTTTCGTAAACTTGCATCCTATTTTGCTCTTTAAAAGCAATCGCGAGATATGAGGTGCAGTCGCTTGACCAGCTATTGACATTCTTAGTTCGCCAGGGTTTCTTCGAGCAAATTCAATAAATTCCTCAACTTTATTGAAATTTGTATCAAATTTCCACACAAAAGATTATAGAGCCGTAAATGTCTTGACTTAGATCCGTAATGGGTTTATATAAGATCGAAGTAATCTCTTAGCGCAAGCACTGGTATGACCTTAAAGATATCAAGTTTGCCACGTTTGAGTGGGTGGATTGGTTCAACAACGAGAGGATATTTGGTGCGATAGGAAATATTCCGCCTGCAGAACCTTTTAGGAAAAGTATTACAATCTCCAGGAGACTGAGGCCTTAGTGGCTGGACTCAAATAAATGTGTTTTGAGGAGAAGCCATGATGGTCACCTGTCATGTTTAAGGCCCTGCTTTTGCAACAGTGTTTTAACATTTAGGGCAAAGTTCTATCCAAAGCCATCGCAGACATGCTGCCTCCTAGAAGCTTTTTGGGATTATCTTTGTCAGATCCAGTCCAGGAAGATACCAACTTTTGCCGTTTCCAGCAGAAGCTTCAGGAAGAAGGCCTGCTTAAAAAGTAGTTTTTGCTTCTTGACGGTCAATTTAAAACCTTGGCATTTTAGTAAATTGAGGTTCCTTCATAGATAAAACGATAGTTCAAACTCAAAGGAGGCCTTCTTTGAAATAAGCACAAAGGAAGAAAAAGCTAGAGAAAGCTACGACAAAGCTTCTGTAGGAAATGACGAAAACAGAAAAGAAAAGTGGGCAATAACAAAGCAAACCTTACTAAAAACGGAAAGTTGTGTTACAGATCGAACCTCCGACGCAAGATGGATAGTAAAGCATGTCAAACCTAACTACGATTACAAGGAGCACATAAATGCAGACGAAATCGGGATAGTGAGACGTGTTGGAATTACGACAGCCAAGGCATAAGAAGTTGGTACGATAGACATGGCTTTAAATGTTTCGTCCTTCGTAAGGGCAAAACAAACAAACCTTGACGGAAGAGGAAGTCCAGGAAAACAAAATGTTGTCCAAGAAACGTTTCTGCGTAAAATAGGTATTTGGAATTGCTAAATGCCATTAAAAATGAACCGTTTTCCCTACGACATTTATAGTTGTTATATCGATGAACTTAAAAAGGCCTTTAACATCGCTAAAGTCAAGAAGGCAACTCCTTCAAGCAAGCCTGTTTTATCCACAAGGTGTTAGTATGTCTTTTTCAAGGTGCGTGAAACGAAAAACTACAAAAGTGGCATATAAAAGTCCATAAACCATAAAACGGAACAAATAAATCACGAAACGATCAAAGACCATGTCCTTTAGCTGTGTAAGGTAAAAAGTTCAAGTAGAATGAGAAGTTAGGTGTGGGTTTTTCGGCTGACTCAAAAATAATAAAGGGACCCTTCAAATTTATACAGACTTTATCAATCCCTCTTTCATTAGCAGTTTGGTTGTCTCTTGAGCATTCCTTATTTTCTCTTCAGCAACCTTGACCAATTCATCCCTGGACATGGTTATCTTCGCTATTCCCTGTTCGACCGCCTTTGCTCCAACCGAGGCTGCCACCTCAGGATACACCCATGTTTGATCCATAGTGGGAATTAAATAATCTTCATTTAAACCTATCTTTTCGGCACAATCGGATAATGTCTTGGCAGCGGCAATACACATCTCATCCGTGATCATAGATGCCCTTACATCGAGCGTTCCCCTAAAAACTGCTGGGAATATAAGCGAGTTATTTATCTGATTAGGGAAGTCGGACCTTCCCGTCGCCACTATTCGTGCACCAGCTTCCTTGGCTTCCCAAGGCCATATCTCAGGGATTGGATTGGCACAGGCAAAAAGCATGGCGTCTTTAGCCATCTTGGCGACCCATTCTTTTTTTACCACATCAGGCCCAGGTTTGGTGTAGCAAAATACTACATCCGCATCCTCAAAGATTTTCTCCTGAGGTCCACTTACCTTCTCTGAGTTTGTGATCTGTGCAAGATGTAGCTTAACGTCATACTTAACCCCCTCTAGATCTTGTCTATCCGAATGAATTACTCCTTTGCTGTCTGCTATTAATATGTTCTTTGGGTTAACACCAGCGCTTATTAAAACCCTTATCGTAGCAACGTTGGCTGCTCCGCAACCCAAGAAGCCAACCTTGATCTCCTCGATCTTCTTGCCCGTAACCTTAAGTCCACTGTACAATCCGGCAAGGTTAACCGCAGCCGTTCCCTGCTGATCGTCGTGCCATACAGGTATCTTGCAATCCTTTCTAAGTTCGTCAAGTATGTAAAAACACTTTGGTTGAGCTATATCTTCAAGGTTTATCCCTCCGAAGGCAGGAGTTAAATTCTTTACCGTCTCTATAAATTTGTCGGGATCCTTCGTATCAAGGCAAATAGCCACGGCATCCACACCACCAAGATACTTAAAGAGCATGCACTTTCCTTCCATGACGGGCAATCCAGCTTCGGGTCCTATATCTCCAAGGCCCAATACCCTAGTACCATCGGTAACCACTGCTATAGTGTTTGCTTTATTCGTAAATTCATATACCAAATCAGGGTTTTTGTTTATTTGTTTGCATGGTTCCGCAACTCCTGGAGTATACCATATGGCGAAATCGGAGATATCCCTTATACAACACTTCGGTACCGTTTGCATTTTTCCCTTATAGAAACGATGTAGCTTCACAGCTTCCTCTGCAGGCTTTTTGGCCCTTTCTAGCATTTCTTCCTTAGTAAGTTCCATTTATAATTTTTCCCCTTTCGAAAATAATTTCTCATTCTATAAAAATTTAATACATAGCTAGACTGACAATTAATACTTGGATTATGCTATTTCGATCTTCTTATATCTCTCCCGACCTATTTTATATAAATCGTTCCCCTTGCTGTCTATTACTACAACTACAGGAAAATTTTCAACTTTTAACTTATATATAGCTTCAGGACCTAAATCAGGGAAGGCCAAAACTTCCGCTTCTTTGATGCTATCGGCAAGCAACGCCCCAGCTCCTCCTATGGCAGCAAAGTAAACAGCTTTATACTTAATGATAGCTTCTACCACTTCACGAGAACGCAATCCTTTACCAATCATGCCTTTAAGTCCATGCTGCAATAAAATAGGGGTATAGGGATCCATGCGCCCGCTTGTCGTGGGACCGGCAGAGCCTATAACGGTCCCAGGCCGGGCTGGACATGGGCCTACGTAGTATATTATTTGTCCTTCCAAATCAAAGGGAAGCTTTTCGCCCTTTTTGATAATCTCATACAAACGCTTATGAGCGGCATCGCGTCCGGTGTATATGATCCCGTTCAATAAAACCTTATCGCCACAACTCAAACTCTCAATAACATCAGTGGTTAGAGGGGTGGTTATTAACTTCGACATCTATGAATATCCTCCTTTTAGCCTATATTTCTGCTTCCATGTGACGTGCTACATGGCATTGGATATTTATGGCAACTGGCAGACATGCAATATGAGTCGGATAGGTTTCAATGTTCACACCAAGTGCCGTTATAAGACCTCCAAAACCTTGAGGACCTATGCCAAGGTTATTAACCTCTTTCAACAACTCTCGTTCAAGATCAGCAATTTCTGGTTGTGGATGATGCTGCCCAAGGGGACGAAGGAGCGCTTTTTTCGCAACGAGGGTGGCAATTTCAATTGTTCCGCCAACGCCAACTCCTACTATTATCGGAGGACAGGGATTGGAGCCAGCTCTATCAACCGTCTCCAGGACAAACCTCTTAATACCTTCCACCCCATCGGCAGGCTTTAGCATGCGCAATGCACTCATGTTTTCACTACCCCCACCCTTAGGGGCAAAGATAATATTTATCTTATCGCCGGGGACTATTTCTGTGTGAATTATAGCCGGTGTGTTATCGTTCGTATTTTTTCTGCTTAAAAAAGGGTCTATAACCATAGATTTGCGAAGATATCCATGGGTATATCCGCGTCTCACACCTTCATTTATGGCATCGTTTAAGCTGCCCCCAACGACATGCACATCCTGACCGACTTTTAAGAAGACAACGGCAAACCCGGTATCCTGACAGATAGGGATGTTTTTGCTTTCAGCAATCTCAGTGTTTTTAATGATATCTTTTAGCACTTCTTTTCCGAGAGGAGATTCCTCTTCCTCTAATGCTTGGTATAAATGATCTCTGATATCTTTTGGAAGTTTTATATTGGATTCAATGCACAGATTTTCAACGACGGGTATTATTTCATCGACATGCACTTCTCTTATCCCCATTTCACAGCATTCCTCCTTATACAATCTTATGCAGAAGAACTACACTATTATCATAATACAATAGACTTCTTACATATAAATCTCTTAGTTTGCCTTTCTACTGCTTTATAAGTTCAATAAATGATACTTGCTAAGTAAGATTTCACCACATTATAAAGCTCATATTTTAGTTTAGATATGTTTAAAAACCTTACATCTCTAAGAAACGATACCCAATTCATCTTTGAAAATTAAGCAAAATATACTTCATTATTTTAATTATTTGACAATGCCTAATCTATATGCCTATAAGGCCCTCTTAAGAGGACCTTATAGGCATATCATTTATGCTAGATGTTCAGGTAATGGAGGGCTATAGGCCCATACGATTTTAAATGGTTCATCTCCAATATTGACAATTTCATGCTTCACTCCAACGGGAGAGAATATTGCCATCCCTGGAGTTAGTTCATATTCTTCTCCTTCCACTATCAATTTCCCTCTCCCAGAAATTACGAACATGGCTTCTTCTGAATCTTCATGACTATGCAAGGGAATCTTACTGCCAACTTCGGTGATATTGACACCCATTGATATTTTTGTTGCTCCTACAGTTTTCTTACATATCAGAACTTTTGAAACCCTGGGTGGTGTTTTTTTTGTTCCCTCAACTTCGCTTTCTTTCACTACTAATTTCCTCATAAATCTTACCCCTTTCTTTTAGTAATTTATATATATTTTTAAAATATATATCCAACTATCCTCCAAGTATATTTGGAAATAATTCTACTGTATCACCATCTTTAACTACATACTTAGGGCTTTGCCATTGACCATTAACAATTATTATTCCTACTTCGTTTAAAGAAACATCAATTATCTTTAACAAACTTTCCAAAGGAACGTCTCCATCAATATTTACAATAATTTCTTTTCTATATGTATCTTTAGCTAAATACTGATGTAGTATTATTTTGATCATCATGAGAATTCTTATTATACTACTGCTTTACTTAACTCCTCTGTCGTTAAATCGAATACTGCATTAGTAGGTGGAAGCGGCTCTATATAACAAAATTCTGGCAGTCTATCTTGTGCTGGACTAATACCCGCTTTAATATTAAATTCCCTTTCCAATCTCAACGTTCGAATTCCAATATCCCAAATATCTTCTACAGACAAATCAAGACCTAAATAAGAATTCACAAGGCGTACTAGAAGAGAAGGATCTTTTAACAAAACTCCTCGAGCAAACATGCAGATTCCAAGACTATCTATTGTAGCTAACGGAATTTGAAGTTTTCTTGACAAATCCCCTTGGTTTACGTTGCTTAAAGGATTCACCTCATTTCTTGAGCCCAAAGCATTACCTGCTGTATGATCAGCACCCATTGGAGACATTGCATACGTTACCCCATTTCCTTTAAGGGCTCTTGGGTCATAACCAGGAAAAGCTTGACCCTTTGCAGCAGGGATCCTGGTAATGCCCAAGACTTTTCCCGTTATTTCCACGCCATTTGCTAATACCTTACCCAAGATTGTATTTTTTCTTATCTCGTTCATAAGAGCCATACAACTTTCTTCATCACCAAATTGGGCCAACCCAGCCTCGATCGCAACACCCAAAGCAGCTCCTATTTCAATAGTATCTAATCCTAAATCATTACACTGCCAATTTAGCTTTGCAACTGGATCTAAATTATCAAAACCACAATTAGACCCTAACAGTGCAATCGTTTCATATTGAAGAGTAGATACTAATTTATTACCATACTCATCTGGATATATGTTGCTACATTGAATCACACACCCAGGCATACACGACATTCCCGTCTTACCACATCCTCCTCGTTTTATCACTGTATTATATAGCGCTTCGCCATTTAATCGTTCCGCGTACTCAAAGGTACCATACCTAAAATTTTTAGTAGGTAGTGCGCCTATCGCATTAACTGGATCCGTCGTTTGAGCAGTACCATATTTTTTATATGCCACCCCTGTCTTAGGATCCGCCAATAATAATTTATTAATCATTGTAGCAACTTCCATAAATTGCTCTTTATTGTTATATTTGATTATACTTTTACCATTATCATGTATAACAATAGCCTTAATTCCTTTACTTCCCATTACTGCTCCGACACCACCGCGAGCAGCAAATTTGAGTTCTCCAATCCGATCAGTAGATGCAATGGCTGCACCTCTCATTAATCTTTCACCGCAAGGCCCTATACACAAAATCCCAATGTTTTTGCCAAAAAGCTCATATAGTTTAGTCACAGCATCATAACATCCCATATATTTTAGCATGTTCATTTCATGCAATTTTACATCTTTACCAACTTCTAATACATAACAAGGTTGGTCGTTGGGTAGCCCCTCTACTACAATGGCCATTATCCCGCCTCTGGCTAACAACCATCCTGAGACTCCTCCGCAATTTGCTTCCTTGATACCATTGGTAAGAGGGCTTTTACATCCTACCGAAAGTCTACTACTACTAGATACTGCAGTCCCACCCAAAAGGCCTGGAGCAACTATAAGCTTATTAAATCTTCCCAACGGGTCAGATGTTGGATCAACCTCATCAAAAATCATTTTGGATGTTAATGCTCTACCACCTAAAAGATCATATTTGCTACTATCTTCAAACTCAATTTTCTTAGTGTTCATATCAACCCTGATAATTTTACCCATTTAACATCACCTCTGACTTTACTTATTAAAATATATATAGAGCTCTTATATTAAATATTTGTTTTGTTTTTTATATATGTTAATGAAAATGCACAAATGACATCACAGATAACTATCTATACCAAGATATTGTATACATCAATGATGGATAAAACTCCATAAATTCTTTATCATTTTTATAACAATTGTTGATTGCGATAAAAATGTAAATATCACAGCGATCAATAAAATAAAGCTCACAGGGCGACTTAAAAAGGAAACCATTAAGCTTCCAACACTTCCTGTATTTATAAGTGCCGTTCTAAAATTTGTCTCTATCATTGGGCCAAGTATTAATGCCAATACAATAGGACTTACAGGATAATTCGCTTTTTCAAAACAAAATCCTAATAACCCAAAAAACACCATAAATATCACATCGTAAATATTATTTTGCAATGCATAGGAACCAACAACACAAAGTATTGTAATGGAAGGCACCAAATACCACTTAGGTAAAGATATCATTTTTAGCATTATATTACTTCCCAGTATCCCAATAAAATATGCCGCAAATATCCCAATGAGCAAAAATAAAACTATAGCATAAAAATAATGTCTTTGGGTAATCATAAAAAGGGGACCTGGTAAAAGACCATGCATGTAAAATGAACCCAGAACTACTGCCGTAACAGAATCTCCAGGAATTCCCAATGATAATAGAGTAGCAAAAGCTCCTCCTATGGCAGCATCGTTTGCGGTTTCTGGGGCAGCAACTCCTTCATATGCTCCTTGTCCAAACGGATAAGTTGGTTTTTTTACAAGCTGCTTAGTTACTCCATATGCAGTAAGAGCACCAATATCCCCCCCTGTACCAGGAAGAAATCCAATTATCGTCCCTATAGGCGCTGACCAAAGTATTGGGCCTATTACCTTTTTTATAATGCTAAATTTAGGCATTAAATCTTTAAACCTATATTTGCCATTTTCAACTTTAAATGAATATCTACTGCTCAAAGAAACAAAAACTTCCTTCATGCCAAACAGACCTATCATTGCTACTATATAGTTAACTCCTCCAAGTAATAATTTAGATCCATAAGTAAATCTAACAAGACCAGTTATTGGATCCATTCCTATCATCCCAATTATCAGACCAACACAGGTTACTATAATTCCCTTCAAGATATTTCCACCGCTTAAAACAGATACCAAACTTAACCCCCATAGTGTTAGGAGAAAATATTCCTGGCTGCCAAATTTCAGAGCCATCCTACCGACAACCTCACCCAACACAATAAGTGACGCTATACCAAAAAGCCCCCCAATCAAGCTAACAAACATCGATAACCCCAGAGCTTCTGCAGCTTTACCCATTTTCTTTAAAGGATATCCATCAAAACAGGTAGCAACTGCCGCAGCAGTACCTGGTATGTTTAATGTAATTGAAGCTATTGAACCACCCATAACCCCACCACAAAAGGCGCCTGATATAAAAGCTAAAGCATTAATCATATCAAAACCAAATGTTAATGAGACCACGAGGACCATCGTCATGGTGACGGTTAAGCCTGGTAACGCTCCCATTACTAACCCAATTATTGTGCCTATAACAATGTATATTAATAGTGTTATACTCATGAGTATTTACCCTCCAATAATGTCATGGTAAAACGACATAAAATACTTTTGTAAAAACATAATATATCGGAATAATAGTGATAGCACTTGCAAAAATCACTATGAATATTTTTTTTATTAAAGGTTTATAGGTGCAGATATAAAACATTACAAGAGCATCGAAAAGAAACGTTGCAATAATGAAGTTTGTCTTCACTAATAAATATGTATAGAAGTATGTAGCCATACAGTAAATAAGAACATTTTTTAAATCTTCAAGATAATCATTATCATCAGTTACTTTTGAGTTATTGATGATAACTTTATTTTCCAGGAATCTTTTAATATCTTTAACTACAAGAACAAATATGCAAGATATCATTATAATAACAATAAGAAAAGGAAAAATAAGTGGAGATGTTATTGAGATAATTGGTATGTTCTGAATATGACTAAGGCGATACAGATCGAATGATGCTAAAAACGCTATTATTGACGTGATGCTTATTGCAATAGAGTTTGCTAATATTGAGGCTCTACTCATTATTATCACCATCATTTATTTCATAAATAGCATTTTCTGGACAGGAATTCATGCACGTATAACATTCGATGCATAAATTGGGGGATATTTCAGCTTTTCCAGTGTCATCAATAAATGCAGCCCCTCTGGGACATATATATGTACAAATGGCATCTCCTACGCATTTTTCTTTATCAACCTTTAGCATATAAACCCCTCCCTTATATATGGTATACCACGGTAGTCCAAATAATATACTATTATAATATGACTTTTATCTATTGCTACGTCAAGTTAACAACTTTAAATTGGCTGGGAGGGCTCTCGAGATCGGATTTTCATTAATAATCTGAAAAAGAGCCACTCCCTTATTTTAATTATTAACTTATAAACCTTCAGGCTTTGAAATGCCAAAATCAGCAGGATTGTTTTTAGCAACTCCAGTATCATACAACAGCCATGCTGCCTTTGCTGTCCATTGGTCAAGGAATTTAATTGCCTCTTCTCCAGAGTAATCGACAGGAGTTAAGAGCATGTTTTTGCAAAATTGCAACCAACGTGGATCCTTTGAGGCCTTCTCAGTGGCGTTTACTAGTATATCTACGATCTCCTTAGGAGTCCCCTTGGCAACAATGGGACCAAAGTAAGGTCCGTAGGGAAGTTGAGAGCTAAGTTCTGCGGTGTATATCTTCCCAATGGGTGGTATTTTCTCAAATCCTGGAATAGGATCATTGGTAAAGGATGCCAATATTTTTAATTGATTTCCTTGATACGCTTGGACCATGGCTTGTACCATTTCTATCGTTGCATCGACATGCCCTCCCATAACTGCCGTTATAGCAGGACCACCGCCTTGAAAAGGAACATAGGTAAATTTGCAACCAAGTTTGCGTTCTAAAAGCAATCCTGAGATATGGGGAACCGTTGCCGGTCCAGCAGTTCCTATCCTTAATTTACCTGGATTATTTATTGCATATTCAATAAACTCTTGAACGGTGTTAAATTGAGAATTCGGAGGGACTGCTAGAACAGGAGTTGCTAAAGCAACAACCCTAATTGGCGTAAAGTCTCTCGTAGGATGCAAATCGACAGTTCCCATTGTTTGCCATGTCGATAGAATTTCCGATGCAAAAAATATCGTATATCCGTCTTTAGGTTGTGACAGTACATGCTGTGCTGCTACAGCACTTGCAGCGCCTGGCATGTTTGTCACAGTTATTGGTACTCCAAGAATTTCTTGCAATATCGGTAAGTAACCACGTGCAATCACATCTGTTGGTCCACCTGCAGCAAACCCTACTACAGCTATTATTGGTCTTGTAGGATATGCTGGTTTTGTTTCTGCAGATGAACTTTGGCAAAAAGCTATGCTTAGAATACCCATAACCACCATTACCCACACCAAAAAGCACTTTTTTCTCATTTCCCTTCTCCTCCTCATGTTTAATTTATAATATCAAGCTTTTATGAAGAGAACATAATAATTTATTAACATATCATGTAAAATATAAAAGGAATCATTCTAGTTCTATAAAGTAATTACACAAATATAAATATTCACTAAGATTATATGTTTGGACTTGAAAGTGTATACTTGAGTAAATTAACTAGTTGCATTGAACGTGCGGTGGTTAATATTAGCCAATATACATTCGCATTGGGTCAATATTATTCCTCAAAAGTAATATTTCTTCATCGGTAGGTTCGGATGTTATAGCGATATTATCAGGGATATCTATTTCAAAACCGGTATTCTCAATTATACTCTGTTTAGAAACCCCTGGATGTATTGTTTCTATTTTTATTTGCCTATCATTAGAAAAAGCAAATACACAAAGATTGGTAATAATTTTTATTTCTTCACATACAGGCAATCCTTCTTTTTGTCTGCTATTGCCCCCATTCAACCAACCTACGCTTGTCAAGAAATCAACTTTTTCTACTAATTTCCGCTTCTCATGTTTTACAATGACAAGCAACCTTTTGGCAAAACATGCAATATCTGCTGCTCCGCCGCTCCCGTTAAAATGTCGTTTGCCCAAATCTGTTTTTATAAGCGTGCTATTAATATTGCCGAACTTATCAACTTGCAATCCACCAAGAAAACCTACATCAACCATTCCTCTCTGTAACGTTTGACCCATTGTACCTAGGAAGCTTGTAAAGTGATCACAATTATACCACAATCTCGGATCCGCAATTCCTACTCCCATTTCTTTTACTTCAGGATTTATCACGCCTATTTCGTAAATTATGTTGAGATTTGGAGCATGAGTAGCCTTAGCAAGACATGAAGCAATTTGTGGTAACCCCAACCCTACCACGACATTGTCGCCATCTCTAAGAAACCTCGATGCAGAAACAGCCATCAATTCATTATTTGTATACTTATATTTTGTTGACATCAGTTTTCACCTCAAACCCTAGTATCCAGACACGGGATCAGCAATAATGAGCTTTAATCTTGAAAATCCTCCAGTCTTATTTAAAAAATCATCGTGATTACGCGTTCCATAGACATATTCATTTAAATAATTATTGAAATCTCCTGCATTCTTATTTATTTTTGCATAATAGGTTAAAAATTCCGAATCGTAATCATAAGCTTTATAAACTGCAGTAGGAAATGCACCAAAGGGAACCTCAATGACCGCATGAGTGAAAACACTTGGTATAACTACTTTTTCGCAATGTCTTTTGATGTATTCAGAAGAAACAATTTTTTCTACAGTTACATATAACTTTTTAGCAGATTTCGCAACCTCTAAATCCCATGATGGACCTTCAATTATAATATTTCCTTTTTCGTCAGCATATTGAGCGTGTATAACTACAATATCAGGTTGTAATTGCTTTAAGTACACATACCTCTCGTTATCGAACGGCGAAATTTCAATTCTAATGGCATCGTCATTTTTAACAATTAAATCGTTAAGCATATCCGTTCCTAATAGTGATTTATTGGGAATAAATGGAATCCCCATTGAACCAGCCAAAAACCGCATCTCTAAACTCAATAAAGTATATTCACGAACATCAATTTCTCCTTTATTTATTGCTTCATTTATTCGTTCAAACCTTCCAAATCGATCTAAAGAACCTGCGCTGTATGATAATGACTTAACAGATCCCGCCCCAACCAGAAGCTCGGTATCCATCCCCGCTATAACTTGATATATATCTAAACTTTTTTTCTTCTGCCGTATCATTTCATTCACAAAAGCGATCGGATTCCTTGTGATTGCAAAGCCCCCAAAGGAAATACTACAGCCGTTTTCAGGTACCTCCTTTACTGCCTCGCTTAATTCCAAACGCTTATTTTTCAAAAAAATCACTCCTTTTTTAAAACCTCAGAAGTGCCCATTTTTGCTAAAGTTAGTTTACAGGAATTTTCTTGACCTTCAATTGGTAATAATTCTGGTGCCATTCCGCCGTCGAGCTCAATGCTGTACATAAAGGCATTTGCAATAGGACATGCCAACGGCGGGACCTTATGTTTTTCCCATTCACTTCTTATATCCAATAAACAACAGTTATTAACTAAGATCTCTACGGAAAATTCATCTTCATTGACTGTGATGTCGCCACAAAATTTATTTTTGATCAACCATTCCTTAATATGTTCCATATTGGGTAAATCTTTACCCATCATTTCCTCAAAAAAAGGAACACCTACACGAGTCAGCCTATATCTTGCACCTCTTCCTCGCTCATCGTAAAACTCTTTCTGAACATCAAAAACCAATTTTTTTAATAACACTGTAATCTCATGCATAGGAAACTCCCCCTTTATTGATAATAGAACTCCCCATACTTTTCAGCAAAAACAAGCTCTTCTAAAGAAATTCTAGGTCGAGGACGTGGAACTCTAGAGGGGCGTCCTATAGGAATTATGCTTATAACCTTGTATTCATCTGGGATATCGAAATATGCTTTAAGTTTTAATTCATCTCTGACATCTATGCAAGGTGCTATAACCCAACATGCACCTAAATCTAAACTAGTAACTGCAAGCAATATATTTTCAATAGCGGCTGAACAATCATAAGGCGTATCCCAAACATCTTTTTTACCAATCACTATTAGTATTATGTGTGCTTTATCAACAAAAGCTGATACTTCTCCAGATGTAAGTTTTTTAAAAGCAGCTCTCTTTTTTTCTTCATCCTGAAGAGTTTCAAATCTTTGCTGCATTTGCTTGCTTAAATATTCACCTGTAAATCTTCTTCCACTGCCATTTTTAGAAATTTGGGCTAGGAATTTTTTCTTCTCCTCATCTTTTACCACTATAAATCTCCAGGGTTGAGCATTTTCTCCCGAGGGTGCAAGCCTAGCGCTCTCCAAAATCATTTTAATTTCATCTTCGGTAAGTTGACCATCTGTATAATCTCTTATGCTTCTCCTATCTGCAACCACTTGAAAAAATGCATCTTTTTTTTCCATCAAAATTCCTCCTCCTTATCCATTCAATACCACTACCCTATACGGGGTAACGCAAGGAGTAGATGCTCTTCCCGCCGTTAAAGGGACCTTTTAGCAAAGCTTCAACTGCATCTCTATCCCTTTCAGTTACAAGTTCTGGTTCCGGCAATTTCCCCGGGGGGAATTTCTCTAATATTTCGTTATGTAATTTAATAAGATAATCAAATAGTACATCCAAACCTTCTTCTGCTTTTTTAGGATCGGCTAAAGTAGGCTTCCCAATTACACCCTGAGGATATAACAAAACCTCAAGCCCTCCCATACCAATCTGGGCATGACCAGGAATGGGATATTGATATATGTCTCCTCCTTTGTCTACATGTCCCTCGGACATAAAACCCATAGGAGTCGAGTCTTCCATATACTCTTTCTTATTCATCTCAGGGAACAATGCCATAGCATAAGATGCTTCAACCTCATCGGCGTGTCTAAACGGGGTTTCAAAGGGACCTCCATGTTCCTTATCCATTAAATACGGGGCTATTACTGTTGGCCAATTCACCATACAGATTATTGCAGGAACCTGAAATATTTTTCCAAATTGTTGAATGGCATTCGGAATCACGTATTCCTGTCCATGCCCGTTTATCAATATCTGTTTTCTAAAGCCAGCATTCCAATATCCAGCAATAATAGCACGTAGGTAATCTACAAAAGTTTCTTCGGGGATAACAATAGTTCCTGGCATGCCTAGCTGACTCCATGGATGAGATCCAAACCAAATAGGTTGTGAAACAGTACATCCACATTCACGCGCTACCGTTTCAGCCATCCTTGTGACTAAAAAGGTATCTTCTCCATAAACTTGCCCCTTCCCGTGATTTTCTGTACTTCCCACGGGAATGATAATTATATCGTTTTTTTTCAATCTTTCCTCAACATCATGACCAGTCATATTTTGAAAGTAGATACCATCCGCTTTATCCATTGATCCTGTTGAATATTTATATTTCATGTTCTTCACACCTCCTGATTATCTATTATCATTTTTTGTAGCCCCCTATCATTATCTGGATCCAAAGGGGGCTACAAAAAATTTATTCGGGTATCGCCATATCTGGTGTTCCGGCCTTGCTCTGGATAGCTTCTGGATAATATCTCTCGACCATTTCTTTTACTATGGCTGCCTGTCTAGCCATATCAACGCCGTTCTTAGCAGTTGTCAATTGCCCGTGACCTGCGACTACTGAGTTGCCCGTCTTTAAGTGGATCGGAGATGCCACACGAACCATTTCGGGGGCCTCGTACACCCTTATAAAACCACCAGATCCTGGAGGATTGTCCGTGTGTACGTCAAGTGGTACATGAACAGTTGCCCTCAATGCTGCAATCATTGGCAACGATAAATCCCTCACGGGGTTGATGGAATCAGCCCCCAAATCCTGTAACATCTTGAAGCTGGCGGGATTGCCATGCCCTACATGTGCAGAAAGTTTAAAATGCATGTTTTTAGGAAGTTCCCCCGCTTTGCGCATTTCGTTCAACACCCAAAGAAGACCTTCGTCATAAACCAGAACCCCTCGTCCTCCTACCTCAGCTATTCGCTTTACGTCTTCGACTGCCCTTACAACCTGTTCCATGCCCCTGAGACGATAGCTTATTCTGACACCTTGTTCGCTCAACCTTGTGGCGCTTGTATCGTAAGTTGCCCTAGGGCCAACCGATATATTCAACTCTACCTTATATTCCTTTGCAATAGCTACATATTCCTTTAACTCTGCCAAGGTATGACGAAAACATCCGTATGTCTCATCTACTCTGTTAATAGTTATGCCAAGTCTGGTAGCTTCTTCCATTAATGCTTTCATGGCCTCTGCTGTGTTTACAGTGGGGACCTCAAGGCGGTAATGTGCTCCATCTGGAAACGTCTTTCCAGATGTCGGCAAATCATAAAGATCTCCTTCAGGCAAGCCAATCTTTTTCATAAAAGCCCTTGTCTTATCAAACATCCTATTTCCTCCTTAATTTTTTCCTAATTTTTATAGATAATTAACGTATCTTTCTAATTTCTACCCATTTGCCCTTTTTTAAGTGCGTCATTTCAGGTGTCTTATTTGTACTTTACTATTATCAGCCTCCTTCTCGGTCTCAATACAGCTTAGAAATGCCATATCTCACCGCTATCGAATTTAATTCTTCAATTATTTTAGCCTCAACCGATATGCCTCCTTTCTTATTTTGCATTGCCAAGTTATATTCAATTTCCCCCGGGAGAAAGATCGGACCATTGCCTACGGGTGGCAAGGATTTTATTTTCCTTATAACCGCATCGACATTTAATTTGAACAAACCCACATCGATAAATGATGAAATGTTTAGCGCACAAAAAATATGGCCTGTATTGGAAGCGCCACTTAAATCTGTTATATTCTTTACTTCTCCAGTTAAAGAGGAGCCCGTTAAAACACCACATAAGATATCAATAACTAAGGAAAGCCCTGAACCCTTGACCCCACCGATGGGAACGAGGCTACCCTTCAATGCTTTCTCTGGATCATCCGTTGGATTGCCTTGTTCATCTAAAGCCCATCCCAATGGAATCCTTTCATTTTTTTGCACAGCCAACCTGATCTTGCCTCGGGCAACCACAGAAGTTGACATATCCAATACTATAGGGATTTCATCCCCAGCAGGAATTGCAAATGCTATGGGATTTGTTCCTAGCAGAGGTTTGGAAGTGCCATATGGAGCCATGGCAGGAGAGGCATTCGTAAAAACAATGCCTATCATATCTCTTTCCAATGCAAGCATTGCGTAATAGGAACATATCCCAAAATGGTTAGAGCGTCTCACTCCCACAAAACCAATCCCTGAAGCTCCAGCCAGGTCCATTGCAAGGTTCATTGCCCTATAACCTGCTATTTGACCAAATCCATTATTGGCATTTACCAAGGCTGTAGCTTGTTGCTTCTTTTCAATTTCAATATTAGCCTGAGGATTCAGTACCCCAGCCTCGACTCGCTGTAAATAGGTAGGGATCCTAACAATACCATGCGACTTAACCCCCCTGAGGTCAGCACATAACAATGAGTCCGCCATAACATTTGCTTCTTGCTCGCTTAAACCAATCTTGGTAAATAAATTAGTACAAAATTCTCTTATTTTCTCCACCGGTATCGTTATGCTCCTATTCGCCATAATGTCACCTCTTAACTTTTTAACGTAAAAATCTCACATTTCACCGACTTAAATGCTTTGTCCATGAATAACATAACTTAAGTTAAAAATTTTTAACTTAAAACTTTAAAGTTAGATTTAATGTTTTTGCTATCTGTTGTCTTATCATCATGATTAGATATGAGATCGTTCATCTCCTTGTCTACATTCAAGACGCCATTGTTTATGGTGGGCTTGAAAAGTCGAAGTCCTAAGGATTGGGTGAAGTCGTATATACGCCTTTGCGTTGTGGCAATATGTTGGTAGGCCCAATAAGCTGCCTCTTGGGAGTCACTATTTGCAATAGCTTTAAAAATATTTGTATGTTCAGTCCAAATTTCTTTTGGCCACTTTTCGAAGGGCATTGGAACGTTTTCCTTAGGAAAGGAGGTTGCATTCCGTTCGTATAAACGTATTATGCCTTCGTGCAATCTACACAAGACATCGTTACGAGTGGCTGCCACTACCAGAGCATGAAAGATAGAATTCCATTTCTCGCCAAGCGATGCCTTTTCTGGTACATCTTCCTTGAAAAGCCTTTCCATTTCAACAAGAGTAACTTGAAGTTTTTCGACATCAGAGTCAGTTCGCCTTTTTGCAGCTATCGCAGCTGCTTTAGGCTCAAGTATCATCCTTGCTTCGAATACTTGAGGGAGGATGTCTAGAGGCCAGTCAGCAAGAAAGGAGAGGGGAAGAGTTATTTCACTCCATGATTTTTCTTTAATAAAGATACCTTGGCGATCGCGAACCTCAATTATCCCTAAAGCTTCAAGTATGGCAAGGGCTTCTCTAACAAGAGGACGCGTTACGTTGAAAAGAGAGGCCAATTCACGCTCGCTGGGCAATTTGCCTCTTTGACCTAATTTCCCTTCTCTTATTTGATCATAAATACAAATGGCTAGCTCTTTTCTTGTGATCATTATGGCACCTCATAATTGGTATACCACGGTAGTCCATCTTGAGGATATGATAGCATATATTTTTTGCTTAGTCAAGCTAAATGGTGCTTTATTTCAAATAGTGTTGAAACATCTTTGTGATAAGAACCCCAATATCATCTTTTGTATAGACATCTATGTTTCTTATACCGAAGGATATGCCTTCCTACATTCATCTTCGTGTCGCAACCTTTGGTATAGGTATTAGTAGTTTTTTGTTGAAGTAGTTTAAGATGGGCTCACGACATCTTTTAAGGGCATTTGCCCATCTTATAGTTCCTACGCCATCTCAGGCCTATAAGTTCATGATGATTAGATCTAGCAACCTAAATGCCTTACTTTTATCCCTTTCCATCTCTTGTTCAAAAGTCACTTTACATCTGTTGAGTATTTGATTTATGTTGCAGCAACTTCAAGAGATCAAAGGGGTATGGAGGGCAATTCTTGAGTCAACGAAAGCTAGAAAGGTATGGCAGCAACTTAACTGAGAGGACATTTGCGTGGCTCAGGGAAATCGTAAAGCGCCTGATAAAGGATATGGACTTAAAAGGAGCGTTTCGTGGTCGAAGATCAAGGACCACGACTCCTGAAAAGCCCCCTTGTCAGATCAGCAGATCTGGCGTGTCGAAACTTCACCGCATTTCGTCTTAAGGAAACCTCAGATAGCAGACCTTACGTACGTTGCCATGAAGCGACCTTGCCTACGCCTTGCCTACGTAGCATTCATAATCGATGTATTTGCTAGGTACATTGTGGCTGCCGTGCCCGAGGTCTTTAAAGGCTGATCCAGCATTTGATGCCCCAAGAGGTACGAAAGGCTTGATTCACTCAAGCGTCCAAGCGTCTACGGGTCTTGGGTATCTTTCCATACGCTATACGGAAAGGTTAAGTGAGGCAGGAATAAAGCATGTTCTTGGAAGCGTAGGGGATCCTTACGAAATGTTCTGGTTTAAATCTGTAATTGGTCTTTATAAGACCGAAGTGATCTCTAGGCGTAAGTCCTGGCATGACCTTAGAGATGTAGAATTTGCCACGTTAGAGTGGGTGGACCACTTAATAATAATTATGATATTTGGTGTAATAGGAAACATTCCACCTGCTTAAGCTTTTAGGAAAAGTATTACAATCTCCAGGAGACCCCAGCGGCAGTAGCTGGACACAAATAAAAAAGCCTTGAGGAAAAGCCGGGGCGGTTCATAAAGATTCTATCAAAAGAAGCGGTCCCTTTATTTGCATTATCATGGATCTACTAAACATATCATCGAAGAGGCGATGGAGGAATTTTCAAGGCCAAAAACGGCCTTTTTGCAAATAAGACAGCCTTTCCCGTTGCACAGCTCTACAAAAGATTATTTGAAAAGAGCA
>Ga0116168_1001096_pt1 | contig 21973 bp, 27 predicted proteins | sample AD_UKC129_MetaG_FD_89795 | JGI IMG/M metagenome (GOLD analysis project Ga0116168, IMG submission 89795) | Active sludge microbial communities of municipal wastewater-treating anaerobic digesters from Canada - AD_UKC129_MetaG | ecosystem: Engineered > Bioreactor > Anaerobic > Digestate | place...
TCTGTTTTCTCACCAGTATTATATTCTACTATTTCTTGGGCGAGCTTCGCCCCCTTCTCGGTGTCCTTTTCCCAGAGAGCATCATGAAGATACCATCTTTCAACACCTATAGCTTTTAGGGATGGTGGTGGTGTTGCCGTGGGATGGGCCATCTGCCCCGGATAGACAGACTTTATACCTGTTATATTACCATTATCCAAGGTTATGATGAACGCCATGTCAACTGCTCCTATCCCCGGTCTCGGCTCGCTCGGATCAGCGCATAAAAGCAACACCTTTTTTTCTCCTACCATCACGTTCTGAGAATTCTTAATATACATGCAAGATAGGAAGATAATAACTGAGAGAGCTACTACGAATATTATAATGGTCCTTCTTTCCATGGATACTCTGTTATCACACTTCCATTATATATATGAGGTTGATGCGATCACCGTCTGATTACCCCCATCTTGAACTTCCACCCTTTCATTGGTTGGCTTTTGTGTGGGGGCTCCCACCTCCCCGAGTCTCTTAGGTTCCGTCTCAGGAGATGATCTGAGCACTTCAGTGTGGGGGGGTCTTGCGTCCATTCGATTCTCCCCCCACACGGAGTAGGGTGCGTGTGGAGAATATTTTATAAAACAGCCAAAAAAAGGGGTGTGTGGAACAAAAAAAAAAATAATGGGATTTAGTGGAATCCAAAAATCTCCCCACATATTGGGGGAATGAAAAGATAATGGGGGTGGTTTCCCTGCTGAAAATGGACTACCCCCTTGATGGGGGTTTTCTGCTTCAAATGATGAGAGCTTGTGTGAACATGGGGCTAGTTCCCCCTAGAGGGTTTTCCTCATGGCCTGGAGCGTGTCCCCAGCCCCGGTTTTGAATGGTCAGTTATGAACCTGGATTATCTGCCAGTTTTCCCAGACCCTGGGGGGACAAGATAAGTGAAGATTATAATCGAACACTCCAGTTATAAGGTTTTCCGCTCACATCCCCCCATTAGATGGGGAACCTCCCCAATGATAAAATTAAAATGATCAGAAGAACGATCATAGTGGCTATGAAAAATAATATGGGTAGATAGTTAGTGTCCTTATGGGTTTTGATTGCCTCTCTTTTATCCTGGATGGTGGAGATAAAATCTTGGGCATCATCATAGTCCTTTTTGAGCAAACTTTCAAGTGTTTCTTTGTTACTGGTAAGTCCGGTGTGAGTTATCTCATAGGGTCCTTGTGTGGTTTCACTCTCGTTGATAATTTCAGAGGATATTCTGTTGATGGTTTCATCAACTTTGGGAGGTCTTTCTGTGTAGGCTTCTTCTATGGAATCATAATATTGGAGTGAACCTCCACATTGACATGAGACAAAATCAGCGGGGCTTTCACCTTCCTTCAACTTGTAGTAGCCTCCACATTCGCTACAGACGAGATAACCCTTGGAGTCGGATTTTCCAGCCTTTGACAACTGGAACCCCCCAATAAACACCCCAGATTAAAGTATTAATCATGCTCCTATATCCTACCATTTTAATAAAAGGAGCATCTAAGATTATCTTATATTATTTATAGATAAACCTTTCGTATAGGCCATTGAGAAACCTCCTATAATGGAAGATGCGAATAAAATCTTGTTGAGGGGCCCCGATATGGTGGTTATAGTAGTAGGAGTTGGTGAAAACAAAAATGTTGAGAAAGCAGCGAATAATATGGACTTTGAAGTTCTTTTATCCTATTCTGAGGAAGAATTTATCAAGATGATCCATAAGGGCCTTGGAGACGCATATATGAGGGGTTCATTAAATTCAGCGCCTATAATAAAAGAACTGCGGAAAATTGGGGATCCTAAAAGGGCATCATTTATAAAATTAGATGATCACAGTTTTTTCCTCGCCCCTGTTGGTATAGATGAGGGATTCACAATAGACGACAAGATAAAGATAATAGACTACTGTTCCAAATTCATGGAAAAAATAGGCATCAAAGCTACAATAGCAGTTATTTCAGGTGGCAGACCCCAGGATATTGGAAGAGCGCCCGAAATCGACAAATCCATCAAAGAAGCCAAAAAATTAACATCAATGATAAAAGATAAATATAATATAAAACACTATTATATCCTGATAGAAGATGCTATAAAGGATGGACGTAATCTGATTCTAGCCCCAGATGGTATAACCGGTAACCTGATATTCAGGAGCCTCGTGTTAATCGGATCAGCTAAGAGTCATGGGGCTATAACCCTTGGAATAGACCCTATTTTTATAGACACTTCCAGGGCCCAGACTGTCGAGGGCTATGAAAGAGCGTTAAAATTCGCATATAAACTTGCTAACATGAGGGAGGATGTGGATGAAACTCCTAAAACCAATCTATAAACTCTACGAATGGTACATTCTAAAAGACTTGAAAAAGGAGAAAATGCCAAGGCACGTAGCCATAATAATGGATGGCAACAGACGCTACTCAAGATTACAAGGTAGCAAAGATCCTATACAAGGCCACAAAAGAGGTATTAAAACCCTTGAAAAAGTACTAGATTGGTGTATAGACCTTGGAATAGAGATCGTCACAGTGTACGCGTTCTCCACCGAGAACTTCAAACGTCCCAAAAGGGAAGTAGAAGGCCTTATGAGATTATTCGAAGAAAACTTTAAAAAAGTTGCCAAAACTGAGAAGATCCATAAAAATCGTGTGAAAATCAAAGCAGTCGGCAACCTTGACCTCTTACCCGAGAACGTGAAAGAAGCCATTAGAATAGCCGAAAAAGCCACAGAAGAATATGATGATAGAATCCTTAATATTGCCATAGGCTACGATGGGCGACTAGAAATAGTCGAAGCCACACGTAAGATAGCCCAGATGGTTAAAGAGGGAAAACTCGACCCAGAGGATATCGATGAGGAGACCATAAATGATAACCTTTATACCGCAGGTTTAGAGGACCCCCACCTCATCATAAGGACAAGTGGAGAGGAAAGATTGAGCGGATTCCTACTCTGGCAATCATCCTACTCCGAATTATACTTCTGTGACAGTCTATGGCCAGAATTTAGGAAAGTGGACTTTTTAAGGGCTCTAAGATCATACCAGGAACGTGAGAGGAGATTCGGCACCTAATGGTGGGGGTTTGATAATATAATAGATGTTCACTGCCATATAAACTTCAAAGACTTTAACAAGGACAGAGAAGAGGTCATAAAAAGAGCCAAGAGAAAACTAACCGCCATCATAGACTCAGGAGTAGGCCTCGGAGGCGTGAGAAGATCCATCAGATTATCAGAAGAATATAAACATTTCATATATTCTACACTAGGTTTACATCCAGCAGACGCGGCTAGGATGGGGGACGAACTCATAGAAACCATCATAAAAGAGATAGAGGATAATATAGAAAGGGCAGTGGGTGTTGGTGAAAGTGGATTAGACTTCCACCATACAAGGGACTTGGAAGGTCGCAGAAGGCAAGAAAAAATCTTCAAGTTATTCATAGAACTCGCCATCGAATATGAGCTCCCACTCATAATCCATGCAAGAGAAAGTGAAAAACAAGCCTTCAAAATCCTAAAAGAACATCCAATAGAAAATGCAATATTCCACTGTTACAGTGGCGACCTAGACACCGCAAAGAATATAATAGAAGAAGGCTACCACCTCTCATTCTCCACCATGATATGTTTCATAGACCACCACCAAAGGCTAATCAAGGACCTACCACTCCAAAGTATCCTAACAGAGACCGACAGTCCATACCTGTCCCCATTCAAGGGCAGACGGAACGAACCACCATACCTAGAAGAGGCCGTGAAAAAGATAGCCCAACTGAAAAATACAAACATCCAAGAAGTCGACAGTATAACAGAAAAAAATGCTAAAAAAATATTCAGGATATGAATCATTCCAGGACTTCCTTAGCTACTATTAGAGCATTTATAGCAGCGGGAAAACCAGCATATACTGACATTTGTATTATAGTCTCGATTATCTCCTCCCTCGTGCAACCCGCATTAATAGCACCCCGAATATGACCTTTAAGCTGTGAAGTGGCGCAACCAAGAGTTGTTAAAGCGGCGATGGTTATAAGTTCCCTTGTCTTAAGATCAAGACCACCCCTAGAATATATCTCACCATAAGGGAACTCAGCAACCATACGCGCAAAATCAGGGGCTATATCCTCCAGTTCCCCCTTAAGCTCCTCATACGAGCCCTTATGGATCCTATCCTGTATCTTCAATCCCTTCTCATACCTTCCCATAATCTTATACCTCCACAAAGCCAATATCTATCCAATAAATACTTGGGGGTTATACAATTTGAAACCTTATGTAATATTAAATGCTGCCATGACACTCGACGGTAAAATAGCAACACACACCGGAAGCTTGGAAATATCAGGAGAAAAAGACCTGATAAGAGTCCATAGACTGCGCAGAGAATGCGACGCCATAATGGTAGGGATAAACACAGTACTCATAGACAACCCCCGCCTAACAATACACAAGATAAAAGCCGACAAAACAGAAAACCCCACTAGGATAGTTGTCGACAGCAAAGCAAGAACACCCCCAGATTACAGAATACTCAACAAGGAAGCCCCGACAATAATAGCAGTTTCAAAAAGCGCCCCAACAGAGAAAATCAAAAAACTATCAGAGAAGGCGAAGATAATCACAGCAGGCGACAAAAAAGTCAACCTAAAAACCCTAATGGCCGAACTAAAAAAAATGGGCATACACAAGTTAATGTTAGAAGGCGGTTCAACCCTAAACTTTTCCATGCTCAGAGAAGGCCTCGTAGATGAGGTAAGGGTTTGCATAGCACCCATGATAGTAGGGGGTGTCAAAGCAAAAACACTAGTAGACGGTCAAGGAATACCCCATATGAAGGATGCCATAAAACTAAAACTCAAAAAATACTACACACTCGGGGAGGATCTAATCCTAGAATACAAGGTTATAAAATCCTAAAATTTTGGGGGGATGCTCAAATTGCTCGAAGAAATCTACAAAAGAATAATCAAGTTAAGAGAGGATGGATGCCAGGATGGTCCCAAGAGCATCTGTCACGTGGATGAATTCTATTTCAACCAGCTAATGGCCCGCCTAGAAAAGGAGATAGAAATCGTGAACAAATATAACCCCCCAACAAGGCCCGCCCTAGACCCCCTCGTATCCACAGAACTTGGAATCTACCGGGGCGATGACTACCAGATAGGTCGACTACTAGGTTATCCAGAATGTTGCGTGAAAAGCTTTTCAGAAGAGACAAGATTCGCGATAGACGAAAGTCACCTAAAGGAATTAGAGGAGTTGGACGTGCCAGAGGGCGTCTGCGCCCTCATACTACCATCCGGTTTCATACCCTGCAGCTTAAAGTGCAAAAGGGCGTGGGAAAACCGGCTGATAGCATATGTAGATTCTAGAGAATACCAGATGATATTAGAACTTGAAGAGGAACTTAAAAGGGAACTACCACACTTTCATTTAGGCTACAACGAATATTACGAGAAGCTCCCAATCAAAAGATAAAAGGGTTACCTCCATATGTAGATCAAGAGCACGGCCAATCCTATGATAACAGCATAATCCAGAAGGTGGAATAATGATTCTACAGTTGCCCAATGAGGACCTAGGGTTTACCCAACGTATGCCAGGGCGAAACACCAGGGCACTGATCCCATGAAAGTATAAATTGTGAACTTTTTCAAGTCCATTTCAGCTATCCCTGCAGGTAATGAAATGAATGTACGTATAACTGGGAGGACCCGGGAGATGAGAACTGTTTCATGGCCATACCTTGCAAACCATTCTTCTGCCATTTTAAGCTTCTTCTCTGTGATAAGAATATACTTACCATATTTTTCAAGTAATGGTCTGCCACCATAAAAGCCTATAATGTATGCCATCAATGAACCTATAAGGTTTCCTAGAGCTCCTATAATTGTAACCCCAATGATGCTCATAGTACCCTTCCATAGGATATATCCGCTGAATGGCATTATAATCTCACTAGGTAGTGGTATACATGCACTCTCAAGGATCATACATATAAGAACGCCAAAATATCCGGTTTCTTGGATGAATCCAATAACAATATTGCTCAAATATTCCAAAATACTGAACATGTACCCCTTCTTTGTCTAAACTTTGATATATGTTTTCCCATACTATGACTATTATCTTCAGTTTCCCCGGCCATTCTCATCCTATGGAGACCATCCCCTAGACTGGGAGGTTCACTTCTAGAAAAGTACACTATATATGGGGGGTTTCCCGATTATAGACGGAGAACATGGCATATTATTAGCGTCAGGTTTTCCTTCAGTTCAGAAAAATAATCAGCTACCTATTCAATTAAAATAAGTCCCCGGGGTATTATGAAAATTTTTTGAATGATTGGGGTTTGAATCCGAAGTTTATTAGTGTCTGTTTGTCTTCTTCTGTAAGTTTACCTTCTGATGTTGGCGGTACTGGTTTTCCACTCTTTGCTAGTATGGTTCCCCCTTTTCTTTGAGCTCCCATGAATTTACCCGCATCCCCATTTATTATAATCGTACCTGATCTCATGTCAATGCCCGTGAAGTCACCAGCATCCCCATCTATTATTACCGTGCCTCCTCTTAGTAAGGCTCCTGTATTCCTACCAGCATCCCCATCTACCCTTACGATGCCCTTTTTCATTAGTATACCCGTGGAAAGGTCAACATCACCCTTATGTATTATCTGGGCCTCCACGTCTAAACGGGCCCCTATAGTGTCCCTTACACGCCCATCATCTATTATAAGCCTGTTACCTGCTAATATCGCCCCCACGAGCTTCTCTCCTTGGAGGCCGTTGGTGACTATATCTGTTATTGACTTGAATTTTTTATAGCCTTTCCTGTCAGATTCCACCTCTATGAGGTTCCCGATGGGCTCCTTGACATCACCTTTGACGTATATGCTCCCCCTTAACATGCTTATACCCATTCGGGTGTCAACATCACCCTCTACGATAACATCGCCTATGTCTATTGCTTTTCCTGTTCCCCCAAAAAATTTTAGGTCAGCTCCCATACTCGAGCATAGCCTATGACCAGCATCTCCCAATATTTTGACGTTACCACCATTTTTCAGGTGCTCTACAATGTCCTTGTATGTGTGGTCTGTTCCGGGTATTTGATCTTCTGGTTCAAGTTCTTCCCCCTTTTGTTGCCAGTAGAAATTGTAGGTGAAGTCTCCTATACAATCTATGGGACCATCAGGTTCTATTTCCAGGATATTTTCCTTATTACCTTTCCTTTTTAAGAAATTGAACAACTCGCCCACCTTCATCAGAATTTATACTCTTATTATATTATATGAATTAAATAAAATTTTAAGGGAGAGGTGGAAATTCTATGGGTAAAGGAGAGGTTATCAGGTTCTTGTCAAGTATTGGTGTTGACACGAGATTTGTGAGCATCTTGGAGGATGCCATCCTTATAAATAATCTCAGGTTTTCGAGGTTTTCCAGGAAGCGAGAGGAAGTGTTCAAGAAAAATTATCCTAGTATAAAGGTTGTAAGGTCTAAAATTTTCCAGATGATATGTTCAAGGGTCTCCCGCGTACTATCAGATGAATTAGAACCCCATCAGAGGATACTTGTCGAGGAAGGGGATGATCCGCTCTCATACACATTATATGCTGTATTAGAACCCTACACTAGAAAATATGGTGTCAGTTTAGTCTCTGGGGGAGAATTTGATTTTATCGCATGTCCATTAACACTGGATCATATAATCGCAAATGCCATAGGGGAGATGATCAATGGAAAGCCTATAAGGGGCCCCCCAAGAGAAGATGATAGGGGGAGATTATTGTACCCACTATCCAGGGTGCCTGTAGCTTGGATTGAAAGGTGGCTTAGGACCGGGCCGATAAAAATAACAGGGGATGATGTTATCGAAGAGTTTATCGGGTTCTTCGAGGAGATTCTACCAGAGTTTAGGGAGAATATGCTGAAATCTTTAAATTATATTAGAGAAAAGGGTATTATTTGAATTGTAGGAGTGTTGTCTGTTTCTCCCGGTCTGGGGGATCCGCCCCTTCCACTTTCTGTTCTGCTTTCCCGGTCTTGCGCGATTTTCTCTTCCCCTTGAGTATCTTGAATTCTTCATCTGTTAATTCTAAATACTTTCTGATCTCCTTGGCCATTTTTTCATCTTCTACTATTATTTTGAGGTAGGGGAAGGTTGTGATGGCAACCTTCTTTGATATGTGCAACTTTCTTGAAATCTTCTCCGCCAGGTTATCTATTGTTTGGCGTTTGGCCCTTGTCCTCCCAAGGAATTGGAGTGATCCCGGGCCTGCGTATCTTGTAAATTTCCTATAGGTTTCATCCTTTGATAGGGCTACCCCTACTCCTATATGTTCTGATGCATAACGCCAATATATGTAATCTCTTGTCTGTTTAGCCCTCCCAAAAAATATGTCGGCACGGGATAGATGATTGTAAGCTTTTCTTATCTCATGGGGTTTTTCGTATTCTCTTGGGACGTTTTCTGCTGTGAATTCTAGTAATAGTTGGGGGTCTTCGTCGATTTGCATGGCCTCCCTTACATGCCTAATATTTTTACTCTTTAGGATGGCCCTTATAGCGTCGAATAGGCCCGGGAAAACATCCTTTTCACCAGCTTCCAGAATCTCGGCTCCTATTCTCTTTTCTCCTTTCGCCATGGCCTCCAGGTCATTTATGGCTGATCTTAGATCCCCATGTGACCTCTTGGCTAGTTCTCTTAGGATTTTAGGGTCTGCTTCTATGTTCTCTTTTTGGCAGATCCTTTTAAGGTATGCTACTATTGAGTTTGGGTGTGCTTTTCTAATGTTGATGATCTTACAGGCTGGTTTTATCGTCTGCAGTTTTTTACTGTAGGGGTCGTTAGCAGTTAATACGATGGGATGCTTTGACTCCTTTATTATCTTGTTTATTGCGCGCACCCCCCCACGGTCCTCGTTTCCATGGATGCCATCAACTTCGTCGAGTATGATGAGTTTGAGGTTATCATCAAATAATGATCTGGTGGTTGATGCTTCTCCTATAATGTTTATGAGGAGGTCGTAGGATCTTTTGTCACTGGCGTTAAGTTCTAGTTTATCTGAGAAATAAGAGCCGATAATATGGGCTAGTGTTGTCTTCCCAGTTCCTGGGGGTCCTATTAGTAGGAGTGGGGGTTGTGGTTTGCCGTCTTTCCATGCTTGGATCCATTCTTTTATTTCCTCGATGGCTTTTTTGTTCCCCACCATCTCATCGAATGTGCTCGGCCGGTATTTTTCAGTCCATGACATCCTCTTGCCCCGGTCACTCAGATAGGAATGTTGCAAGCAGCGCCTCTAATTGTATTCTGGGATTTGCGCCTTCTCTTATCCTGAAATCATATTCTCCAATGGAATCTATGAATTTTATGTAGGTTTCGGCTTCTAGGACGCCCTCCATGGCCAGTCTTGAAACTTCCTGGTATATTTGATCCACCATATCCTCTCCACTCACACCCTGTAATATCATGATCTCCCTTAAAAGATTCCTAGCGTCCATGAAATCCCCCTTGAGGGCTGTTTTTATCATCCTACGGACGTCCTTTGGCCTGGCCCTTGAAACCACTTCGTATATTGTGTCCTCGGTTATTTTTTCTTGTAGTGAGGCTGCTGCCTGTAGTATGTTTATGGCTTTTCTAAGGTCGCCTTCTGATAGATAAGCTATGATGTCTAGGGCTGTTGGTTCATAGTCTAGTTCTTCCTTCTCTGCGATGTATTCTAGCCTTTCCTTTATCTGGTGTCCCTTGAGTGGTAAGAAGCGGAATATTGCACATCTTGACTGTAATGGTTCTATTATCCTAGACGAGTAATTACAGGAGAGTATGAATGCTGCCGTTTTTGTGTACATTTCCATTTCCCTTCTGAGGGCGTGCTGGGCGTCCCTTGTCATGTTGTCTACTTCGTCGAGGAATATTATCCTGAATGGTGCGCCTATTGGTTTTAAGCGGCAGAAATTTTTGATGTTAGTTCTTACCGTGTCTATTCCCCTCGCATCAGAAGCGTTAAGTTCTAGGAAGTTTTGCCTCCAATTTTCTCCCAATATCTCCTTTGCCAGTGCTAACGCTGCTGTTGTTTTACCGACCCCCGCCGGTCCTGTGAACATGAGATTGGGCATGCTCTTCTGTTCAACATAGCGTTTAAGCCTTGATATGATGTGTTCTTGTCCCACTATCTCATCTAGTGTTCTTGGCCTGTACTTTTCAACCCATGGTCCTTCCAATTTTGATCACCCTATAACTTTTAGTATTGCCTTTTCCATTATACCCGTTGGGGCTTCTTTCCCCGTCCATATCTTGAATGACTCCGCCCCCTGGTATACTAACATTTTTATTCCTGATATTGTCCTAGCCCCCGCCTTTTCAGCTTCTCTTAAAAGTCTTGTCTTGGGTGGATTATAGACCAAGTCCTTCACGATCAGGTTCTCGTGTAATATGTCAGCGGTTGCGAGGGGCCTTGCATCGGCATCAGGGTACATTCCAACTGGTGTTGTGTTGATGAGGATATCCGCATCCTTGATCTTCTCTTTCAAATATTCTAGGCCACCCGCGAATACCCTAGTTCCTAGTTTGTTTTTTATGTCCTCCGCTGTCCTCTTGGCGTTTTCAGGGGTTCTGTTAAGGATGTGCAAGCCCCCTATATTAGAGGAGACTAGTTGGAATGCGATAGCTCTTGAAGCCCCACCAGCACCTAATATTATAATATTCTTGCCTTCGAGTGTTGTCACTTCTTCAAGGGCTCTTACACAACCCAGGCCGTCTGTGTTAAAACCCCATATTTTCCCGTCTTCTAGTTTTAGGGTGTTAACCGCCCCTATAAGCTTTGCTGTTTCATCTACCTTGTCAATGTAGTCCAGTATATCTACCTTGTGTGGGATTGTGACATTAAGTCCCCTTATGTTGAAGGTTTTCATGGCCTCTGTTGCCCTCTTTGCCATCCCCCTTTTCACGTGGAAGGCTACGTAGACATAATCCAAGTTTAGGTGATTGAACGCAGCATTATGCATGATAGGTGATAAGCTGTGCTCCACAGGATCCCCTATCACTCCAACAACATTGGTCTTTCCTGTTATCATTACCAGGAGCCTCCTCTTCTCTTAATTCCTTTGGTAGATCCAAGTATATTTATTTGTTGATGATGATAATATATTCTATCACGATTATGAGAGGGGAATAAAGGTGCTTGCAAAACAAAGATTTGTACTTGATACAACTGCATTTACTGATAAACAGTTAAGGGACCTGATAGGCTCCGGGGATCTCCATAAGTCAGTTGATAAACTACTCGACCTCATAGCAAGATCCCGTATCAAATTAAATATAAGCTGTCATATGCCCCCAGTAACCTATAAGGAGTTCACCGATTATATGAACAGGTATAGTTGTCCAGAGGATATACTCGTAAAGGCAGAGACATGGATAGTGAAAAAGACACCAAACCGTTATGACACCCAGATACCATCCCAGGTTTTCTTTGAGTACGTCCGGGACATAAGGGAGAGAATGAACAAGGGTATGAGGATCTCAGAGTCCGCAATATGGGAGGCTGCAGTAGAGGCCATGGTAATGGCCTCAAAGGGTGTTAAAAAGAGCAGGATAGAAATGGAAGTGATAGGCGGGGCTATAAAAGACTTCAGGAAAAAATATAGGAGCGCACTCCGCAGGGGGACCCTTGACAGCGCCCCAGACCTCGACGTTTTATTACTGGCCAAGGAACTAGGTGCCGGTGTTGTCGCAGCAGATGAGGGCATCCAAGTATGGGCTGAAAGATTAGGTTTAAGATTCCTTGAGGCAACATCATTCCCCAAAATGTTAGAAGAATACCTTAAATACTATGAATAGTCCAAAATCGCCAGGGGGATAATACATGGAGATAACAAGACCGCGTGGGACAAGAGACTTCCTCTTCGAGGAGATGAAAAAGAGAAAAGAAGTAGAGAAGACCCTGAAGAGAATCTTTGAAACCTATGGTTATCATGAGATAAAAACCCCAATATTCGAAGACTTAAAACTATTCACCCTAAAATCTGGAGAAGAGATAATAAAACAGATCTACCATTTCAAGGATAAAGCAAACAGAGACCTGGCCTTGAGACCAGAGCTCACAGCACCAGTGGCCAGATTATACCTGAATGAGATGAGAAAACATCCAAAGCCTATAAAATTGTACTATTATGGGAGTTGTTTCAGATATGAGAGGCCCCAGGCTGGCAGATTCAGGCAATTCTGGCAGTTTGGATGCGAACTTATGGGCGCAGAATCCCCACAGGCGGAAGCAGAAGTGATAGCATTAGCAGCGCATTGCCTGCGAGAACTTGGCCTCAAAGAATACAAGTTACATATAGGACACCTTGGCATACTCAGGGGAATATTAGAAGATGCTGGGATAAAAGGAGAATCACAAGATAAGATAATGAGCCTAATCGACAAGGGAGACCTAGAAGGACTTAAAATCCACCTAGAGAATATAAAAGTGGACAAAACCACAGAGAACCTACTATTATCCATCATAGGCATGAAGGGTGGTCTAGAGGTGCTTGAAGACCTTGAAAGTATGGTTGGTGGCTGTGAACCCGCCATGGAGTCCATTAACGACCTTAGAAAACTCATATCGCTTTTGGATGATTTCAAAGTTGAAGACTATAACCTGAACTTGGGAATTGCCAGGGGACTGGACTACTACACTGGTATAGTATTCGAGATCTATGTACCATCACTAGGAGCCCAAAAGCAAATCTGTGGAGGCGGCACATACAACCTCATAGAATTGTTCAGTGGAGAAAAAATCCAATCAACAGGATTCGCATTCGGATTCGACAGACTAGTAGCAGCCCTCAAAAAACAAAAAGGTGAGATCTTCCAATTTGCAAAGGTTTTCGTGGCCCCAGTCTCTGATTCAACCAGACCATCAGCTTATAGGATAGTCCAGGAGCTCCGAGAGGCTGGCATACCCTCAGATGTTGACCTCTCAAGTCGAAAACTGAGGAAAATATTATCATATGCAGACCATCTCAACGTGGAAAAGGTCATCCTCGTAGGCGAAAGAGACCTTAAAGATGGTAAAGTCACCATCAAAGACATGAAAACAGGCTCCCAGAAGCTCGTAGAAATTGATAAGATAATAGAATATCTCAAGGAGGAATAAAGATCCTAAATTTTAGACACGAAATAGGCGGGGAGAAACTTATAATAGCAATAGCCCAAGATAAAAATACCAAAGAGATCCTAATGGTAGCCTATATGAACAAGGAAGCCCTAGATCGGACAATAAAAACCGGCATGGCCCATTACTGGAGCACGTCAAGGAAAAAAGTCTGGCTAAAAGGTGAAAGTTCAGGTCACACCCAAAAAGTGGAAGAAATCCTAGTAGATTGTGACATGGACGCCATAATATTAAAGGTAGAACAAAAGGGTGGTGCATGCCATACAGGATACTACTCATGCTTCTATAGGAGGCTAACCCCCCCCAAGAAGTTAGAAAACATAGGCCGGAAAGTTTTCAATCCTGAAAAAGTCTATAGGGGATGAATAATATGAAGATAGTCCCAGATACGAGTGTTATCGTGGATGGTAGAATCACAGACATAGTACAAGAAGAGGAATTCAAGGGGAGCGAAGTTATAATACCAGAAGCCGTAGTATCAGAACTAGAATACCAGGCGAACAGGGGCCGTGAAACAGGATTTAACGGTTTAGAAGAGCTTAAAAACCTGCAGGAGTTGAGTAAGGAGAATATAATCTCCATGATCTTCGTTGGTAGAAGACCCACACTAGATGAGATAGCCCTCGCAAAGGGTGGTGAAATAGATGCCATGATAAGGAGCACAGCCAGGGAACACGATGCAGTACTAGTTACAAGCGACAAAGTACAAGCAGAAGTTGCAAGGGCCCAAGGATTAGATGTAGTATACATACAACCAGAAGTCCTTGAATATGATAAACTCGAGATAAGCAAATACTTTGACAAGGACACAATGTCAGTCCACCTAAAAGAGAACGTTGTCCCCATGGCAAAAAAAGGAAAACCAGGAAAAATAAAACTTGTCAGGATAGGATCCAGGCCACTTAAACGTTCAGAAATCCATAGAATGGCCCGTGAAATAGTTGAAAGGGCTAAAAGCGACTTGAAAAGTTTCATCGAAATAGAAATGGAAGGCGCTACAGTCGTCCAATTCCGAGAATATAGGATATCCATCGCAAGACCCCCATTCTCAGAGGCCATGGAGATAACAGCCGTAAGACCAGTAGCAAGGGTCTCACTCGAAGATTATAGCCTATCTGATGAATTAATGGAACGTCTGAGGGACACTGCCAAGGGTATAATAATCGCCGGGGCCCCAGGGGCTGGTAAGAGCACATTCGCCCAGGCAGTCGCCGAATTTTTCAGCAAGGAGATGAATGCAATAGTCAAAACCATGGAATCCCCAAGGGACCTGCAAGTAGGTGATGAGATAACCCAATATGCTCCGATAGAAAGGGACATGCAAAAGACCGCGGACATCCTCCTCCTTGTAAGGCCAGACTACACAATATATGATGAGCTGCGGAAAACAAGAGACTTCAGGATATTCGCTGACATGCGCCTTGCAGGTGTGGGTATGGTTGGAGTGGTCCACGCCACCCGGCCCATAGACGCCATCCAGAGGATAATAGGACGAGTAGAACTTGGTATGATACCATCAATAGTAGATACAACCATCTTCATAGAGGATGGGAAGATAAAGGCAGTCTATGACATCTCCCTAACGGTTAAGGTGCCAAGTGGCATGGTCGAAGCAGACCTTGCAAGGCCAGTAATCGAAATCAGAGACTTCGAAACAGGAGAATTAGTATATGAGATTTATACCTACGGTGAACAGACCATAGTAATGGAAGTTTCTACCCTCGGTGAAAGGAAAACCCCAGCTCAGTTAATCGTTGAGAGGGAAATTGAAAAAGAGTTCAGTAAACGATTACCCCCTGGTAAATTCAAAGTCGAACTAGAATCCGATGAAAGGGCGAGGGTATGGGTTGAAGAAAAATATATACCACAGATCATAGGCAAAAAGGGTAAAACCATCGAAGAGATCGAAGATAGTATAGGGATAAGCATCAACATACAACCCCTTGAAAAGGTAGAGGAAAAAGGCCTAATACAGGTTCCAGTGGATGTATCCGGGAACTATGTGGTCCTAGAATTCGGTAAAGATTCTATAGGAGTATCATATGATATACTAGTGGGTGACGAATACCTGTTCACAGCCACGGTAGGGAAAAAAGGCACTATAAGGATAAAAAAGGATATCGAATTGGCTGAGATGATATTAGAGGCTATTAGGAAGGGCATACCCATAAAAGCCCGTTTAAGGTCAGAAACATGACATTGGGGGGCCTATTTGGATTTTGGAGTTTCAACATTAGCCTTGCACCCAGCACCACTTAACGCCACCTTGGAATATTTAGAAGGGCTCGGGATCAACAATTGTGAGATAATCAACGAATACCCGCTAGATAGGATAGAAGAGGATCTAATCAGCTCACACTCCCTCAAATTCATAGTACACGCCCCCATCTCTGATGTTAACATAGCCTCCCCAAATAAAAGGATAAGAAGATCATCAATAATGGAGATAAAATCCTCAATGGAGTTAGCAACACGCCTAGACTCGGATAAGCTGATATTACACCCAGGTAGCGTACCATTCCTTGCAAGAGCATACAAGGATAAAATTTTAGAATATAATCTCCAGTCACTCAAAGAACTTAAAAAATATGCAGATGATCTAGGCGTGACACTCTGCCTCGAAAACATGCCAAGGATGGAAAAATACCTCTACAATAACCTAAATGAACTACAAAAACTAGTAGAAGAACTTGAAATCATGGCAACCCTTGATATCGGCCACGCCCACACCATGGGCTACACAACAGAGGACATTAAAATAGATTTAATAGGCCATATACACCTCTCAGATAACAATGGCCTAGAAGATTCCCACAATGCCCTCGGAACAGGGACCATAAACTTCCCCAAGGTATTCGAAAACCTGAAAGGATACAGTGGTATCCTAACAATTGAGGTGAAGGGCAAGGAAGAATTAATTGAAAGTTTAACTTTCCTTGAAAAATTAAACCTACTCTAAGGGTGATGTACAATGGATAGGAAAATTGCCATAATAGGAGGAACCGGAGACCAGGGCATGGGATTGGCCCTAAGACTCGCGATGGCGGGTGAAAATGTTATAATAGGCTCGAGGGATGCGAAGAGAGCCCGGGATACAGTGGATAGGATAAAGGAGATGACAGACAACCCAAGGCTGAAATTGGAGGGTATGAATAATGAGGATGCCGCCAGCCTAGCAGATATCATAATATTAACGGTACCATTACATGCCCAGATGGCAACCCTAAAATCTATAAAGGAACACACCAAGGGTAAAATTTTCATAGATGCCACAGTACCCCTTGAAAGTTCACTTGGCGGGTCCGGTGTAAAATACCTTGACCTATGGGATGGTTCAGCCGCTGAAAGATCCGCGAAATTCCTAAAAGATACAACCGTAGTCTCAGCATTTAACAACATAAGCGCCCATAGCCTACTAAAGTTCAAGGAAGACGTAGAATGTGACTGCCTCATAACATCAGACGACGAAAAAGCCAAGAAACTCGTGATAGAACTTGCAGAAAAAATACCTGGAATCAGGGGCATAGACTGCGGACCCCTAGAAAATGCCAGGATAATCGAGAAGATAACACCACTACTCATAAACCTGAACATGAAAAATAGGATAAAAAATGCTGGTATAAGGATAACAAACATTTGAAGGTAATACAATGCCCCTGAGAACCGTGGAAAAGATAACAGAACACGCACGGAGAGTCGCGGAAAGAATAAACAAAAAAGACATAGATAACATCATAGAATTACTCACAAAATCAGAATCTATATTTATATTGGGCAGTGGCAGGTCAAGACTAGTAGGCGAAGAATTCGCAATGAGACTCGCCCAACTAGGACTAAATGTCCATGTAATCGGAGACTCCACAACCATCACACCCAAGAAAGATGACCTTATCATAATCATCTCAAGTTCAGGGGACACAAAGAGCATAATAACAGAGACCAGAAGATTAAAAAATAAAGGGGCCCGTATCATAGGAGTAACAGCAAACCCAAAATCGCCACTCGCAAAATTATCAAATACCATAATAGATGTCGGACCATGGAGAGACTACAAAAAAGAGATAAAGACCGGGAAAGAAGATAACATAACACCACTTGGCACATTATATGAAGATACAAGCCTCCTAATATTAGATGGTATAATATCCGAGTTAATGACAAAACTTGGAAAAACAGAAAAAGACCTTGCAAAAGCACACTACTAAGGGTGAGAATGTTTGGATGGTCAACTTGCAGGTGACACAGTAACAGTACAAGGGGATCCTATGGCCCTACGCCTAAACCAGAAGAGCCACTATGGGAACCTAGAAGGCGACCACCTCAAACTGTCACTGGTAGAGGCGGCCTACCTACAATGGAAAGGCAAACTCTCAATATGGGATGATAAAAAGATTATAAGCTTCAACGAGCTCATATCCATCCTAAACAAGCGCGGCTTATACCAGAAATTCATAGTCTACAGGGATCTTCGAGACAGGGGCTACATAGTGAAAACAGGCTTCAAATATGGTTCAGAATTCAGAGTCTATGAAAGAGGGAAAACCCCAACCAAAGACCATTCAAGCTACCTTGTAAGGGTCTTACATGAAAGCACAAACCTTAAAATCCTAGACTTTTCAAGTTATGTCAGAGTCGCCCATGGCGTTAGAAAAAAACTAATACTTGCAGTAGTCGATGACGAAGAAGACGTCACCTACTACATGGTAGAATGGATCAGACCATAAAGGTGAAAGATTATGATAGACCCATGGAGTTCAAAGATACTAGAATACAATGAAATAATGGAAAACTTCGGCATAAAACCCTTCAAAGAAATCCTAGACAAGATAGAGGATCCACATTGGCTCATGAGAAGGGGTATAATATTCGGCCACAGGGACTATGAGAGGATACTCACAGCCATAAATGAAGGGAAAGACTTTGCAATAGTAACAGGGATGATGCCCAGTGGAAGGATGCACATCGGACATAAGATGATAGTTGACCAGCTCGTCTGGTATGATGAACACGGGGCGGAAATTTACATTCCAATAGCTGATATGGAATCATATTCTGCACGTGACATCGACTTCGAAGAATCACGGGAACTCGCAATCAAAGAATATATAAGTAGTTATATAGCCCTTGGCCTAGACCTTACACAGGATAACATCCATGTTTATCTACAATCAGAGAATCTCCTAGTAGAGGATCTTGCTTATATATTCGCCAAAAAGGTTAACTTTAACGAGCTGAGGGCCATATATGGTTTCACTGGTTCGACTAACATGGCACATGTTTATGTCCCCCTCATACAAGCAGCTGATATACTACACCCACAATTAGAGGAGTATGGTGGTCCAAGGCCGACCCTCGTACCAGTAGGGCCTGATCAGGATCCTCACATACGCCTTACAAGGGATATAGCATCCCGTCTCCAGAAAAGGTATGGTTTTATTCTCCCCTCCTCCACTTATCACAGGTTTATGAGGGGGCTTACTGGGGGTAAAATGTCAAGCAGCAAACCAGCCACTGCAATATTCTTAACAGACACGCCTGACGAGATCGAATGGAAGGTTAAAAATGCCAAGACAGGTGGCAGGGAGACCCTAGAGGAGCAGAAGAGACTAGGGGGGGTTCCAGAGGATTGTATCGTATATGAAATCCTATTATATCATATGATAGGCTCCGATAAAGAGCTTGAAAGGGTATATAGGGATTGTAGGAACGGCACACTTATGTGTGGTGAATGTAAAAATAATGTTGCAGATTATATGCGAAGATTTTTTGAGAAATTTTCAAAGAAAAGAAAAAGGGCCGAGAAAATCGCAGAATCCATACTTGACAGGGTGCACCCATGAATATCAAAGACCTTTACAAAGAGAATAAGAATTACCTTATCATAGCCACCATAATATTCCTAGGATCATTTTCCATAGGATACCTGCTAGCAGGATTCCTGGATATCTTGTTAGCGCCTCTGATGAGAGAGTTTAAGAAGAGCGTCATAGAAGAGGGTATAAGTATATTCTCCATATTCTCTCATAATCTACAGGCCATCCTCCTATTATATCTTGGCGGCTTATCCCTGAGCATCTTCACAAGTTTATCCCTTGCACTTAACGGATTATTTATGGGATATTTCGCCACGAAGGTCCCGGTGGTTGATTTCATATTATTAGTAGCGCCCCATGGCATATTTGAGATCCCAGGTCTTATAATCGCGAGTGCAGGAGGTTTCAGGTTATCAAGTTTCATCATCCACTTTATAGGGGACCTTATAAGAGGTTCAGGGTCATTCACCCGGAAATTGAAAAAATCCTTCAATGATAATATAACAGAGTTTAGAGATTCCCTACTCATATTCCTTATAGCTGTTATACTCATACTCATAGCGGCTATAGTCGAAGCAGAGTTCACACTAACATTCTATTATATGATAAAAGGCTTCTAGTGGTGTTTTAGAGATGATAAGATGTATAAAATGTAGGATGGAGTATGAACTGGATGAGATAGTATACACTTGTAAAGAGTGTGGCTCGATACTCGAAGTCATAATAGAACCCAAGGTCTCAAGGGATGTTTTCGAGGGTAGAAAGAAGACAATGTGGAAATATAAAGAGTTCATGCCAGTTGATGAATCAAAGATAGTAACACTCCAGGAGGGTGGAACACCCCTTATAAAATGTGACAATATAGGAAAAGACCTTGGGGTGAAATTATATGTTAAATTTGAGGGTGCTAATCCAACAGGAAGCTTCAAGGATAGGGGTATGAGTGTTGGTATAACCAAAGCCCTCGAGTTAGGGGTTAAAAGTGTTGGATGCGCTTCAACAGGGAATACCTCAGCTTCACTGGCTGCATATGCTGCGAGGGCCAACCTAGACTGTTTAGTGCTTCTACCCCATGGTAAGGTTGCCCTTGGCAAGCTTGCCCAGGCCATGTTCCATGGTGCCAGGGTTTTATCTGTTAGGGGTAATTTTGATGAAGCCCTCGAGGCCGTGACGAGCCTTGCCTTAATGGGTGAAGTTTACCTTCTTAATTCTGTGAATCCTTTCCGTCTGGAAGGTCAGAAGTCCATCGGTTTTGAGATAGTTGATGAGCTGGGTTGGAGATCCCCCGATCGTATTATATTACCAGTGGGTAATGCTGGTAACATCTCGGCGATATGGAAGGGTATAAGCGAATTCTACCGGGCCGGTTTTATTGATGATAGGCCTATGATGACTGGTATACAAGCTGAGGGTGCTTCCCCAATTGTCAATGCTTTTAAGAAAGGTGAGATGGAGATAGAACCTGTTAAGAATCCTGAAACTGTCGCAACAGCTATACGTATAGGGGCTCCTGTAAGTTATCTTAAGGCTCTTCGGGCTATTTATGAGTCCGAAGGTCTTGCAGAGTCTGTGAGCGACAAGGAGATTTTGGAGGCTCAGAAGCTCTTGGCGAGGAGGGAGGGTGTGGGTGTTGAACCCGCCTCAGCAGCTTCCCTAGCAGGCCTTATAAGGTTGTTGGATGAAGGAGAGATTGACAGGGGGGAGGAAGTCGTCTGCATAGCAACTGGCCACCTACTCAAGGATCCTGACACTGCTATAAGGGCTTGTGAGGAGCCATTGGAGGTTGAAGCTGATATTAACAGCCTATTAGATGTTATAATGGGAAAGGCCGGTTCTGGGTAGATTTGTCTTTTTTGGTTGTCCCTTTTTTCATGGGACTCTTCCATAGTTTATCGTTTTTTATAAAATCTTGGATGATAATACCTATCATGATATCATGGGCGAAAAGTTCATAGTTGGCCCAGAGAATCTACATGATTGGCGATATATTTATATAGAAGTAATTTAATAGATGATACTTGTAAATTGAGGTGGTTGGTTATGGAATTGCCAATAGCCCCTATTGGGAGAATCATAAAAAATGCCGGTGCCGAGAGAGTTAGTGATGATGCAAGAGAAGCACTAGCAAAGGCCTTAGAAGCAAAAGGTGAAGAGATAGCAGCAGCAGCCATAAAATTCGCAAAACACGCCGGTAGAAAAACCGTTAAAGCAGAGGACATAGAATTAGCCGTTAAAAAGATATAAGCTTTCTTATTTCTTTTATTTTTTCTTTCCCGGGGAAAGTTTTATAAACAATAACTAGAATAACACTACTATAGTTGTTCTAATTTTTTATTAGAAAAATTTTATATATTCCCATTTATAAAAGGGTACTCACCAGCTCAGAGTATTGCCGATGGATGGTATCCAAAAAACCAGATGAAAAAGGAGGTAATATTTTATGGCAAAAGCAATCTACGTAAAATTCGACGTGCCAAAAGAATTAGCTGATAAAGCCGCTGAAGCATTAGAGATAGCGAGAGACACTGGTAAAATAGCTAAGGGGACCAACGAGGTCACCAAAGCAGCTGAAAGGGGAGTTGCACGGCTCATCCTAATAGCTGAGGATGTTGACCCGCCAGAGATAGTAGCCCACCTACCAGTCCTCGCGGAAGAAAAGGAAATACCCTACGTATACCTACCCACAAAAGACGAACTAGGAGCAGCCGCGGGTTTAAACGTTCCCTCAGCATCAGCATGTATAATAGACCCTGGAGAATCAGAAGAACTAATAAAAGAAGTGATAGAGAAAGTCGAAGAACTCAAAAAATAACAGCCTAGGTGATAATATTGGAAGAAGCAACCCCAGCAGAAGTCATCGAAGTCCTCAAAAGGACCGGGATGACAGGGGAAGTACTACAAGTAAAATGTAGAATACTAGAAGGAAGAGACAAAGGCAGAATACTCACAAGAAACGTGATGGGACCAGTAA
>Ga0116168_1001105_pt1 | contig 21861 bp, 24 predicted proteins | sample AD_UKC129_MetaG_FD_89795 | JGI IMG/M metagenome (GOLD analysis project Ga0116168, IMG submission 89795) | Active sludge microbial communities of municipal wastewater-treating anaerobic digesters from Canada - AD_UKC129_MetaG | ecosystem: Engineered > Bioreactor > Anaerobic > Digestate | place...
AACTGCCCTTGGCCTGTCGGATGAAGAATTTAGGATTGAAATCTCCAATGCTTTTGATAAATGGTTAGGCGGTAAGAAGCCTGATAGATCTTAGTGCTGTCTGCCAGCGTTTGACGCTTACGGATATGGGTGAAGATGGCCAGCTGGTTCCCCATGGTCCCGCTGGGAACAAACAAGGCCGCCTCCTTTCCGAGCTTTTCGGCGGCCATCTTTTCCAGTCGGTTGACGGTTGGATCATCGCCATAGCCGTCGTCGCCCACCTCAGCCCGGGCCATGGCCTGGCGCATCTCCAGGGTGGGCCATGTCACCGTGTCGCTTCGCAAATCGATGTATTTCATGGGATCATGCCTCCTGTTCAAGGGCCTGCCGTATCGCGTCCAGGCTGGGGAACACCGGCGCGCCGGTGGCAAGCAGTCTTGCCTCGCTGCAATGCCCGTTGGTGACGAGGAAACAATGGGCACCAATATGGTTTGCCACCTCAAAGTCATGGATGGTATCGCCGATAACCAGTACCTTGTCCGGATCTGCGCAGAGGGATGCCATCAGCTCCCTGGCCAGATGTTCCTTGCTGTCGCCACGGTTGTTCTTCTGACCTGAAATGGTGTCAAAATAATCCCTGATCCCGTAATGGGCAATCTGGGCCACAAGAATGCCATACTCCGACGCCGAGACAATATGCTGGCGGACACCCCTGTCCCTGAGCCAGGAAAGCAGGCCGACCGCATCTTCATGCAAGGCTACCGTGGCTGCGTTTTCCTTGTAATACCTGATATACTCTTCGCACATATCCTCATAGCTTTCGTTGACAAAATCAAAGCCAGCCTCATAATAGAGCTGGATAACCGGATAGGTAATGCGGTTCCGGTATTCTTCCAACGTTACGGAACCCAGATTGCGGTTCCGCATCATACGATCCAACGCCTGCGCGCTGGCAAGGCTGTCGTCAAGAAGCGTCCCGTTCCAGTCCCAGATAACATGCTGGTATTTCATGGCTGTCTCCATTTCTTTCATCATCATACGCAACCCCTCAAACGAGCTCCCAAAACAGGCGAAGGAGCATTCCCCAACGATTGCCCGGCAGCTTTTGGTACGTCCGGCCGCCGCTCCATGTTTCCATGATGGATATTATACCCGTCCCCCTTTCCGGATGTCAAAGGAAATAAAGGCTCACCCGCTCTGTAACCTTGCCGCACGGCTTGGCCCAACGCCGGGGAAGCGGAGAATGGTAAATGAATATTAAAGACTTTTGGCTGGCATTTTGGTATAATTTAAGGCAGGGGAAAGTATTCAGAATGAATTTGGGGTTGATTCGCTTGAATAGATATAACAATGTATTGGCCTGCGTCACACAGCAAAAATCCTGTGAGAGGCTTATACATAAGGCAGCCACGCTTAAGGCAGAAAACGGAACGCTCTATGTGATTCATGTCTCAAAACAGAAATGGAATTTTCTTGACAATACCAGGGACGGGGAAGCCATGGAATACCTTTTTTCGGTATGCAAGTCCTACGGCGCCGATCTCACCGTCCTCAACTCCGATCGGGTTGCGGAGACCATCGCCCAGTTTGCACAGCATTATCAGGTGGAACTGATTGTCATTGGGGAAACGCCCGAAGGCCAGTCCAACGAATTTGCCCGCAAGCTCCAGAACTTGCTGGAGGGCAGCAGGATCGAGATCCAGGTTGTTGCCGCCGAACAGGTTAAATCCTGCTGAAACGCCTGGAACCACCGGAAAGCCCTTACGGCATATCGCCTGCCATACCGGCGCTCAGCGGTTCAGCGACTGGTAGACATCCCTTTTGGACACGCCAAGATCCTTAGCCGCCTGTTTCATGGCATCCATGCGGCTGAGGCCCTGCTCCTGATAATAACGGACAAGCTCCTCCACGCCCATGCCGGGCAGCGCGGAGGATGTTTTTTTGTCTTCCGGTTCAGCCCCGGAAACGATGACCACGTACTCGCCCCTGGGCGGGTTGGTTTCCAGCTTCTCAAGCAGCTCCGACAAATTCCCGCGCTGGACTTCCTCATGGAGCTTGGTCAGCTCCCTGGCCAGGGCGCACCGCCGTTCGCCAAAAACCTCCAGCACATCGGCCAGCATTGCCTTGAGGCGATGGGGCCCTTCATAAAAGATCAGGGTTCTTTCCTCCCCCGCCAGTTCCTTCAGGCGCTTAATCCGTTCGCTGCGCTTCTGCGGCAGGAACCCCTCGAATGCAAACCGCCTCGTGGGAAGCCCGGACACGATAAGGCCCGACAAGGCTGCCGTGCAGCCCGGAACAACCGTCACCCGGATGCCTTCCTCAGCGCATTTTTTCACAAGCTCTTCGCCGGGATCGGAAATGGCCGGCATGCCCGCATCGCTGACCAGGGCAATGTTCTCCCCGTTCTTCAGCCGTTCCGCCAGTTCATCCGCCCGGGTCAGCCTGTTGTTGTCATGGTAACTTATCAGCGGTTTTTTGATTTGCAGATGATTCAGAAGCTTTAAGGTATGCCGGGTATCCTCGGCTGCGATCAGATCCACCTCCGACAGTATCCTGACTGCCCGGTAGGTGATATCCTCCAGGTTCCCTATGGGTGTTGCCACAAGATATAGCGTTCCATAACCCTTATCCATGGTTCATCCAATCCTCGTCCAACTTTACCGAAAGCCGTCCCGCTTCTTCCTGCACATGGGAGAATCCCGCAGAACGGCGGGCTCCGCTAAAACCCCAATACCCGGATTTTTGGGTGAGCAGCCTACAGAACGGCCGAGCGGTGCCTTGTGACATGACAGCTGATGTTGACGGCTACCGGAAGCCCGGCAATATGGGTGGGATAGGCCTCCACCATAACCCCCAAGGCCGTCACTCTTCCGCCCAGCCCGGCCGGGCCGATACCCAGCTGGTTGATCTCGTCAAGCAGTTGTTTTTCCAGTTCCGCCAGGTGCTTCCGGGGGTTTTCCGAACCCACCGGCCGCAGCAGCGCTTTTTTTGCCAGAAGCGCACATTTTTCCATACTTCCGCCTATTCCGACGCCAACCACAATGGGAGGGCACGGATTGGGTCCGGCATTGCTCACGGTTTCCACTACAAAGCGCCTGACGCCTTCAATGCCATCGGAAGGCTTCAGCATCTTCAGGGCGCCCATGTTCTCGCTTCCGAAGCCCTTTGGTGCCACCTCGATCTTCAGCTGATCCCCTTCCACCATATCATAATGGATTACGGCCGGCGTATTGTCGCCCGTGTTCTTCCTGATAAGGGGATCACCCACGATGGAACTGCGCAGATACCCCTTCTTATAGCCGCGCCTTACGCCTTCCTGAATAGCTTCTGTGAGACTTCCGCCGATTATGCTCACGTCCTGTCCGATGGTGACAAAAACGATGGCCATGCCTGTGTCCTGGCATATGGCCATGCCTTCCCTGGCTGCAATCTCAGCGTTTTCCACGAGGCTTTGCAGAATGGATTTTGCGCCTTCCGACTCTTCAAGGCTCTGCGCCTTTATCAGGGCATCCCTGATATCATGGTTCAGGTATACGTTGGCATCGATGCACAGCTTCTCAACCGTATCAATAATCTGGCTGGTATGGATCGTTTTCATGAACCATCTCTCCCGTCAAGAGCGAATACCAGGAGTTTACCGGGCGGCAGTTCCCGTTCTTCCACCCTGATCTCCCTGTATCCGTATTTGTCCTTCAGTGATTGGATATTGGCTTTTTTATGGCCCCGCGTTTTTGACAGGGCCCCCTGCCATGTATGAATTTCTATTCCTTCGCAGCCTGCAAGGCCGTTTCTCTCGATGATATCCGCCAGTTGGTTCAGGATGATCCGCGCTTCCACCATTTCACCGAAAGCCGGATGGAAGGGCCCCGCCACCACCGCATCCTCCAAAAGTTCCGAATAATGAAGTCCCAGCCTGAGAATACGGATGCCGGCCTCTCTGAACATGGGTACCATCTGGGCGCACCATGCCACCGCCTCCTCCAGGGTAAGAGGCGTATAGAAACCCTTCCAGTACATTTCCTCCATCTCGGTGCCCTTAAGAACAATGGCCGGGTAGATCCGGACCTGGCCGGGCGCCAGTTCTATCACTTTCCTCGCCGTTTCCAGGGATTTCTCCAGGGTATCCCCCGGAAGACCCGGCATGATTTGAATGCCGTATGCAAAGCCATAATCCCTGATCATCCCAACAGCCTTTTCAACATCTTCCGCGGTATGACCGCGTCTGCTCCTTTCAAGCACTTCATCATCCATGCTCTGGACTCCCAGTTCGATAACACCAACACCGTAGGCTTTCAGGATATCCAGAACGTCCCGGTCGATATAGTCAGGCCTTGTGGAAAGCCTGATGCTGTCCACGTCCCCCCTGTCCAGGTATGCCTTCGCCACGCTCAGGTAGGCGATCATCCGGCTGCGGGGTATGCCTGTGAAGCTTCCCCCAAAGAAGGCAATCTCCCGGCAGGCCGCATCCGAGGACGTGGCCAGGAAACGTTCAATGATTTCCCTGACGTTCTCCGCCTCGGCAGGACCTGCGGCGCCGCTGATCCTTCGCTGATCGCAGAAGACGCATGTATTGGGGCAACCCATATGGGGAACAAAGATGGGAATATTGACATGCCGGCCTGCAGTATGATGCTGCCGCCTGTTTTCTCCGTTCTCCATGGCTATAACAGATTCATGCTCTCAAGAGCCTGTTTGGCGGCCTCCTGCTCGGCTTCCTTCTTGGATTTGCCGTAGCCGGTTCCCAGCAGGCGATTCTCCGCATAAACCGCCATCTTGAACAATTTGTCATGATCCGGACCGGTGGCCTCAAGCAGTTTGTACTGGATCTTCGTGTCGCCGGACTTCTGAAGCTCTTCCTGGAGCCGGGTCTTATAGTCCATGAACAGCTCCCCGTTCACAGCCTTCTGGTAAGTCTCCCCCAACAGGGACATGATGAATCCTTCGGCTTCATCCATGCCGCCATCCAGGTAAATGCTGCCGATCAGGGCCTCAAGGCAGTCGGAGAGGATTGAGGATCGGTTCCTTCCGCCGTTGGCATCCTCGCCCTTTCCGAGGAACATAAGCTCCCCGAGTCCCAGAGAGCGCGCGCACTCCGCCAGCGATGCCTCGCATACGATCAGCGCCCTGGTCTTGCTCATTTCACCCTCGGACATTTCCGGGTGATTGTTGTACAGCATCAGCCCCATGACAAAGTCCAGGATGGCATCGCCCAAAAACTCAAGACGCTCGTTGTTTTTCAGCTCGGCGTCCAGATGGTTCTCATTGACATAGGAGCTGTGGATCAGTGCGTTCAGTGCGTATTCCTTGTTCCTGAAGCAATAGCCTATTTTCTCTTCCAGTTTTTGCACTTGTTTATACAGATGTTCCTGTCCTGACAATTTGACCTCCCGATCAACCCGGTTGCTGCGGATACATTTCATCAAGCCCATATAACGGCCTGGTAAAAATAAAAATGGATACAATACGTTCACTGGTATTGTATCCATTATTTTAGCACATTTATTGCGGCAATTCCAATCCCGGCCATTGCCCGGCAGGACCGGAGCGTATCCGGTCATTCGTCATACCGCTTGAAGATCAGCACGCCATTGTGCCCGCCAAAGCCAAGGGCATTGGAAAGGGCATATTCAACCTGCTGTTTGCGGCCCACATTGGGGATGTAATCGAGGTCGCATTCCGGATCCTGGTTCTTCAGGTTGATGGTCGGTGGCAGGAAACCGTCCTGAAGGGCCATAACCGTAATGACAGCCTCAATGCCGCCTGCGGCGCCCAAAAGGTGACCCGTCATGGATTTAGTGGAGCTGACAGGCACTTTTTCGGCATGCTTACCAAGCACCCGCTTGATGACGCTCGTTTCCATGGGATCATTGAGAGGCGTGCTGGTGCCATGGGCATTGATGTAGCCAAGCTGTTCCGGCGCTATGCCGGCATCCTCCAGGGCCAGCTGCATGCAGCGTATTCCTGCTTCGCCGTCAGGGGACGGAGCCGTGATATGGTAGGCATCGCAGGTACAGCCATAACCCACCAGCTCAGCCAGGATCTTTGCCCCGCGCCTTTTGGCATGCTCATATTCCTCGAGCACCAGGATGCCCGCACCCTCGCCCATGACAAAGCCGTCACGATCCTTGTCGAAGGGTCTGCAGGCCGTGTTCGGATCCTCATTCTCCGACATGGCTTTGGCTGCACAGAAGCCCACAAATCCCAGGGGTGTGATGGAAGCCTCGGAACCGCCCGTTATCATCACATCCGCATAACCGTTCTGAATGACGCGCATGGCGTCACCGATGGAATGGTTGGCCGTTGCGCAGGCCGTTACCACACAGGCATTGTATCCCTTGAATCCGAAGCGGATGGCCACCTGTCCGGAAGCCATATTGGCGATCATCATGGGCACAAAGAAGGGACTTACCCGCCTGGGCCCTTTTTCAAACATGGTCCGGCAGTTATCCTCCAGCGTCTCAATGCCGCCGATACCGGAACCGATCAGGACACCTGCCCGGAACGGATCCAGTTTTGACGCATCAAGACCGGCCATGTCAATAGCCTGCTGCGCAGCGACGATGGCATACTGGCAGAACAGATCCATCCTCTTGGCTTCTTTTTTGTCAATATAGGCGCTGGGGTCAAAATCAACGATTTGGGCGGCAACCTTGGTGCTGAAATCGGTGGTATCAAACTTGGTTACGGTAGTTATGCCATTCTTGCCTTCCTTAATCGCATCCCAGAAAGTATTGATATCCTTGCCGAGCGCATGGACCACACCCAATCCTGTAATCACAACGCGTCTTTTCATCATGTTTGACCTCCTGAAAACCATGCGATGGCGCAAGATGCCGTACCGGCCAGCCTTGGTTCACCACCGCATCAGATAAGAATGAAATGATTCCGGTCATTATCCAATATGGTACAGGTTCTTTGGGACGAAACCAGCTCAGGGTTTGCTTAACTCCGCTCATGACCGGCTTTTGATTTCCTGAGCATGTCATGGCGGGAAGCAAACTGCCGCCGGACCTTGAACAAGGACTCTCTCAGCAGGCCGTTATAAAAAGAGTCCCAACCATGCGTGGTGGGACTCTTTTTATTCAATTGAATCATTGATGAGCCTTAATGTATTCAACCGCATCACCGACGGTTACGATCTTTTCTGCATCCTTGTCTGGTATTTCCAAATCAAACTCTTCTTCAAGAGCCATAATCAGCTCAACGATATCGAGTGAATCAGCACCGAGATCATCGATAAAAGAAGCTTCCATGGTTACTTCGCTTTCATCAACACCCAACTGCTCCACAATGATATCTTTAACCTTGTTAAATACCACACTGTTCACCCCCTTCCAGACGGGAAATTGGTCTGCAACTAAATATTATCGTTATCTTATGAAATAATATTACATATAGAGTCCACCGTCAATATTAATTACCTGACCGGTAATATATTGAGCCCTGTCAGAGGCAAGGAACACTGCCAGATCAGCCACCTCGGAAGTCGTCCCAGGCCTTCCGAGCGGGATGTTCTTAAGGTAATATTCCTTAACCTCCTCAGGAAGTGAACCCGTCATTTCTGTTTCAATGAATCCAGGCGCAATGGCATTGCAGGTAATGCCCCTGCGTGCATATTCCTTGGCCACCGATTTGGTGAACCCGATCAGACCGGCTTTTGAAGCCGCATAGTTCGCCTGGCTGGAATTTCCCATGAGGCCTACCACCGATGACAGGTTGATGATGGTACCCTTTTTCTTCTTCATCATGATCTTCACGGCTGCCTTCGTCAGGAGAAAGACGCTTTTCAGGTTAATGTCCATCACGGTGTCCCAATCCTCTTCCTCCATTTTGATCAGCAGCTTGTCGCGGGTGATACCGGCATTGTTGACCAGGATATCCAGTCCGCCGAAGGTCTCAACGGTCTGATCGACGATGGCCTGGGCGTTTTCAGGGACCGCCAGATCCCCTGCAAAGCCGGCAACGCTGAAGCCCCGGCCTTTCAGTTCATTCACCACATCATACACCTTGTCGGTCGTACCGCTGAGCATGACATTGGCACCCAGCTCGGCGAATTTCTCGGCGATCGCCTTCCCAATCCCTCGCGTGGATCCTGTGACAATAACCGTCTTTCCTGAAAATTCCATAAGCCACTATCCTTTCAGGGCTTCCAGGGTCTTATCCAGGGAAGCCTTGTCTTCAACATTCAAGGCCTTGAGATTCTTGTCTATCTTTTTGATAAACCCGCTCAAAACCTTGCCCGGTCCTACCTCAACAAAGGTGTCCACCCCGGCCTCCACCATGGTGCGGACGCAATCCTCCCAGAGTACCGATTTGCTGACCTGCTGGATCAAAAGTTCCTTCACCTGGTCCTCAGAGGGAATGACCTTACCGGTTACGTTGGCCACAACGGGAATGTTCATGGGATGGACCTCAACCTCATCGAGAACGGCCTTCAGCTTCTCGCCGGCCGGTTCCAGCATGACACAATGGAACGGAGCGCTCACATTCAGCAGCACGGCGCGTTTTGCTCCTTTTTCGGTAGCCAGCCGGATAGCTTCATTGACGGCCGCAGTCTCGCCGGCCACAACAATCTGCCCCGGGCAGTTGAAGTTGGCAGGCCCGATGACGCCGGCGCTCTGGGCTGCTTCGCAGATATCGATAACCACATCGCGATCGAGACCCAATATGGCCGCCATGGCGCCCAACCCGATGGGGACCGCATCCTGCATGAATTTGCCGCGCTTCCTGACGATTTTTACCGCGTCCTCGAAGGTAAAGGTTCCGGACAGCACATGAGCTCCATACTCGCCAAGGCTTAATCCGGCTGTATAATCCGGCCTGATGCCTGCTTCCAGTAGCGGCATGAGACAAGCGATGCTGGCAGTCAGTATGGCCGGCTGGGTGTTTTCGGTGATGGCCAGCGTCTCCTCGTCTCCGTTGAAGATCATGTCCCTGATATCAAATCCCAGGGCCTGGTTGGCCTTTTCAAAGACTTCGGCCGCAGACGGGTACAGTTCGGAGATTTCCCTGCCCATCCCTATGTACTGGGCACCCTGTCCGGGAAAAATGAAAGCTATCTTACCCAAAACGCATCCTCCCTTCCGTTTTTCGGCAGCTACTTGGACCAATGGAGAAGCAGAGCGCCATAGGTCAGGCCGCCGCCGAATGCGACCAGCACGATCCTGTCGCCTTTTTTCAGCAGACCTGCCCGCGATGCTTCATCCAGGCACACCGGAATGCTGGCTGCAGAGATATTGCCCGTACGCTCCAGGTTGGAATAGACCTTTTCGATGGGGAACTGCAGCCGCTTGACAGCATTCTGGAGTATCCTGGCATTGGCCTGGTGGGGGAAGATGTAGTCAATATCCCCCATGGACAGCTGCGCATCGGAGACCACTTTGAGGGTTGCATCGGCCATGATGCGGGCAGCAAAGGCAAACACCTCGCTGCCATCCATCCAGATGACCTGCTTCTTGCCCTCATTACGCTTCTGCAAATCTTCGTCGGTCGCATACAGGCACGGTATGGTCAGGTTATGACCCAGCTCGCCGTATGCGCCGGTGGTAAAGCACATAATTCCCGTAGCGTCCTCAACCCTTCCCACAACTGCGGCACCGGCACCGTCCCCGAACAGGACACAGGTCTTCCTGTCCTGGTAGTCGGTCACCCGGCTCAGGGATTCAGCCGCCACGACAAGAATATATTTGTATGTGCCGTTTTCAATGAACTGTTGGGCCACATTCAGCGCATAGACAAAGCCTGTGCATGCAGCATTCAGATCAAATGCAGGAACTCCGCTGAGATTGAGCTCCTTTTGTACGAGGCAGGCCAGAGTGGGGGACAGATAATCGGGCGTAAGGGTAGCCCCGATGATCAACCCAATCTCTTCTCTGGGGATACCTGCGTCTTGTATGGCTTTTTCTGCGGCGCTGGCTGCAAGCTTAAAAAGCGGTGTATCATTGTCGATAATTCTGCGTTCACGTATGCCGGTTCTTTTGATGATCCATTCGTCGGATGTTTCAACAATATTTTCCAGTTCTGCGTTTGTGAGCCGTCTCTCCGGAAGGCAGCTTCCTGTCCCCAGGATACCCGCTCTATAAAGCTTCGTCATATGCACCTCCGAGATCCATTTTTGCAAATATATTGCGAATCTGTTCAAGAACCGTAACGCATGCCGAACTGCAAGCCTTCAGGATGGTGTTCTTGAAAGCCTTGGCCTTGGAATTGCCATGACATTTATAGATAATACCGTTGACACCCAGGATGGGGGTTCCCCCCACTTCCTCGGGGTCGATCTGCTTTTTGAGCTTCTTCAGTTCATGCCTGACCATCAGGAAGCTGATCTTGGAGGCAAGGCTCATGGAATAAATGCGCTTGAGATAATCCATGAAAAACCTTCCCGTTCCTTCCATCACCTTGAGCATGGCATTGCCCGTCAAACCGTCGCATACCGCAACATCAACCTTGCCATCGGTGATGTCCCTGCCTTCCACATTGCCAATGAAGTTGAGATTGGAATTCTTGAGCAGTTGATAAGCCTGATGGAGCTGGTGATTGCCCTTCTTTTCTTCGGTACCTACGTTCACCAGGCCGACTCTCGGGCTTTCCAGGCCGAACATATGCTTCATATACTCGGCGCCCATGATCCCGAACTGCATGTAGTTGATGGGCTTTACCTGGGTATTCATGCCCGCATCGATGATCATGGTGTTCCTGCCGCCTTCCGAAGGCACGACGGGCGCCAGGGCAGGCCTGTGAACACCTTTCATGCGGCCTGTGATGAGAAGCGATCCTGCAAGAAGCGCGCCTGTGCTTCCGGCGGAAATAAAGGCATCGCCTTCCTTGTTCTTCATTTTCTTAAGTCCGATGACAATGGAAGAGTTCTGCTTCTTTTTGATGGCTTCGGTGGGTACGTCGTTGTTGGTTATCTCTTCCCTGGCATCGGTGATAAACAGCCTTGATGCATCATATGAACAATTCTTCAGGCATTTCTCAATCTTCTTCCTGTCACCAACGAGTTCAATTTCAACTTGTTTATTAACACTCAATGCTTCCAGACAACCCTTAACCACTTCATCCGGCGCATTGTCCCCGCCCATGGCATCCACTATGATTCTCAAGATGGTCAACTCCTTACCTCGGTTATGCTGTATATCTATGAATCCATTGTTTCCATATTACCTGTTTTTATCAATAGCAACCAGTATAAATTTCCCGCGGAAGACCTCCACCTGCTTGTTGTAGATCATCACCCAGACGATATATCTTCTCTTGTCCCTTTTTTCCTTAACCGTTACCTTGGCTACAAGCTTGCTCCCCGAGTAGACGGGCTGCTTGTACTTGATATTGGCAACTCCCACGAGGGCCACATCCGCATCGATGACCGCAATGGCTATGGATTCGGCCATGGAATAGATGTAATGCCCACGTACAATCTTGGAGTGGTTAAAGACCATCTGATCGGTGGTATCCAGAACCGATATGGCGCTTTCACCGAGGTTCAGCTCGACAATTTCTCCAATGATCTCATCAGCGTGGAGGGAACGCACCTTATTGTGGTTTCTGGCCGCCATTTCCTTGATGCGCTGCCTGAGCTCAGGAACACCCAGCTCCAGTCGGTCCAGCCTGACGGTGGGAACGCTGACTTTTAAAATTTCAGCGATTTCCTCGTCGGTCAGGAAAGGATCCTCCTTGAGGGTTGCTGCCAAACGTTCATGTCGTTCCTGTTTCGCTCTTGAATCCCTGCTCAAATTGCTCACCTGTCAACTCTTTATGACCTGATTATTATTACCAGCTAATAATTTCTGTTGTTAGTATATATGATTTTCAACTGGGTTGCAATACCATGTTTATATCCGTTGGGGGAGCTTTTCCTCCGAAGGCGCTTTACAGGGACTTTTCCGCCATATTGGGTTTTGATTTGGCACTGCTTGAGCCGATTCTTTTTCCATAAAGAAACATGGGATACCAAACCTTCCGGTTCCGGTATCCCATGCCTTACTCCATGCCATCCGGAGGCGAATGCGAAACCTTAATCTCCTGTGGGTGTGGGCGATATTGTCGTTTTTGTGGGGTCCAGATCATTGACGATGTCGGGCTTGAATATGGTGGCAATCAGATCGTTGACAAAACTGGTGATCTCTTTTCTGAACAGCAGCGCTATACCGAGAATGACGGCCAGAATGATAACCACTTCCACCGTATTGAGCCCTTTTCTTCCCCGAAGAAAATCCATAAACCGCACCATTCCGCCACCCCTTCTTATTATGGAATCTATTCCTTAAAATTCCATGTTATTTTTATGCAATTATTATATAAATTAAATCTAATTGTGTCAACTGGAAAGCGAGTGGGTCGGAATGTGCGGTTTTACAGGGATAAACGTTGTGCAGGGAATAATTCCGGAGCATTTCCCGGACTATCTTCCCTGCAGACGCCTGAGTACATTGCAGGCAGTTTCATATGAAAACCCCCTGTGTATCAGGAACTTCAGGGCTTTCATTTCAACTGCTCTATCAGACAGATCATATTTGCCGAATTTCTTTTTGGCTACCCTCAGGGCAACCTCTTCCTCTTCCGGCTCAAACTCCTTCAGGACCTCATCGATCAAATCCCTGCCGATGCCCTTCTGCTCCAGTTCATAGCGCAGCGCTTTTTTTGACAGGGCTTTGGACTTTATCCTGTCCGAAGCATATTTCAGGACAAACCGGCTGTCGTCGATATACCCGATGGCTTCCAGATCCGATACAACCCTTTCGGCAATATCCTCATCAAAGCCCAGCTTCACAAGCCTGGTCCGGACCTCGAACCGGCTCCTGTCCCTGGCCATCAGGAGGTTGACTGCACGCTCCCTGGCCTTTTGGACCAGAATGTCCTGTTTGATATGATCCACCTGTTCCTCCGTCAGTTCATCCTTTTCATAGAGATGGCTCGTTGTATAGACATCGGCAGGAATGCTGAATCCATACCGGCCATCCAGGTAGATCCTTACCATCCGGCCATCTTTCGATTTTTCCCGCGCCGTGATTCTCATAGGGCCACCTGCCTCATTATAATTTCTGAATACTTCCAGATAATCATAGCACAATCCATGGTTTCGGAGCATGGCGCTATATCAGCAAAAAAGGACGCCCAATCCGGCTTATTTTTATCAGCGCCGGACAAAGCGCCCTCTTTTAAAAGCATACAAAACTTCAGACTTCATCATCCGCGGAAGGTACCGCTATGCTGTTCAGGAAAGCCTTATCGTACTCAGATTTGATTTTTTCCTCTATCTCCTTCGTGATCTCCGGATTATCGCGCAGGAATTTCTTCACGTTCTCCCTGCCCTGACCAATCCGCTGATCCCCATAGGAGAACCAGGCGCCGCTCTTCTTGATGATGTCAAGCGATGTTCCCACGTCAAGGATGCAGCCTTCCCTGGAGATACCCTGGCCATAGATGATGTCAAATTCCGCTTCCTTGAAAGGAGGCGCGACCTTGTTCTTGACCACCTTGACCTTGGTCCTGCTGCCGACGGGTTCGCCGTTCTCCTTCAATGTTTCAACCCTTCTGACATCCAGGCGTACCGATGCATAGAACTTCAGGGCGCGACCGCCGGGCGTTGTTTCCGGGTTGCCGAACATGACACCCACCTTTTCGCGGAGCTGGTTAATAAATATGGCAACGGTCTTGGATTTGCTGACCACGCCCGACAGCTTTCTCATGGCCTGGGACATCAGGCGTGCCTGCAGTCCGACGAACTGTTCTCCCATCTCACCGTCAATTTCAGCTTTGGGAACCAGCGCGGCCACTGAGTCGATGACGATGATGTCAATGGCACCGCTTCTGACCAATGCCTCGGTGATCTCCAGGGCCTGCTCGCCGGTATCGGGCTGGGAAACAATCAGATTATCAATATCCACGCCCAGGTTCTTGGCATAAACAGGATCCAATGCATGCTCGGCATCAATGAAGGCGGCCTCTCCGCCCGCTTTCTGTGCCTCTGCGATGGCATGGAGCGCCACAGTGGTTTTACCTGACGATTCAGGTCCGAAAATCTCGATGATTCTGCCTCTGGGCAGCCCGCCCACCCCAAGGGCTATGTCAAGAGACAGCGCCCCGGTGGGTATGGCATCGGCGCTGACATGGGATACCTCGCCCAGCTTCATGATGGCACCCTTGCCAAACTGCCTCTCTATCTGACTCATCACAAGTTCCAATGCCTTTTTCTTTTCGTCCATGGATCCTGTCCCCCTTTATCCGAACACTTGTTCTCATTATATGCCAACAAGGCCTGTCTGTCAATACCCGTATGTCACTTTTTTACATTATTTTATTTTTCAGCTAACCGTTCACCTGGAAAACCGTCTGCCAAACATGGAACCGACCTTTCTGAAGCCCGATAAAACCATGTTGTTGACAATCCCGATCTCCGGAATCCGGATCTTCATGCAAAGATACCAGAACAGGAGGAGTCCGGCGGTCATGGGCACCGCAAGACAAACGATCTGGCTCAGCTTGGACGTGACATCGGGCCTTATGAGCGCGCCGGTCACCACAGCGGCAAGGCCGGACGGGATTGCGGCGAACAGGGCACGCAGGGCATAACGGCCATTGTCATAAACAGCATGGATGCCCGTCTTTCTGTAGAATGCAAAGACCAACAGGCCCATGTTCACAAATGTCGACATGGAATAGGCCAGGGCTGTTCCGGCTATCCCCAGTGGCGTGTAGCTTCTGAAGAACCAGTTGAACACATAATTTGCCACGATTCCCGCAACGCCGCAGAGAAGCGGTGTTTTGCTGTCATGTATGGAATAAAACGCCCGGTTGAGCAGCGCAATCACGGAAGCAAAGATCAGGGCAGATGCATAGGCAAAAAGGCATGCACCCCCATAAAGGACATCGCTTTCCGAAAGTTCTCCCCACTTGAAGAGAACCCGCATGATGTCCTGGCTGAGGATCATCATAAGGAGCGAGGTGGGCAGGGAAAGCAGAAATACGACGCGTATCCCCTTGTTCAGGACTTTGGCAAACTCCTTCCCGTTATCGGCAGCATAATGCTCCGACAGGGTGGGCAGCATGGCAATGCCGATGCTTTGGGCGAATATGCCCAGTGGCAGCTGCCAGGTCCGGTTGGCATTGTTGAGAAGGGTCAGCATGCCTTCATCAAAGAAAGTGGCATAACCCCTTGATATCATCAGGTTCATTTCCAGGATGAAGGATGACAGAAGCGACGGAATGGCCAGGCTGAACAGTTCCCGGAAGGCCGCACTTTTCAGATAGAGGCGGGGCTTATAGTGCCTGAAGTGCCTGAAGGTCGCCGACATTTGGATCAGGAAGAAAATGGCCGCACTGGCCACCACGCCCCAGGCCGTGAGTTTCGCGCTAACCGATCCGAATGCGGCGATGCTGATGATGGTGCATAGATTGTAGATAACAGGGCCAAAGGCGGCAACAGCAAATCTTTTATAGGAATTGAGGATGCCGTTGCACTGCCCTGCCAGCATCATGAAAGGGGCAGACAACAGGAGGATCCGCGTAAGCTCCACAAGCAGCGCCTTGTCCCCGCCGCTGCCTTCCTGATACCCTGCCGCCAGGATACCCAGAAGCTCGTCGGTCCACACAAAAAAAATAACCTCAAGCAGCACCATGCATGCCAGGGTAAGGTTTATGAAGGTTCCAACGGCTCTCCAGCCGATCTGTTCCTTCCCTTTGGTGATATAGGAAGAAAGGACAGGTATCAGGGCCGCCGCAATGGCTCCCCCTGCCAGCAAGTCATAGACAATATCCGGGAGGGTAAAGGCCATGAGAAATTCGTCGGAATAGCCGCCGGGATACATCCTGGTGTATATGAGCGTTGTCCGCAAGAACCCGGTTATGCGACTCATGAAGGTGGCAACCATCACGATGGCTGCGGCTCCCGTCAGCTTCCTGTTTGTCTCCAGTTGCTCCATAAGCGTCTCCCGTATCGCAACGAAATCCGATCTGCCTATTGGCAGATCTGTATCCACTATATCACTTTTATTGGATGCCGAGAAGCATCCTTCGCAACAGATCAAGGGCGTGCAGGCAGGATACGGTGCGTATCCTTTCCCGATCGCCCCGCAGGTTCAGTTTGAGGGACTCGGTTCTCCCGTTGAGGCAGGCGGCCACATACACAAGCCCGACAGGCTTTTCGGGCGTTCCCCCGTCCGGTCCCGCAATCCCGGTTACGGCAAGACCGGCGTTTGTTTTCGTCCTTTCCACAAGCCGCGTTGCCATTTCCTCGGCTGTCTCCCGGCTGACAGCGCCAAAGGCTTCCAGGGTCTTCTGGCTGACCCCCAGTTCCTGAACCTTGGCGGCGTTGGAATAGGTGACAAAGCCTCGATCGAAGACACGGGAAGCCCCGGGGATGTTAATAAGCCTTGAGGCCAGCATACCGCCGGTGCAGGACTCGGCCGTTGACAGGGTCCATCCCTTTTCGGAAAGGAGCTTCAGGACAACCTCCTCCATGCTTTCACCCGAGTCGGAATACACACAGGCTCCCAGCCGCTCCCGGATTTTTTCGACCACGGGGGCAATCAGCGCCTCCGCCTCATCCCGGTTCCGGCACTTGGCCGTGACCCGAAGGCTGATATCCCCATATCCCACATAGGGAGCAATGGTGGGATTGCTCTGCTGCTCGACGAGATCCATGAGCCTTGTTTCCACCTCGGATTCGCCCATCCCAAAGACCTTGACCAGCCTTGAACCGATGATGTGGCCGGTTTTTCCTTCAAAATAGGGGAAAACCGTTTCGTCAAACATGGGGATCATCTCTTTGGGAGGACCGGGCAGCATGATCACAACCTTTCCTCCCTGCTCAACAATGCAGCCGGGAGCCGTGCCGTTCCGGTTGGGGACAACCTTGCTGCCGGCCGGCAGATAGGCCTGCTTCACATTGTTTTCGCACATGGGACGGTTCAGCTTGCTGAAAAACGCCTTGATATAATCCAGGGATTCCTGGTGGACAACCAGGGGAAGTCCCAACGCTTCGGCAATGGTTTCCTTGGTCAGATCATCCTTCGTGGGGCCAAGGCCGCCGGTAGTGATCACAATGTCCGAACGTTCCAGCGCCCGAATCAGCGCATCTTTCAGGCGGCGGGGATTGTCTCCCACCACGCTGTGGTAATAGACATCAATGCCCAGTTCCGCAAATCGTCGGGACAGATACTGGGCATTTGTATTGGCGATCTGCCCCATGAGCAGTTCTGTTCCTACTGCAAGAATTTCCGCGTTCATATGGATAGTCCCTGCCTTCCGGTTAAGTGTCAAAAAAACCAGCCATGTTCCGTCGATTCCGGCAGGGATTCCTCTATTCTCTGCCAGAGCGCTTCAACACCTGTCTTTTTAACGGCTGAGAACGGAATGATTTCGATGCTTTCATCCAGGCCCAGCGTGGTCCGAATCAAATCCAGCTGCTTTTTCAGCTGCGATCGTCCAATCTTGTCCATCTTGTTGGCAACCACGATGGGTATATAGCCCGATTCACGGATAAACCGGATCATGGTCTGATCATCGGCGGTGGGCTGATGCCTGATATCCACCAGCAGGACAATGGCTTTCAGCTGTTTCCGGCCCGTCAGATAGGTTTCAACAAGCTCCGACCAGGACTGCCTTTCCTTCGCTGAAACCTTGGCATAGCCATAGCCCGGAAGATCCACGAGCATCAGGACATCGTTGATATTATAGAAATTGATGACACGGGTCTTTCCGGGGGTGCTGCCCACCCTGGCAAGCCCGTTCCGGTTAACCAGGGCATTGATGAGGGATGATTTCCCCACATTGGACCGGCCGGCCAGCGCTATCTCCGGCAGCCCCGTGTCGGGGTACTGGGCCGGCCCGACTGCACTGATGATATGTTCCGCTTTTTTTATTACCATCTGACAAACACCGTTTTCCTCTATTCTTTGTCGCCCTTGCTTTTGCCCAGCAATTCCCTGGCAAGGCTTTTTGCCGCTTCGGTGGCATGCTCACCGGACAGGAGTCGGGTAATCTCGGCCTCCCTGTCCTGCCCTTCAAGCCGGCGGACCATCGTAACTGTCCTGTCGCCCTGGATGCTCTTGGTAATCAGGAAATGATGGTGGGCAAGGCTTGCGATCTGGGCATGATGCGTCACGCAAAGCACCTGATGTTTTCCCGACAGGGCCCTGAGCTTTTCTCCCACACTGGCGGCGGCCTTGCCGCTGACACCTGTATCGATCTCGTCAAAGATCAGGGTCGGTATGCTGTCCAAATCCGCCAGCATGGCTTTCACAGCGAGCATAACCCTTGACATCTCGCCGCCGGAAGCAATCTTTGACAGGGACTTCGGCGGTTCCCCGGGGTTGGGGGAAAACAGGAATTCCACCTGATCGGTTCCGTCGGCGGTAAAGCCCATTTCCGGAACGCTGTTCACGGCAACCTGGAAGATGGTCTTTGGCATTTCCAGGTCCGCCAGCTCTTTCATGATACCCTCGGCAAGCCTTTTTCCCGCCTGAAGCCTCAGGCTGTTCATCTCCCGGCATTTTTCGGTCAGGGAAGCTTCAAGGGCTTTTATTCTTGCCTTGATGGATGCAATCAGTTCTTCGTTATGTTCCAGCTCATCCAGCCTTTTTGCGGCATTCTCGGCATAGGCCAGGATATCGGGTATGGTTTCCCCATATTTCCTCTTGAGTCCCTGGATCAGGCTGATCCGCTCTTCGACAGCCCGATGCAGGTTGGGGTCATATTCGGTGCTGTCCCTGGTATGACGGATATCGCGGGACAGATCGCTCAGCCTCTCGCTGATATCTTCAAGGGTGGCACAGACAGAAGCGTAGGATGCATCTATCTCCTCAACCCTTCTCAAGGCATCCAGGGCCCATTGCACCCTGTCCAGGGCCCCTGCATCATCGTCATCCTGGCCCCTTATGGCCTGGTATGCCGTATTAAAGGCGCTGACAATGTCCTCTGCATGGGCAAGGATCCTGCTCTGCTTTTCCAGTTCTTCATCCTCGCCCGCATACAGGGCGGCCTGACGGATCTCTTCAATCTGGTAGCGCAGGGTATCCATAAGCCTTTCCCGCTCCTTGCCCTCGCCTGCCAGCTCCCTGAGCCTCGCCTGGCAGGCTTTCAAATCCTCCAGTTCCTTCCGGTATGCGGATTTAACGGCGGACAGGCTTTCCCCCGCGAAGAGATCCAGAAGCTGTATATGGGTTTCGACCCTCAGGAGGGACTGGTTGTCATGCTGCCCATGAACATCGATGAGACGCTGTCCGATTTCCCGGAGCATGGCCACGGTCACTAGCGTGCCGTTGATCCGGCATATGTTCTTGCCCGATTCGGTAATGGTGCGGGAGATGAGCAGGGTATCATCATCGCCGGTCTCGATGCCGAATTCCTCCAGGATGGGATCCAGGGCGGGCGGCTTTGAAAAAAGCCCCTGTACGGTGGCTTTTTCAGCGCCCGAACGGATGAGTTCCCTGGATACCCGGGACCCGAGGAGCGCATTGATGGAATCGATCAGGATGGATTTGCCCGCGCCGGTTTCCCCGGTCAGCGCGTTGAAACCCGGCTCCAGGGCAATGTTCAGGCGATCGATGATGGCGATGTTCTCAATCTCCAGCTGGAGCAGCACGGATTATGACACTCCCTTCACCATGCGCGTAAATTTCTCCATGAGCTCCTCGGCTATTTTTTCGGCGCGGCAGACGATCATCAGCGTATTGTCGCCGGCTATGGTGCCCACCACTTCATTCCATCCCAGGGAATCGACAATCTCGCCCACGGCCTGGGCCATTCCGGGGAGCGTCTTGACCACCAGGATGTTGTTGGCATAATCGCATGATACAAAGGCTTCCTTCAGAATCACCATCAGCCTTTCGCCGGTATTGGCCGATTCATGGTTCATGGCTGAATACTTGTACTTGCCGCTCGGAGAAAGGACTTTGACCAGGCGGAGCTCCTTGATATCCCGTGATATGGTGGCCTGAGTCACATCCATTCCCAGTTCCCTGAGCTTTTCAGCGAGTTCGTCCTGCGTTTCAATCTCATGCTTTTCTATGATATCCAGAATCTTGGCATGCCTGTTATACTTCACCTGCAATGTCCTCCCAGATTTTGATTTATGGATTAATACCCATGTATTTTTGCCCGAAGCACATCATAAAAGTTAACCTGGCTGACTGATGCAAAGAGGGCATCCTGGGCAGCAGCCCGGATTTCCACAAGGTCTCCGGGTTTGAGTTCCAGGCCCTTCCGCCCGTCCAGGGTCAGCATGGCCTGATTCTCTCCGGCGTCATCCATGGTAATGTGGATCACCTTATCCTCTGCCGCAATCAGGGACCTGGAATACAGGGTATGCGGGCAGATGGGCGTAAGAACCATGAGACGCATCTCCGGCTGGACGATGGGGCCGCCCGCCGAAAGGGAATACGCGGTGGAGCCTGTAGGGGTGGACACAATGATCCCGTCGCCGGGAAAGGAGTCCACATATCTTCCGTCCATGTTTACCCGAAGCCTCAAAATGCGTGAAAAAGCCACCCGGGAAACAACCGCGTCATTGATGGCAATATCCCGGAAAACCGTTTTGCCCTCCCGGAGCACGCTGGCATCCAGCACCATCCGTGATTGAACCGTGATTTCCCCGCGGGCCATCTTCTCAACAGCCATCCGGATATCGCCGGTTTCAACCTCGGCCAGAAATCCAACTGCTCCCCTGTTGATCCCCAGGACAGGAAGCCGGTATTCATAGGCTGCCCGTGCTGCGCTTAAAAATGTGCCGTCTCCGCCGACACAGATGATAAAGTCAGCTTCTTCATAGATATTCTCGGAGGCAACTGCATGGGGCCTGGTATAAGGCCTGATCTCCGGCGATACCAAGGGGGTAAACCCTTTATCATATAAGGCATCAACAAGGTTCCTGGTATGAGCGTAACCTTCATCCCTGTCCTTGTTAACCACAACTCCCACATTTTTCAACATCAATCACATCCAAGGTTTATTATACAGTCCACAACCCTGTTGATACAACATAAAAACAGGAAGCTTCCCGGCATTTTATAATTCCTGCGGAAGCACGTCATCCAGGAGGGGAGACTTGAAATCCTGGGCCAGGGCTTCCATCATGATGTGGTCGTAATACTTTCCATTCAGGTAGAATGCCTGTGATCGGCGGCCAAAGATCCTGAATCCCACTTTCTCATAGGACCTGATGGCCCGCTGGTTGAAGGACAGCACTTTCAGCATGATATTGTTGAGGTTCAGGATCTTGAACCCATAAGCCAGCAAAAGCTCCAGGGCCTCTGCGCCATAGCCCTGCCCCCGGTGTTTTTCATCCCCGATAAATATGCCCACCTCAGCTGTACGGTGGACAGGATTGATGTTGAAAAGCGAACAATTTCCGATCAGCATCTCGCTGCTTTTCAGGATAATCGCGTAGTTGTGCCCTTCCCTGATGAGTTTCTCCAGATATTCCTTTTCACTGGCCAGGCTGACGTGCGTCGACGCATTCCCCAACTGGACGGTTGTGGAAAGATCGTTCATCCAGGCCGTGTACTGTTCCAGATCATCCATGCTGATGGGCGAAAGGAACAAACGCTCGCCCTCCAGTTTTCTGAAATATTTCATACAAAACCTCCGCCACTTGTCATCATTTCACGGACTTGCCAACTTCTATTCTAGCAATATACTGGCAATTCTGCAATTTAGATGCGGGCATGCGGGAAGCGCGGCAATGCTTCACTTCTCCGCAGGCAGCCAAGGAAGTGACTGAGATTGCTTCGTCACTGCGCTTCTCGCAATGACATGAGGGATATTACCTGCAGGTCCCTGGGGGATTAAGTCTATATAATGGTGTAAAAAGAAGTTGAGCCAAAGCTCACACCTCGGTTAAAATATAAGTTGCCCAACAAATACCAAACCGAGGAGGATGAACCA
>Ga0116168_1001112_pt1 | contig 21812 bp, 34 predicted proteins | sample AD_UKC129_MetaG_FD_89795 | JGI IMG/M metagenome (GOLD analysis project Ga0116168, IMG submission 89795) | Active sludge microbial communities of municipal wastewater-treating anaerobic digesters from Canada - AD_UKC129_MetaG | ecosystem: Engineered > Bioreactor > Anaerobic > Digestate | place...
GGATAGAGTGGGTGGGGGGTGGGGTGGGGGGGGGGGAGAGTGGGGGAGGTGGGGGGGTGGGAGTGGTGGGGGGGGGTGGGGGGGGGGGGGGGGGGGGGGTGGGGGGGGGGGGGGGGGGGGGGGGGGGGGGGGGGTTGTTGTTGTTTGGGGGTTTGTTTGGTTGGGTTTGGGGGTTTTAATTAATTTTGCAAAAAATAAAAAAAGTATTCGCCTGTGGGGGGGGGGGGGGGGGGGGGGGGGGGGGGGGGGGGGGAAGGGGTAGTTCACATGTCGGATGCGTATAGAGGTGGGAGGTAGTTCACATGTCGGATGCGTATAAAGACTTATTTTCCTTTATAAAGAAGACGGAAGAATCTCAAACTATAGAGTCGCAGTTCTTAAACGACTTAGATAGAACAATTCAACTTAGTAACCACTCGCATGTTCCGTCTAAATCGATAAAGCCGTCAGCTTTAGGGGGTTGTTATAGACATCAATGGTTTATGCTTACAGGTGCAGAAGCTGATCCATCTAAAATAGAACGTGCTGATAATATTACTATTGCTGAAAGCGGCAGAGATCGACACTCGAGATTACAAGCATATATCATGTCAGCTCAATCTCTTGGAGTTCCTATAGAGTGGCTGGATCCAGAAGAGGAAGTACGAAAGATTCAAACAATTGGAATTAATACAAGCGTTAAACGTAGGGATGGTCATGAAGTTCTTTGTTGGAACGAAGATTATCAAGTAAGTTTTAAATGCGATGGTATAATTAGGTACCGCGGCATAAAAATGATTCTAGAAATTAAAACAGAGGATCATTTTAAATGGATACAAAGATTTAGCCCAGAACCTGCACACAAGCTTCAAGCTGTATTATATAGTATTTGTTTAGGAATAGATACTGTATTGTTTTTATACGAAGATAGAAACTATACTACACGGAAGGCATACAAGGTTACAATTACAGATGCGGATAAGGATCAAGTAATTCAAAGAATAACCCACTTGCTGGCGTACCAACGTGCAAATATAGTACCGCCCGAAGAAAAAGGGAAATGTATTTACTGTAGATATAAAAGCATATGTAAAGCTACAGGTAGCAGTAAGGCTTATACATTGGAAGAATTACAAAAAATAATAGCTGGGGAGGGTAACGAGGTGAAATAATGGCTAACAATGAAGGAAAAAAGTTTGAAGAGGATTTTAAAAAATCAGTACCGTCGCACTTACTTTGCGAGCGATACAAAGATTCCCCAGTACAGTTTAAAAGAGTGAATAACCCAGCTGACTATTTAATTAACTCTGGAAAATTTATTCTTTTAGTAGAATGCAAGAGTGTAAAAGGCATATCCCTTCCGTTAAAAAATATTAGAGATGATCAAGTTTGGGAAATGCTAATACGTACTTGTAAATTAAACACATTTGGTGGGTTTTTAATTAATCTTCGTCAACTAAACGAAACATACTTTGTATTTGTGGAGGATTATGTATACTGGCTGTTATTTGTACACGACAGGGAATCGTTGTCATTAGAATGGATTAGAAAGCATGGTTACAAACTAGCTTCTCAAAAAAAGATAAAAAGATATAAGTATGGAGTACAAGGGTTATTAGATTGGGTGAAACAGCAGAAGTATGTTGAAGGAGGATCTTAGTTGATTAACAGAGAAGATTTTTATTCGTTACACAGAAATATTTCCGATGATAGCGAATTTTTTAAAAAAATAGTTGACGGTATAGTAACACATTATAGCAGGGAACTTGACGAATTTGTTGAACTTGTAAGGCACTATTTACAACTGATAAAAGAAAATACTATGGATACTTATAACGACGATGATTTGCAAATGCAAATCATCAAACTTCCAACTATAATGTACTTTGCGGGAAATGGTCTTGAGGATATAGGATCGGAATCAGACATAGCCGCCTACAAGAGGAAAGAACTGTATTACAAGGTTATAGAGGACGCTATTGGAACAATTCCAGAAAAGAAAGCAAAAGCGGAAATGGCTTCGGAAATAGAAAGTATGGTAGAAGCTGTATACGATCGAGCATATAAAAAGCTGAAGCTGAAACTAGAACATGCTATGAAACTGCTTGAGAGTATGAAAAAAGTTATAGACTGGCGTATTGCTAGACTTAATAAAGGAAAAGGCGGAGAAGTTAATGATTGACAAATACAAAACTGAATAAAGTAAACTTTAGGAAGGAGGATGACAATGAGTCTTGACGCCATCAAAAAGAGTTTGAATAAAAAGTTTAAGGCTGAGATACTTGGACTTGGAAGCTGTATACCCAAAATCGAGAGAATCCCTTTTAGTTCTCCAAGATTAAATTATTTGACAAGAGGGGGCGTACCGTGGCCAGGAATAATAGAGATAAGTGGAGCAGAGGCCTCTGGAAAATCAACATTGTTAGCTGATTTAACTATGCAGTCGCAAAAGAAAGGGCTTTTATGTTCACTTACAGATACAGAGAATAAAGTGGATATCGATTATTGGAAATGGCTTGGAGTTGACGTAGATAATTTATTAGTATGTAATCCAGTTGGGATGAGTGGAGAAGACATATTACAGTTACAGTTAGATTTAATGGCAGAGGGAGTTCAGTTTTTAGGGCTAGATTCAGTAGCATCGTTAGTCCCAAAATCCGTGCTAAATGGAGATATGGAGGATAAAACATATTGTGGAAGTTCTGGTATAATGTCTACGTTTAGCCAGAAAATATCCGGTTCGGGAATAGTTAATGCTAAAAAAATTACGTTTGTAGGCATTAACCAAGTACGGGATAAAATTGGGGGATTTGGATTACACACACCAGCTGGACATTTTTGGAAACATATCTGCTCGTGTAGAATACAGCTTAGTAGAGGAAATCCGTTTAACGAAACATACACGCAAATGCCGCATAATACACAAGAGCAAACTTCGGGACACTGGATTGAGGTTCGATTGCTAAAAAATCAATTCACTAAGAATGATCGAAGGTTTAATATGTTTACGTTGCACTACACAAAAGGTATCGACGTAGTAGAAGATCTTATTGACGTGGCAATAGAACTAGGAATCATTCATAAAGGAGGAGCTTGGTACAGCGTAGTTGATCCTGAAAGTGGAGAGCTTGTATGTATAAATGACGAGGAACTTAGATTCCAAGGCCGGGCTTCAATAAGACACTTTTTGAACGAAAATCCAAAAATTTTAAAATGGCTTGAGACGCAAGTCAATAGCAAAATAACGGAGGTGTGATAATGTCAACTAAAAAGTTTTCCAACATGCAGGAAAAACGAATAGCAAAAAAATTAGGGGGTAAGACACAGCCTGCAAGCGGAGCCTTACCCATAGCTTCTTTAAAGTCAGATGTTAAGGTAACTAATTCCAAAGACTGGAAGGTTTTGGTTAGTGCAAAGACTTCGATGGTAAAAAATTACCAGGCTGGAAAAAGAAGTTTTACACTTAAAAAAGAATGGTTAGAGGAAGTAAAGCATCAAGCTTTTGAAGGAGGATACGACTTTGGAGTAGTAAGTATAAGCTTCGACAATAGACAAGACTTTTATATAGTAGAGGACGTAGACTTTGAGAATATGCTTAAAGCTTTAAAAGAATACGAAGAAGAAATTAACAGACTGAAGGAAGAACTAGAACGTAAGTAAGTGGTGGACAGTTCACAATAAAATGTGCTATACTAGGGATAGGAGGATATCTATGCTAATGGTAATGACGCAACAACGGGAAGGTAAAGCTCGTCCAGAGAAAAGATGCCCTTATTGTTTTTCTAGACAATTAAAAGTAGAGGATGCAGATGTAGCTAACGAGAATGAACGGAGATTTGGGTTGTTTAAATTTGTTTATAGGTGTAAGCGTTGTGACGGAGTTTGTGTAGGATTATCAAATCTTTAACATAAACAGCAACAGAAGTCGCCCACTTCTGTAAGTGGGTGATGAATGTTGCTAAAAAGTAGTGAAAACCAAACTGCTAAAATTAGCCATGTAATTGGTATATTTGGGGATGGAACAGCCCTTTGAGCGTGGGTAATCTGGTAGCAGAAGCTATCTTGACCACGAAGCCACCACCTCTATAGGTGGGGGTAGTTCACTTGAGCAGGAAACAGAGGAGATGCAACACATGAAAAATTTTAAACAGGGGAAGAATCATTTAGACTTTTTAGAAGATATTCAATACGATGATATAAACACATTAAAACAGTTAATTCGTAACATTTCAACTTCTAACTTGTCTAATGATGGCTCGACAGTATGTATTATTGCCGATATTAAACAATTAATTAAGACTCCAGGCCTTTTAACTCCTAGACAACAATTTGTTGTTACAGAATATTTAATACGCGATAAGCTGCAACAAGAGATTGCAAATATGATAAACACTTCACAGCAGAATGTTAGCTTGATATTAAAATCCGCATTAACCCGGATTCAAAATTATCTAAGAACTAACAAAATAAATTGGATAAAATGGTCACAACAAGAACAAGATTTCTTAATTCAAAATTACGGATTTATGGATGTGCGTGAAATAGCAAATAAGCTAGGAAAACCAGTTTCGCGAGTAGTAAGTATGTACCACTATTTAAAACGGAAGTGAGCTGAAAGGGGGAAGGTTCATTTATGCTTAATTCAACAGAATTAGAAAGACTCGCAGATCATCTTCTTAGAGACGAGTTGAAAAACAAACAAAGATGGAAGAGCAAATTATCCGAGTATCCTATACTTAGCAAGTCTCAGTTAAAGTTAAGACGCAAAATGGAAATTCCATATAGTAACTTGTCGGAAAGACAAAAATTGGAATGTCGTTCTAAAAACTTTGAGTACGAAGGGGGAGACGAATGTTAGGACCAGAACAAATAAAAGCTATTGAGTTATTGGTCACTGGGCATACTATTAACGAAGTTTCCCGGGAAGTTGGAGTCACTGCTCAAACTGTTAGGAATTGGATGAACAATAATTCTGAGTTTGTACAAGAGCTGTCGAGGGCGACAGATATTTGGGCAAAGGAGTGCGTTAAATCAAGAAGTAGAGCATACAGGGCTTTAAACAAAAAGATTTTAGATACAATTGAAGTTAAACTAGAAAAAGGGGAACTTGAGAATCTTGATATAGAAACTTTAATTAAGTTATTGAATAAAACAGTTACAATTATGAGAACTGACGAAGATGTTAAGAAAATGCCTCATACTGCAATTCAGAATAATTTTCAAATCAACACTACAATTCAAGATAAATTACAGGGCAAAGAGTTTGCTGAGAAGTTTAGTGAATTTTTGTGTAGTAACATATCTTCTGACGATATTGAAGAAATTGCACTGGCTAAACAAAAACTTGAGGAGTCAATTGAAACTCAACAGAAATAACAAGTTTTTTTTTGAAAAAATAAAGTGTTATCGCTTTATTTTTCTTTATGACTTCTTGTAATATATAATAAATTATTAAGCAGTAAAGGAGAGTCTGGAAAATGCGTGATTTAACGAAACAATACAGGCCGGATATATGGGACAGTATTGTTGGGCAAAGCGTTTTAGTTAAAACACTTCAAAAGGAAATAGAAACTAATACTGTTGGGCAAGCGTATCTTTTTAGTGGGGGCCACGGCACTGGAAAAACTACTACTGCCAGAGTTTTTGCAAACGCCCTTAATGCACAGATAATTGAATTGGATGCGGCTTCTAATAATGGAGTTGAAAGTATTCGTGAATTAAGAAACGATGTACTGTATCAGCCAGCTGATGGAAAAAGCTTAAAGGTTTATATTATTGATGAATTCCATATGGTAACTACTGCTGGGCAGAATGCGTTTCTTAAAGTTTTAGAAGAACCGCCGCCACATGTAATATTTATTTTAGCTACAACTGATCCACAAAAAATTCTTCCAACTATAATGAGCAGAGTTCAAAGATTTGAACTTAAAAGAATTTCAGAAGAAGATATTATAAATAGACTAGTTTATATTGCTGATCGTGAGAAAATACAATACGAGAACGATGCATTGGAGTATATTGCGAGGTCCGCCAATGGAAGTATGCGAGACGCTATTAAGCTCTTGCAGAAGTGTTCTTCCATTGATGAAATAATTACACGGAAAACAGTTATTGATGCATTGGGATCAGTTGATCCAGCACGATTAAAAACACTTGTTGATTTCATTCTTTCAAAAAATATTTCAAATACAGTAAACTACTTTAATAAATTGGTATCCGATGGAGTTGATATAAAAGTACTATTTGGAGACATGATTAGTTATTTAACTGAAGAAATGAGAAAAAGAGTTATCAATCAGGATCCTAATATAAGAGCAGAACTAGATCTAGCAAGTAAACTAGCTGACTTTTTAAGCTCGGCTAGAAATACTACTCAACTGAAAGTACTAGCAGAACTAAAACTAATTCAGCTTTGTAGTAAGTCAGTTTCAGTAGACTCTGAAATAGATACTGAAATAGATACTGAAATAGATACTTTGTCCGCCGAAATTAAACCCGAAATAGTACAAAAAATAAAGGAAGATTTAGAAGCCTCCTTCAAAGACAAATTTGATATATTGTTTATGCAAATCGACAGTTTAAAATATAGACGATAGGGGGTATTGTAGTGTTTGATAACTTAATCGGACAGGAAACACTTAAAAAATTTTTTGCATACGAAATAAAGAACAATGTACTTTCTCATGGGTATATTATCGAAGGTCCTAAATACATGGGGAAGAGTTTCATAGCTTTAAATATTGCTATGGAAATAACAACTCCAACATATACTACAGTAGTATTACCAACAGAAGATAGAAAGCTGTTAAGCGTTGACGATATAAGAGCTATGAAGGAAGATTCATATGCGTCGACTTTTGGAGGATTTAAAAAGGTTTATATTATACCGAATGCAGATGATATGACAGATCAGGCACAAAACGCTTTTTTAAAACTGTTAGAAGAACCTCCACAGGATTGTATATTTCTTATCCTAGTGCAGGATAGATTTAATATACTTAGTACAATTCGCAGTAGGTGTATTACTTTAAAGCTTGAGAGATATAAAGATGCTGAGATCGAAACATACTTAAAATCCCAGGGTATTGAACCATCGCCTGAGATAATTAAATTATGTGACGGCACTTTAACTAAGTACACATCTTTAATACTAGATAAGAACTACGAAAAGATCGAAGAGCTAGCTTATCGAATATTACTGCATATTAGAGAATTACACAGTGCTCGGATATTTGCTATTACAAAACATATTAAAAACTTGAAAGATTACGTAGAAGATATATTAGATATGTTTTTAATCTGGTATAAAGATTTGTATGTGTATAAACAAACCGCCCAAACAGAAAACATTGATAATCAAAGTAGACTAAACGATGTAATAAAGCAAAGCGAATTATATTCTCTAGAGGAACTGGAGGAAATAATTAAACAAATTAATTTTGCAAAATTGAGACTTGAATATAACGGTAATTTAGAAATGACAATTGAAAATTTATTAATGTATATGAGGGGAGGAATATTAAATGGCTTCAGTGCAGGATCTAAATAAGGATATAGAATCAAAACAATTTTCTCCTATCTATTTATTTACTGGGGAAGAACAAGGTCTTATTACTCAATATTTAAATGAGATAAAAGCTAACTACAAAGATATAATAGAAACTTCAGACGTAGGCGTTGTAATTGAAGATTCGAAGTATAAATCCCTTGTAGCAAAAAAGAAATTGTATATTTTAAAGGACACTGGGCTTTTTAATAAAAAAGCTGACGATCAATTTATCAACTTTTTAGCACAACAGTTTAAACAGAACTTAAACTGTTGTATATTCGTGGAAGACAAAGTGAATAGGACGCTAAAACAGACGCAAGCTTTGGGGCAAAACTCTATAATCGAGTTTAAAAAGCTCACAGAAGCACAGTTAGTTGAGTTTGTTTCGTCAGTTCTTGAGAGACACGAAAAAAAGATGGCTAAATCTGTAATAAAAGAATTTGTTGAACAATGTGATTATGATTATAATACTATAGTCAATGAGTTAACAAAACTAATAAATTACGTTTCAAGAAAACAAATTCTTTTAGACGATTTAAAGGAAGTAGTTTCTAGAAGTACAAGAAGCGTAGTTTTTGATCTAGTTGAGTATATTATTACTCAACAGTACGAAAAGGCATTTGATGTATACGATAAACTAGTGCTAAAAAAAGAACCTCCCCTAGTAATATTATTTCTTATATACCAGCAACTCAGATTACTTTATCAAATAAAATTACTGCAGGCTGAAAACTATAGCGTTTACGATATTGCAAGTGCTTGTGATAGCAAACCTTTTATTATTGAGAAGAATTTTAATATTTGTAACTTCTCAACATCTAAGTTGGTTGAACTAATGGTTAAATGTAACGAGTTTGATTGGAAGATTAAAACTGGACAGATTAAAGATTTTGTAGCTATGGAACATTTAATTATGTGTAGCGGAAAGGAGTAATTTATGCAAGTACCGAAACGTAGGTACAACAAAGACGGGTCACGTGTATGGGAATGTGATCACTGCGACTGTAAAACGTGTCAGCATTATTGGAATCATGATTACGAGGCTCCAGTATGTCGTTTCAGAAGAATTTTATGTTCAGTTTGTAAGGGACGACACGCTAAGATGATGTGCTTGAACTATAAGAAACTATCGGATATTTAGGAGGTTTATTGGAGCCATATCATGCAAAGCTTCATGGATCTAATAGTACAAAAGATTTTTACGAATCTTTTCCAGAATTTGAACGAAAATTAAAAAAAAGATTAAAGATGTCATGGATCGCAGATCCGCTAGAAAGTTTAGCGAAGGTTTGATGAAAGGAGTTCAAGTATGAATAGGTCAATGAAAAGAAAAATGGTAAAAGAAAAAAGAAACGATTTGATGAAGAACATTTCGGAATTTCAACAAACAGTAAAAAAAGAAGCGGCGAAGGAAGCACTTTCTATAGCAAAGACTATAGCTAGCTTTACAATTTCAGACATTGTTATACCGTCTGCTATAGAGGTCTTAAAAACAGAATTTAGTTTTAGCGACGACCAAATCAATAAGTTCATGGAAGCGTTTTCTAAGAAGTCCGATGAATTAATGACTAGAAAGGAGGAAGTTAATAGTGCGGAATTGGCAAATAAAGCGTAAGCTGGTTTACGCTTTAAAATGGCAGATGGGCTCGCCGTTAATAGCATTGATCTTATGGGTTATGAACAAGGTCGGCTCACAAAATACCTTAGTTAATATTATTATAGCTAATATAGTTGGAGCAATTGTCTTTTATCCAGTAGACAAAAAAATATTCAAAAAGTAACGGAGGAATACCAATGAAATTAATTAAAGGAATACCAATGAATAGATTTCCTTACAAAATATTTTTAGACAGGTATGCACAAAAGGATTTATCCAAACCCAATATTAAACAGGGGGTAAAAGGAACTGTTGTAGTAGCTACTACTGATAAGAGTGATCCAAAGTACCCGCAGAAAGAAATTTGTACTTTAGAAGAAGTTTTGGACGAAGGTTATTATCGAGTTAAAAATATTTTTGACGATTCAGAAGAGTATAAGTTACACATTAACGATTTAACTGAACCTACTGAACTATACCCAGAGCAAATTTGGAGTAGAATTGCTGATGCAATGGAGTATTTCGAGCTTGTTCAGTACAAGGATATAAATAATAAAGACGGAACTTACAAAGCGTATTACAAGCTACTTGAGAACTGGAAATTTGTTCCAGCTGGAAGAATCTTAGCTTCTGTAGGAACTGAGTTTCAAAATAAACTTACTCCTTTTAATTGTTATGTAGTTCCGTACCCAAAAGATAGTAGGAAAGGAGCTACTGATACACTTCAAACTATGATAGAAATTATGTCACGGGGCGGTGGGGTTGGAATTAACTTATCTAGTTTACGTCCAAGGCATGCTCCAGTATACGGAGTTAATGGAACTAGTAGTGGAGCAGTTTCGTGGGGCGGTGGGTATAGTTATTATACAGGCTTGATTGAACAAGGCGGTAGTCGTCGTGGGGCCTTAATGCTTGGTTTAGCTGTATGGCATCCAGATATACTTGAATTTATTGATTCAAAAACCCAGGCCGGCAAAATAGAGAATGCTAATATATCTGTATTTATAACAGACGATTTTATGAAGGCAGTAGAAAAGGATGAAATTTGGAAACTAGAATTTCCAGATACTAGTTTTGTTAACTACGACGATGAATGGGATGGAGATCTTAATCATTGGAAGTTAAAAGGAAACCCAGTTAAAACATATAAAGTATTACCAGCTCGAGAACTGTGGAATAAAATTATAACTAGTGCCTGGAGAAGTGCGGAACCGGGAATTGTTTGGATGGATCGATATAATAAGCTGTCTAATACTTGGTATTACGAGGATATAATAGGAGTAAATCCATGTGCCGAGCAAGGGCTTCCAGCTTATGGAGTATGTAACCTTGGACATATAAACTTGTCTAGAATATTACTAGATCCTAATCAGCATTACGGAATTAACTGGGAAGATTTAAGAAACACTATTCATCAAGCTATCCGATTTATGGATAATATAATTGATATGGCATTTTATTTTTTACCTGATAATGAAAAAACTCAAAAACAATCCAGAAGAGTTGGACTTGGAACTATGGGATTAGCGGAGTTAATGATTAGGCTAGGTATAAAATATGGTAGCAAAACTAGTTTAGACTTTATTGATGCACTTTACAGTTTCATTAGAAACGAAGCATACTTGGCAAGCTCTTTACTTGCTAAAGAGAGAGGATCCTTCCCTGCGTTCGATGCAGAGAAATATTTGAAAGGCAAGTTTATTGAACAACTTCCAGAAGAAATAAAAGCTTGTATACGTAAACACGGCATAAGAAATTCGACCTTGCTAACGCAAGCCCCTACAGGAACAGTAGGTACAATGATAGAAACTTCCACTGGAATAGAACCATTCTTTCAATGGAAGTATCTACGCAAATGCCGACTAGGAAACGATATACGATACGAGCCAGTTGCTTTTAGATATATGGTTGAACACAATCTTAAGGATGAGAGCGAATTACCAAGTTACTTTGTAACTGCTATGGAACTAACTCCAGAGGAACACATAAAAGTTATGGCGAGTGTTCAACAATATGTTGATAGTAGTATTTCAAAGACAGTTAATTGTCCAGCAGACTGGAGCATTGAACAAGTTGACGAACTATATAAAATGGCATACAACCTTGGGTGCAAGGGTATTACAATTTATAGGGACGGTAGTAGGGATACACAAGTCTTAAATAGAATTGAGGATAACCCAGAAAGCTCATCAGGATCGAAGGATAACCCAGAAAGCTTACCAGATCCATTAGAGGCCGAATTGCCAGAATTTAAGTGGGGTGATAGCCTTCCTGTTCCAGAGGATACTGTATATAAGAAAGTAAAGCTAAACACTGGATGTGGAAAAATAATATTAATGGTGGGGTGGAGCGAGTCTCTTAATAAAGTTATTGATGTATACACTATTGTAAATTCAACGGGAGGGTGTCAGCTAAACATACAAGGCTTAGCAATAACAATTTCACAATACCTGAGATTGGGAGGCAATATCAACAAACTGCTTGAAAAGTCTAAGGAAGCAGGAAACTGTGGATCCTATCAGTTTAAAAGAGGCCAAGGACAAAAAGATTTGTGCGGTAAGTCTTGTTTTAACGGTATAGTAAAAACTATTGCAGAGTTTAAACCTCAAGTATCACCAAGCTTAGTACAAAATTTGTCAGAGGAAAATTTAAACTCTGTCGAATACGAGCAAAAAGGAATTGAACAAACTTTACTAGAATGTCCTAGTTGCAAACGACATACTTTAAGAAAAACAGAAGGATGTTATAGCTGTACTTACTGCGGATACAGTAAGTGTGAGTAAATTTAGTTAAACCAAAGCTCGCTGTATTTTCAGCGAGCTTTCTTTGTATATATTAATGTAAATAATTAGTGTAAATGAGTAAAGGAGGCATTTAATATGCATGTAAGAAGTATTCGAAGAGGAGATATTGTAATAGCAAACTTACCGACAACTGGAGGTAGTATACAGCATGGAAGAAGACTAATACTAATTGTTAGTAATAACATCTGTAACACACATTCGCCAGTAGTTACATACGTACCGCTCACTAAAGTTCAAACAAAGGCTTCAATCCCTACTCATGTAAAAATCGCCCGGACACAATATAATCGCTTAAAATTTGATTCGATTATTCTTTGCGAGCAGGTAATGTCCATAGATAAAAAAAGCATTATAGAATTCAAAGGACGTTGTGATAGCGATACAATGCGTAAAGTAGACGAAGCTTTAGCTATTCAATTAGGATTAAGGTGTAGTGGAGATACTAAATGAAAGTTAGTTAAATGGGCTAAATTATCAAACAACTATTGAAGGGAGGGGTTAACTAATGAAGTGGTTTTTCATTTGTATTTTCATCTTAATTGTTCTTAGCGAAATATATAACAAATATGAAAGGAGATTGTAGTTCGCAACGTCAATACCCAAATAATATTATGAAAGGATTTGATACGATGCAAATTAAAGAAAAGCTTTTAGAGCTACCGGAAACTATTAAAGGAGTTAAAACTTCAATAGTTGATTTGACTACTAAATTAGGAGACCTTAAAATGGAACTTAAAAGGTGGGAACTTCAAACACTGAACGAGATAGCATCTGAAGTAGACGATAAGGGAAAAGCTATATACAGCAACGAGGCTAAAAGACAAGGGAGGCTTCTTGAATTACAAAAAGACGATCCAAAGTATCTACAACTTGAGGAAAAAATTAAATATCTTGAACAGAAGATAAATGAATTAGATATCGAGTTAACTTATTATAAGGATCTTCAAAACAATTTACGTTCAATATGTTTTTTGTCCAATGACATTCCTTATAAGTAGAGGTCAACTGGAACCCACTTTTGTACAAAAAGGTAGGTATAAATGCAGACATTTTAATGCCTGCATTTTTTTATGCTTTCAGGTCGGTCCATTGCAGGCCAAATTGTCAGAATACATTATAGAAGAAAGGCGAAGAAAGGTGGTGAGAGTATGGAAGTAAAAGGAAGATGGGTCACAATGAACGGTGCCAAGGTATTCATAACTGACAAAGGCGACGTTGTTATGGGGCTTGGCAAAGGTGATACTAAAGATACTAAAAAAAATAACAAAGCTTGACTTCATAAAACAAGTCAAAGATAATGGACATATTCCACTTGATAAAGAGAGCAAATGGGTAAACAGACAAAGGTACAGGGGCGGCGACACCCTTCCCTTTTGCTTTGTGACAAGATAAGTTACCCCGCCAGCGATATTCAAAGTTTGTTTATTAATTATTTTTCAAGTATACTTTAAATGTAACACAAAATACAAATAAAATTAAAGGAGGATGAAGATGAAAATGAAGATGAAAGGATTTAAGGGATTTAATTCAAAACTACAGTGTAGAAATTATCAATTTGAGATTGGAAAAGAACATGAAGAGCAGGGAGCAAGTTGTTGTAAGTATGGGTTCCATTTTTGTGAAAACCCTCTAGATGTGCTTATATATTACCCACCTGCAAATAGTAGATATTGTGAGGTTGAGGGTGCTGGAGAAATTGACGCTGAACATACAGGAGATAGTAAGGTAGCCGCATCTAAACTAACCGTAAAGGCAGAAATAGGTCTTCTAGGATTAATTAAAGCAGGAGTTGAATATATAAAATCTAAAGTAGATTGGGAAAATAATAAGGAAACTAATACTGGAGATTATTCAGCAGCTACCAATACTGGAGATTGTTCAGCAGCTACCAATACTGGAAATCATTCAGCAGCTACTAGTGCTGGAGATCAATCAGCAGCTACCAATACTGGAAATTATTCAGCAGCTACTAGTGCTGGGTATCAATCAGCAGCTACCAATACTGGGTATCAATCAGCAGCTACCAATACTGGAAATCATTCAGTAGCTACTAGTACTGGACATTATTCAGTATCCACCAATTATGGGTATTATTCAGCAGCTACCAATACTGGAGATTGTTCAGCAGCTACCAATACTGGGTATTGTTCAGTAGCTACCAATACTGGGTATCAATCAGCAGCTACCAATACTGGGTATCAATCAGCAGCTACCAATACTGGAAATTATTCAGCAGCTACCAATACTGGAGATTGTTCAGCAGCTACCAATACTGGAAATCAATCAGCAGCTACCAATACTGGAAATCGTTCAGCAGCTACCAATACTGGAAGGTATTCAGTAGCTACCAATACTGGAAAGTATTCAGTAGCTACCAATACTGGAGATTATTCAGCAGCTACCGTTGAAGGCGAAGATTCCATAGCCTGTTCTTTAGGATTAGAAGGTAAAGCGAAAGGTAAAAAAGGATGCTGGTTAGTCTTAGCTCAATGGGAAACTAGCTTTGGATACCGTAAACTACTGGAAGTAAAAAGTGTTCTTGTAGATGGGGAAATAATCAAAGAAGATACCTTCTATACTTTAGTTGAAGGTCAAGTAGTTGAGGTGGAATAAGAAATTAAACCAACAGGCATAGGCTTATTATGACAAATGTGACTAGTGGATAAGAGTGTCATGGTAGGCAGAACCATTCAAGGCCAAATCAAAGTGAAATACAAAACTTTCCACGCAATCTCTCGCAAGAACAACAAAATATGTATTTTAGAGAGGAGTAATAAAGTAACTGCTTTCACTATTCTTGCATTGTGTGTCTTACATGTTTCAATTATAATATAATTAGTAAAAAGTATATTATATTAAAGGAGGGTTTTATGGATAGGGATTTGAAAATCTGCGAAGACTTAGATCACATAGCTGGAGAGACTGTTATTACTTACACTGTAATAGATGGCAAAATTACGATATACCTAAGCAATAATAAGTCGGTTACGTTTACTGGATTGGAGAATCGTTAAATGAATGAATCTGGAGTATATTATATTACATTAACCCCAACACATACGGCGGCATAACAGAACGCGACTTCAACACATCAGAAGACTTAAGAGAGGAGGAAATAAAAATGAAGAAACATTATAAAAAACATTATTGTGAAAACTGCGGTAAGCTACAAACGGAGGTAGAATATTTAGTAGGACAGTGCAACGATTGTGATCCATTCGAAGACCCGGTACTATTGGAAGAATTATTTGGAGAAGCTGAATACTTAGATGAGGATGAATAATGAAAGCGGGAGTTACTAAGGACCAATTAATTAAGGGCTTAGGGTTTCCCCTAAGCCCGACCCGTGAGGGTCTTTGAAGGTGGATTAACTTTGAGATAATAGGGAATGTTTGGGAGAACCTCGAACTATTGAAGGAGGAAAGTGAGGTAGAGGAGAATGATTTATAAATTCGGCGAAATATATATCCTAACATGCGACATATGTGGCGAGGATGCGTCGGGAATCTTTGACGATTTTTACGACGCAGTGCAATATAAAAGAGACAACGGCTGGAAAAGCGAGAAATGGAACGGGCAATGGGAAGATGTATGTCCGAAGTGTCAGGAGTGGTGAAGAATATGAACGAAGAATATGAACTAGGGAAAAAGAAAACAGAAAACCAGTCTAAATAAAATGGAGGTGAGATAATAGATGATCGAATTACTACAAACTATCGCTAATGGAAATACTGATTTATGGAGGGAAACTGAAGTTGCGTGTGAAATTCTTCTAGAGGGCGGCTACGAGGGTCATCAAGAGGACATGGAATATATTCGCGATGTATCGAGTGGGAATGAGCTTGAGCAATTATTGTCACGTGGCGAGTGGCATTTTCAACAAACTGAGAAATGGATGGAGCTAGTATAAATCCGAAATTGAAAAACATGCTTAATCAGGCCGGCACAATAAAACACCTTTGTAACATCACTTACATGATTAATTTTGAAAACTTATCTAAATAGGAGGATTGAGTAGTGTCTAGTAATATTTATCAAGAAAACGGTTATGAAAACAGAAAAGACTACTTAAAAAGTGTTGCTGACGAATACGGAATTGATCCGGGGAATAGTGTGCTTATTCGCTGATATGTTAGGTCCAAATGAAGATTTCGATAGATTAATTTCCGTGATCGAAGACCTTGTTAACAACTGGGGATTCAAGTAAAGAAAGGGGTATCGCAAATGAAAGAATATAAATTTATCAGTCCATTAACAGGATGGATTTTATCAGATAACGATGAGAGTATAGCAGATAATGCAGAGTTGCTTTACAGAATTGATATATTAAAAGAGGCTTGCGAGAAGAGCATTTATGAAGAGAGAGGACTTGCAGAATACATTAGTGAAGATTACCCAGAGGCTAAAGATAAAGTCAAAGATATACGAATTACAGTTGAAGAGATAAACGGAAAGTTAATGGGAGTAGCGATAGTAACTTCAGATGAGTTGACGGACAACGGCATAGAGGAAGTCAAGAAATATCTATCTGGGCAATATTCAGACGGTTGGGGTGAAGGATTCGAACAGCATGAAATAGACTCTTGGATTGAAGAAGAGCAATTCGAGGAGTACGATGAAGAGGAGGGAGAGTACTATATGGCATCTGCTATGGTACAGTATTGCCTGTACTGTTCATTCTGGTCATCAGATAAAGAGTGGTCAATCGAATTATACGATGAAAGTACTGACGCAAATGCTGATACCAGGCCAGTTGCAAAGATGATTGGGCAAGACGGAAATGTTTTCAATCTAATTGGGATAGCGAGTAGAGCTTTGAAAAAGGCAAGGAAGATTGATGAAGAAAAAGAGATGATTTCAAGGGTAACAGAAGCAAGAAGTTATTCAGAAGCATTAGCCATTTTATCAGATTATGTAAGAATAATTTAGAAAAGGGTCGTTGATTCTTAATGGAAGCTTTGGAGATTGGGTTATTGTAGTTGTAGGGAAGAGAATAGAGTATATAAAATCAGAATAAAAAGTTGATTATAATAGGAGGTTATAACATGAATAAAAAAGAAAAAGAAATGAGACTAGAGGCACGAGAAGCTATTATTGAAACATTGAAGGACGGATATAGCGGCTATTACTGCGATTTACACAACGAAGTATTTAATACCGGTTATTACATTGTAGGCACCTATGAAGCTAAAAAAGCACTGGAGGAATACGGCGTATTCGAAGCACTGGAAAAAATACAGGCATACGAAGATTTTAATTTTGGTAAAGTTTATACGGATCTATCAGATCCTGAAAAAGTAATTAACATGTTGTATTACATTATAGGCGAAGAAGTACTATATGAAATAGTGGACGATGTAGAAGTATTGAATGAAAACTGGAATAATCAAGCAACTGATGAAATAAACGCTGAAATATTAAAAGCTATTGAAGAATAGCAGAATGGCCCGGCTATAATGCCGGGCGTAATACAGCTGGGCAAGCAGTCACAAGCCCCGACAGCTCAACTGCATAATAAAATTTTAGGAGGTTATGACATGTTAATTAATTACTTAATTGAGGCTCTTAATAGAGCAGTTAATCGAGTCAAGGATCTTATGTCTAATGAAATGTATGAAAGCCTTCAGTCGTTATTTCCGGATGTTGAAGAAATGAATATGTACGGTGTCCAAAACAAAAGGAAAGCGAGGTCGAGGAGGATGAGTGAACTAAAAAAGTGTCCGTTTTGTGGGAATACAAACGTTTTTGTTGGAACGGATTGGGAGCTTGAAGGACGGGATGAGAGTGACGGGACTGGACTTTATGCGGTAGTGTGTAACTATCTTAATGGTGGTTGTGGGGCTTGTGGCGGATATAGAAAAACAAAAAATGCTGCTATCGCAGCATGGAATAAACGGGAAAGTGAGGTCGAGGAAGGATGAGGCAACCAAAATTGACAACGCGTGAAAAAGAAGTATTGAAAGAATATGACGAGCTTTTTACAGAGATGTATTCCAAAATCCTAGAATCTCTTGAATCCAAAACAGTTAACGGTTGAAACCGGTCAACTGCATAATAAAATTTTAGGAGGTTATGACATGAACAGACAGGAATTAATTAATTACTTAAATGAAAATGTCGGAGTTAAAAAAATAGTCGATCTAGATAAATATAATAAATTCATAGATGCTTTTAATGATTTAAATAATATTGAAAAGTTACAAAAAGAATTGAAGGAATTAGAGAAGGAATTAATAAAAAGACAAAAAGGTGATAGTTATTGTACTGATATATATTCAATTCAGCATAGAATTGAAGCACAAAAAGAAGTCATAAAAAATTTGCAAGCAATAAGAGATAGGGGATATAAAACAGTTGAGGAAATGCTTACAATAACAGATAGGAGGGTGAGGAAGGATGAGTAAGGACAGAGACAGATTCCCAAAAGATTGTTGGGAAAAGAAGTGCGAACATTTTCACGTTTGGGATATGAGTATAGATGATATGCGTTGTTTTTGTAATCTATTACAGCTAGAATGTGATGCTTGCGATGAAGATCATAGTTATGTACGGTGTCCAAAACAAAAGGAAAGTGAGGTTGAACACGATGCCTAAAGCGATATTAGAGTTGCCGGAGATGCCGGAGAGTTGTAGAGAATGTAAATTGAGCAAATGGGAGACATGGGAATATAACATAGATACATGGACAAATGTATTAGTTTGCTCTGCATTAGGTGAGGAATGCTCAGACGAAGGCAGACGGCCAGACTGCCCGCTAAAGCCGGTGGAGGATAAGGAGGTTGAATAACGTGGGGAAGTATAAATTCAGGACATGGGATAAAAAGAAGAAGAAAATGATATATCTATCACCAAACGATACTATTTTGTTCAAAAACGGAAAATGTACGGTATGGAAAGAAAATCAATATGACGAAACAGAAGAATGTTTTTGTTGCGAAACTTTTAATAATGTAATTCCAATGCTATATTCAGGACGCAAAGATAAAAACGGTACCCTTGTATTCGACGACGATATACTTCGTAAAGAAGGTTATCAGGATGTAAGAATAGAATTTGAAAACGGGGTATTTTGGGTTAGAGATGCAGATAAAACATTAAATATTCCAATTACTGATCTTGCAATAGAGGAATTTGAGGTAATAGGGAATGTTTGGGAGAACCCCGAACTGCTGAAGGAGGGAAGCGTATGAGGTTGAGTCATGAAATAGTGTATCAGCACTTTAATATCGCACCTTACATCTTGCATCATTTGGCCTGCAATGGACCCGACACATTTCATTTATAGTTTGTACTATTGCTATATAGCTATATTTTAATTATAATTATATTGTAAGCAAAAATTAATATTGTACTTGCAGGGGGTGATTTGTTGGTCAATGAAGTATTATAAAGATCTTATTCTCATCCTAGTTACTGTAGTTTTTATTTTCTTAACGTTCTTATTAATCCGACTCTGGAATCAACGGCAGTACAAAAAGGAAATTGAGTCCATATATGTTGAACCGCCGTGGATTAAACGAAACGAAGAAACTATTCAGCACGAGGACGAAGAACTTAAACAACTAAAGAAGATTTACGGAGTAGAATAAATAACCTGTTCTTCTTTGTTTGTGTTCTAGTTAAAACTCAAGTATAATAAAATTGTAGTAAATATAATTAATTAGCTTGAAGAAGGAGGTTTACACATGTATCTAGTTAGATTAAAATATAAGAATGGGGGTTATAGATTAGGCAACGGAGAAGGACAAGGGTTTTATCGTTGTAAAAGGCTTGATACTGTTATTAAGAAACTTACTACTATCAGGGACACACATAAACGGTTTTTAACAGATTGTGTAGAATATGAGATTTATAGTTGTACTGAATTGACAAAGTACGACAAAAATTTACCGCTATGTTCAGTTCTCAAAATTAATTAACACAATAATTCAAGCATTGTTAATCTACTTAATTTCAATTATAATAATTGTAGTACACAAAGTATATTATATTAAAGGAGGGTGAGAACTCTTATACGGCAACTTAAAAAGATGCCTCAAGATGCAGAGGTATTAGTACATACAGATTGTTCCAAGGAAGAAACATTAAAAGGAGGATTGTTATTATGAGGATTATTAAAGCTGGTACAGAAATCAAAGTAAAACATATAGTTGGTGAGACTGTACATAGTGTCGCGAAAAAACTTGCTAATGGTAACTATCTATTTGTGAGAGATAGTTACGTAAAAGGAGAAATTTGCAAAGATGGATTTTTCCATCTGCGGCAGGCTAGAGAGATAAGGCCAAAACAATTAGGAAACAATGTAAAGTTTTGGCCTAGGCTGAGAAAAGCCTGCCACATTGCAGGAGTTAAACGAATCAATATTCCTGGTGGGGACACTCCTATACATTACATCGATGAAGTTGTTATACCTGATTTTGCAGTTAGCGGAAGCCACTACTTTGTAGTGCCGAAAAAAGATATTGGGCAAGTACTAGAATGCCTGCCCCTAGATGAAGCAGGCAAACAAAAGAAAGAAGAGATTTGGGAGAAAGAGCAATACGACAAATACTCTCCCAAATCTATATCAGAAAAACTGGGCCAGTATTTCTTTAGATTCCCCTTTGATGGGGAGTATGAATTTGTAAAAATTTCCTTCCAAGATTGGGAAGGAAATGTTAAGTCAATAATATTTAGAGAAGGTACAGACATCATCCATGATGGCTGTGCCAATATCGCTAAGATTGATACAGGATTGGGGTTCCATCTTTCTGCAGAAAAAGCAGCAAAGATAACCCCGGAAAAATATGATAGACTACGAGTTACATACTGCCATGGATGGCACAAGGATATTGCCTACCTGCTCCCAAAAGCAGATTCAGCTGATATTATTGCAGACGACCACAGATGGTTGTCTGTGTTTGACAGTAATAAGTACGAAAACTTTCTCCCAAAAAAATTTATTATCACTTGTAAATATATTACTTTTGAATTCTTCGCATTAGATGACACTTTTGTTACCGGAGTGAAATTCTACATTCCTGAATTAATCAATAAATAGCCCTAAATATCCTGGCGGCGAGGAGAAACAGCCGCATGGGTGGAGGGCTCCTGGAAGGATTTCAGTTTAAATCCTTCCAGGAGAGAATAGTTTAGGCGAAACATATAAAAAAGGAGGGTAATAACTATGAAAAAATATCAAGTAACTAAAAAATTTATATCGGGCTTACTAAAAGGATTAACCTATACAGAAACAACAGGTGTAAAATTCTTTTTAGGTAAAAGATACGGGAATTATATAATAATTGATGTGCAGGAGGTGTAATAAATGAAAATAGAAGTAAAATCTAATAAAGATATGTTTGGAAGTCACAAAAATTATATAGCTAATTTTGGAGCATGGACAGAAGAAGGGAAAACAAAAGAAGAAGCAAAAGCAAATTTAATAACAGCTTTAGAATGGTATTTCAGCGAATCAGATTTTATGCCTATAATTAAAAATGCAAATACCAGAATAATAATACTTAACAGGGATTTTAAAGGGTATTTTATTAGTGCAATAGATAAAGAATCAGCAATAGAAACACGTTCTTTTTATGGAAGAATACCATTGACAGAAGCAAGAAAACATTTAGATATATATGTCAATAACTACTTATATATTTGAAACTATTATAACAAATAGAGCTAGGGAGATGCCGGAGAATCCCCGGCGGGCTGTATAACAACAGCCTTTTATATAAGGAGTGATAAAATAAAAATGGTTAATATTACAACAGCTCAAGCAAAACATATTCCAGACGGACAAATAAAGGTTAAATATTTTATTACATCTTTTAATAACATTTCAAAGGGTAGTATAATATTTTTAATTAGAACAGGTAAGGAGAAAATATATAAAGTA
>Ga0116168_1001116_pt1 | contig 21774 bp, 20 predicted proteins | sample AD_UKC129_MetaG_FD_89795 | JGI IMG/M metagenome (GOLD analysis project Ga0116168, IMG submission 89795) | Active sludge microbial communities of municipal wastewater-treating anaerobic digesters from Canada - AD_UKC129_MetaG | ecosystem: Engineered > Bioreactor > Anaerobic > Digestate | place...
ATTATAGGCTTGGTTCAAGGTAATTAGATAGACTGGACTTCTCTTCCGTGAAGGTGGCCTTCTCACACCGTTTTAGTGGCCTTATTTCTCCGTGACAGTGGTCTTTTCAGATCGTAATATACAACTACTATAGACATTATTGATAATGGGAGTTTTTCTAAATAATTCGGCTTGTAGAAATTCATTTTTTTATGATCCCCTTACTTTGGAGTGTTCTATATAGTTTTTTTGCCCATAACCGTCGTTTACTCTTCAAAGGCAATAAAAGATTAATAATTCTTTCTCGCCTATTGCGTTTGTTATATTCTGATTTTTTATCGGAAAAGTACTCAAACCACTTTTTATATTCAGTTCTTACCCAATTATAGTAGCAAAATCCATCTGTAACTTGATACGGATTCTGAAAAAGATGATAAACGTCCTTTTGTATATGCAGTATTTTCCTCTCAAAATCCTGTATTATTTCTCCATTTGAGTAGTATATATTATTATATTTCAACTGGCCAAATCTATCTTGTTGCGCTCCCTTAAGCTGTTTTTCATACCAACGGCTCAAGTATCTGATGTCAGAGTTATCCGGATAGTATTGCAAATGTTTTTCAACTTCATTGTAATGGCCTCCAGAATCAAATCCGGAAAAATGGAAAAAGTATAACGGCTTATCATTTACGGTAAACATTTCGTCATTGATTCTTCTGATTTTTCGATGGGAAAGATTCCATGCGCAAGTGTTATAACCAGGTTCCTTTATGATATAGTAATTATCAAAGAAGCTTGGCACTAAATCAATCCATTTTTGATCGGTAAAAAGTCCAAGCAAGCCATCACGTGCAAGTTCAGGCAGTAAATCATAATTATCATCAAAGCAATAATACATTAAGCGAGAATTCCACCACTTTAAAAAACGTAATCCTTCCTCATCTGCCTTAACCCCAAAAAAGCCAAGGTTAAAGGTACCTCTTTTCAAGAATAGTATTTCATTTTCCCTTACATACAGATCATGCTCTTCCGGATGCAGTTGATGTGGTGTTAATATGATACTGTATTTATCCAGGTAGCCTTCTAATTCATTAAGACTATTGAAAACTGCAATATCCGGATCTAAATAAATTACCTTATCTGCATTAAAAAGCTCAATGATTTTAAGCGCCACTAAAGGTTTTACAGCAGTACAAAGTTCAGTGACAGTGTGCTTGAAGAAGAATATGTCTTTGTATTCAATATCCTCAATTTTTTTAGTTTCTATCAAATAGTCGAACGGCTCCGTCTGCATATCAACAAACGCCGGAATATCATCGGATATAGCCAAGGCGAATTTTGCCTGCGGGTTATATTTTTTTAGAGTGTTACATAATACACGCGCTTTTGCAAAATAATTAGCTACTATACTTGTGAAATAAACAGTTGCCATATTATAACCCCTAACCGTTTATCATATTTTTGTTCAAGCATGGATCTCCATTAATGAAATACTTCTCCCATTTTTTACGGAACTTCTCACACTCGGCTTGATATCTCTTGTGATTCTCCCCATATTGATCGCTTCCTCTTGATAAGCTTTCATAGTGATAAAGCCTTGCATATGGAGTGACTACATTCCTTTTCCCGAGTTCCCTAAGCTTAAGACAAAAATCAACATCGTTTAGTCCAATTTTAAAATCAACTTCATCAAGGCCGCCAACACGAATATAATCATCTTTCTTAATCATAAGGCAAGCGCCCGTTACTGCACTGTAATTCTGCGGCATCACAAGACGCCTCATATATCCTTTATCAGTTATATTCTTTCCATGATCAAAACTGGAAGCAATATGACCTCCTAACCCGATGAATAATCCGGTGTGTTGATAGGTATTGTTTGGATAGATCAGAATAGCACCAACGGCTCCCACTTCGTTCATTTGGGCATACATCAGCATTTCTGTTAGCCAATTTTCAGTAATCACTTCGACATCATTATTCAAAAGAAGGATTATATTACCGTTTGCTCTTTCCACTGCCCAATTGTTTATTGCTGAAAAATTAAACTCTTTTTCCGGGTAATACAAAACTTTTACGTTTTTATGGTCCTTCAAGCTATCGTAATACGCGAAGGTTTCAGGTAGAGTACTGTTATTCTCTACGATTATTATTTCATAATCATCATATGTTGTCTTTTCAAATATTGAATCTATACACTTTCGCAGAGCCTCAATATGGTCTTTATTTGGAATTATGATAGATACTTTATATTTTTCTAATATTTTATACCTTATTCTATATGAAAATGTGTCTTTTAAAAACTCCACATCGCCGGGATACCCAATTCTTGCAATATGCTCACTAATCGCTTTTCTTCCTGCTTCATATGCATAGTATTTACTCTCAGGATTCAATGCAACGGAACCTTCACACGCCCTGCAAAAATAAAGAACTTTTTGTATGTTCACTATTCTTCTTGCTTTTTCGACCACTCTCAGTTCCAGTTCATAGTCTTGACTTCCATCATAACCTTCTCTTTCAAATCCTACTTCTTCCAGGATTCTTCTTGAAAAAGCCGTTAAGTGGCTGGTGTCATTACAGCTTCTTAAATATTCTGGGCTAAAAGCCGGGAAGTAATGAAACGCTAATATCTTCTTCGTTTCATCTGAAAATACCGCCCGATCGCTGTAAATAAAATCTACGTCAGGTGTTTCATTAACACTCTTAGCAATTTCAAATAACGCATCTCTTGATAAAAAGTCATCATGATCCAGTAATACGATAAAGTCGCCTGTAGACAATGAATAAGCCTCATTTGTATTCCCGGCAATACCTTTATTTTCGCTTAATAGTTTAAGCTTTATCCTGGAATCGGATCCGCAGAGTTTTTTTAGTTCTTTAACGGTTTGCGCATAACTTCCTCCATCAGCAATACATAGTTCCCAGTTATCATATGTTTGGCGCATGACTGATTCTATCAAATCGTGTAGATACTCTTTCTTCGTATTATATGTAGGGACGATTATGCTAATCTTTATCCGATTGTTAAAACTAAAATTTCTCTGATATTCCTCCTCGTCCTTACTCAATTTTTCTAAAAATTTATATATGGTTATATCTGGCGACCTATAGCCTAATATTTTGCTCTTTATTTTTTTCACGGTATATTTAAACCCATGGTGCTTAATTGAGAGCTTTACTTTGCTCAATATTCTTATTATTCTAAGCTTTTTAATTGTATCTAAAAAGAGTCTGCAAGGCTTAGTAACTTTCCAAAATGCAGAATTCGAGATTTCTTTATACGTGTTTTGTAGAATAATATACTGATTTGATATGGTTTCTATTTCATACTTAAGTTTGTTTATTTCTTTTTCTAAATCATTTATTTTCTCTGCTGATGCCATATACTTACTTGTTATTGTACGAATTTCAGCTTCTTTTCTTAACAACTCATCTCTTACTATATTACTGAAATAGCGAAATCTCGCCAGCAAAACCTGAATATCAATTTCATCAAATGGATAGACAAATGCTTGTATTCTTACCCAGTTTGTATTAATACCGTTCAAATCAATAACAAATTGTGGATCTGTCGTATCAAAAATGTCAAACTCATCTATCTTTGTTCCATTTATATTGATTGGTGTTACAACTCCATGATTTGTAACTACTTGGAGGCCTTTTACTATGCAACACTTTCCCTCCACCGGATCAAAGCGTAATGATTTTGTACCTGGTGTTAATTGCATTGTAATATTAACTTGTTCTCCCTTATTAAACTCTTGGCTCTGCAGTACATGCCTGTTATTAAAACCTTCTCCTATATCATAAAAAAGATTGCAATAAAAGGTATCATAATGCTTTAGTTGTTTTTCAAATCTCGATTGCTCCAATCTTAACCTCATCTCGTAATTATGAATTACATCGCTAATATCAAAGCGCTTGACATACAATGCCGCTTGTTTTGAAATATATGCCATTGGAGTGAATAAATCTTTGAAAAATGAATGACGTGCGAACTTTTTTGCCCAGTATTCCGGTTGCTGCACATTGAAGTGTGTCTTCTCAGTAATATCTTCAGATGTAGAAGAGAAAATTATATGATCTGAATAACTGCAAATATACTCGATGAATTTTGCGCTATCTTCTTCAAAAAGATGCTCTGTCACTTCAATTGTGACCAATAAATCATATTTCTGAGGCATGTCTGCTGGTAAAGGATCTAAAGCTGACCAAACCCTGCAATACGGTTTTATATCTTCTCTTACTCTACTTATTGCAAATTCAGACACATCAATACCGTAGGCTTCTACACCCCTATCCCGTAAAGCAGCCACAAGATAACCCATAGCACAGCCGACATCAAGAACAGTAGAAGGATGAAAGCTCTTTACAATGTTATCAGCAATATTTTCAAAAAAGGGCATCCATTTATCGGATTCTAGGTATGAAACTTCGCCGAGTGATGTTTTATAGTAATTTTCATCGTAGAACTTTCCATAGTTAATATTCATATACTTCACCTTAGTTTATAAGCATCGCAGACTTCATTCTTGTCTCCTATCATTTTAATCCTTCCCTCGTCCAGCCAGATTACCCGGTTGCATAGCTCTCGTATTTGCTCAATATTATGAGATACAAAAAGCACCGTTGTTCCGCCGCCCATGAGTTCCATCATGCGGGCCTTGCTTTTTGCCTGGAAAGCCTCGTCTCCGACTGCCAGGATTTCATCCACTATCAATATTTCAGGGTTTACAACAGTTGCAATTGAAAAGGCAAGCCGCGTCAGCATGCCGGACGAGTAGTTCCGGATCGGTACGTCTATAAACTTTTCAAGCTCTGCAAATTCCACTATTTCATCATACTTGCTCTTTAGAAAATCTTCCGAATACCCGAGTATTGCGCCATTCAGGAATATGTTCTCGCGTCCGGTAAGGTCAAGATCAAATCCTGAGCCAAGTTCCAGCATGGGTACAATGTTGCCGCCTGTTTTGACTTTTCCTTCCGTCGGTTTCAGTATGCCGGATATAATCTTTAAAAGAGTGCTTTTTCCGGCTCCGTTCCTTCCTATTATTCCCATGACCTCGCCGCGCCGCACTTCAAAGCTGACGTTTCTCAGAGCCCAGAACTCCTCATATTTAAGCCTTCTCTTCAGCAGGGCTACCGTATACTCCTTCAGGCTCCTTATACGGTCATGCATTATCAAAAATTTCATAGAAATATTTTCTACCTTAATCATAAAAACCAAGCCTCATATATTCAACACAAACTTGTCCTGTGTCTTCTTAAACACAAACACGCCAATGGCCAGCGGCACAAACGCCGCAATCATACATAACAAGTAAGCCTTGGGTTCCGGAGAAGCACCGTTCAATATAATAAACCTTGTAAAGCGAATGAAATGATAAAGCGGGTTCAATTTAAACAATGGCATAAGATGTTGAGGCAGAATGCTTTCCGGATAGAATATGGGCGTTGCATACATCCATAGCATGCTGATAACGTTCCATAAAAACTGAATATCCCTGAAAAATACCATTGCCGACGATAGGATAAGACTCATGCCGATACAGAACACAATGGTGCATATAATGCCGAAAGGCAGTAACAAGATCGATACTGAAAGCTTTACGCGTGTAATCAACATTGCCATGAAAAGAGGGATCATGGATATCATAAAATTAATTGCGGAAGACAGAACCCTTGAAACAGGGAAGATATACTTGGGGACATAAACCTTTGTAATCAATGATGCGTTGCTGACAATCGACATAAGTCCCATATTGGTAGCTTCTGAAAAAAAGCTGAAAAACACAATGCCTACGAGCAGATACACTACAAAGTTCGGGATGTCGGATTTGAAAAGCATGGAGAAAACAATATACTGCACAATCATAGTCAGGAGAGGGTTCAAAAAGCTCCACAGGATGCCCAACACCGAACGCTTGTATTTTGCCTTGAAATCCCTTAAAACAAGCTGTTTCAATAAAAATCTGTAATTTACAAAAGCATTTATAGCATTAAGGCCAAGACTTCTTGCTCCTGCTTTGCTGCAATGCACAAGCCTCATGCAATATAAGGCCAACAAGAGGCCAAATGCGGCAACAATTAAGAAATAGTATCGGCCAAAAAGCAACGGCTTGCCCAAGTTATTGTACTGAAAAGCATCACCGGCAATAAAATATAATGCCGTCGCAGTTATAAAATACAGCGTCAATAAAACTAGACAAGCGGCTGGCAAAGTAAGCTTTGCCTTTTTTGCTTTGTGTTCGGCCTTCATATATCCCCTCGAATCCCCATTTCCTCCAAGTAGCGCGCCAGGGCATCCTGCCATGGAGGAAGCCTTTTAAAACCTGCATAGTCCAGGCTTTTTTTGCTCATTCTTGAATTGATCGGTCTTGTAGCTTTGGTCGGATACTCCGATGTCAGGATAGGGTTTACCCTGGTGGAGTAACCCGCCAGCCTGAATATCTCCTGGGCAAACTCAGCCCATGAACAAAAGCCTTCATTTGTCGCGTGGTATGTTCCATATTTCTCAGTTACCACCATGTCGCAAAGCAACTCAGCCAGGTCTGCAGTGTATGTGGGAGACCCCACCTGGTCACATACGACGTTTACCTCGCTTCGTTCTTTTCCAATACGCAACATGGTTTTTACAAAATTGTTCCCGTTTTTGCCAAATACCCAGGATATCCGGACAATGAAGTACTTGCGCAATAATTCCTTAACAACCAGCTCACCGTCAAGCTTTGATTTTCCGTAAACGTTCAGCGGTCCGGTCGGATCGTCCACTTCGTACTCATTGCTGCCTGATCCCGGGAACACATAATCCGTGCTGATATAAACCATCCTGGCATCAATTTCCCTGCAGACAGAGGCTATATTTCTCGTGCCTCCTGCATTTACCGCAATGCATAGTTCACGGTCATCCTCCGCCTTATCCACGGCCGTATACGCCGAACAGTGGATTACTGCGTCCGGCCGGTAACCTTTTATAAAATCGGCGGCAGCCTTGGCGTCGGTAATATCAAATTCCCCGATATCTGCGCCAAGGCATTCGATATTTCTCAGTTGCAGTGCTCTTAATACATCATGGCCGAGCTGGCCTTTTACACCGGTAACAAGTACTTTCATCTGTCTGGCAAAACTCCTTGCACAGTTTCTTCCGCAACGGAGGATATGTATCCACAGTAAGGATCGAGAATGACTATGCCGTGCTCATACCGCGGTTTCCGTACATTCTTTCGTAATAGTGCATGTACTCTCCGCTGATAATGTTCTCCCACCAGGACCTGTTATCCAGGTACCATTTTATAGTTTTCCTGATTCCTTCGTCAAACGGCGTTTCCGGCTTCCAGCCAAGCTCTCTTTGTATTTTGGCCGGGTCGATGGCATAGCGCAGGTCATGACCGGGGCGGTCTTTTACAAACTGTATCAGGCTTTCAGGCTTTCCAAGTTCGCGAAGGATCGTCCTGACCACTTCCAGGTTGGTCCGTTCATTATGTCCGCCTATATTGTAGACTTCTCCTTCCCGTCCTTTATGTATAATCAGGTCAACAGCCGTGCAGTGGTCCTCCACGTACAGCCAGTCGCGGACATTCTCGCCTTTTCCATAGACAGGCAGCGGTTTGTCGTTCAACGCATTGGCTATCATTAGCGGAATAAGCTTTTCAGGAAACTGATAAGCCCCGTAATTGTTGGAACAGCGTGATATTGTGACCGGCAGCTTATAGGTCCGGTAATATGCCAGTACCAGCAGATCGGCCGCAGCCTTGGAAGAAGAATAGGGGCTTGATGCATGAAGCGGGGTTTCTTCCGTAAAGAATAAATCAGGCCTGTCGAGCGGAAGGTCGCCATAAACCTCGTCGGTTGAAACCTGGTGGAACCTCCGTATACCGTACTTCCTGCACGCATCAAGAAGTACGCCGGTTCCCATGATGTTTGTCCTCAGGAAAATCCCCGGGTCTTCAATCGAACGGTCAACATGGCTCTCCGCGGCAAAATTCACGACTATATCGGGATGCTCGCGCTCGAACAGGCTATATACCAGGTCACGGTCGGCTATATCACCCTTAATAAATGTAAAGAGCGGATTATCCATAACATCCGCCAGCGTTTCCAGGTTGCCTGCATAGGTCAGGGCGTCAAGGCATATAATCCTGTAATTATCATATTTTTTCAGCATGTAGTGGACAAAATTCCCGCCTATAAAACCTGCCCCGCCGGTTACCAGTATTATCATCTTTCCCCTCCAAAGATAAAATCAATATCGCATTCACTGAGTCTTGGGGCTTTTTTGTCCTTTTCAGAAAGTATAGGGTTTTCTATGCCCCATTGGATGCCTATTTTGGGATCGTTCCAGATTATGCTGCCCTCAGCTTCGGGCGCATAGTAATTGTCCACCTTGTAAGAAAACTCGACATCATCGGTGAGTGCTAAAAACCCATGGGCAAAACCTCGTGGTATCAGAAGCTGGCGCTTGTTCTTCTCGGACAACTCTACAGCAACCCATTTTTTATAGGTAGGAGACCCCTTGCGCAAATCAACGGCAACATCCAGCACTGCGCCCCTTATGCATCTAACCAGTTTTGCCTGCGCTGCTTCGCCTTTCTGGAAATGCAGGCCTCTCAGCGTTCCCTTGTGTGCGGAATATGATTGGTTATCCTGCACGAACCGGTAATGCAATCCGGCCTCGTCCAGTTTCTTCTGTGACCAGGTTTCCATGAACCAGCCGCGGGAGTCCCCGAATACCTGCGGTTCTATTATGTAAACGTCAATAAGGTCTGTCTTAATAATTCTCATGACTAATAGAGGATCCTTCCTTCCGCTACCGCTTTCAAATGCTCCCCGTATGCGGATTTTCCGTATTTACTCGCGGCCTCGTACAGTTTTTCCGTGCTGATCCATCCGTTTCTCCAGGCAATTTCCTCAAGCGCGGATATTTTGATGCCCTGGCGTTTCTCTATCACCTTTACAAACTCAGCGGCCTCAATAAGTGAGTCAACCGTTCCGGCATCCAGCCAGGCGTATCCGCGTCCCAGCGTAACTACGTTGAGCGTGCCGTTTTCAAGGTAGATACGGTTCAGGTCGGTTATCTCAAGTTCACCCCTCGCGGAAGGCCGGAGGCTCTTCGCATATTCGCAGACTTTGCTGTCGTAAAAATATAAGCCTGTTACCGCATAGTTAGATCTGGGATTTGCAGGCTTTTCCTCTATTGAGATTGCCCGCCCGTTTTTATCAAACTCAACAACCCCGAACCTTTCCGGGTCTTCCACATAGTATCCGAAAATTGAAGCTCCTGTGGTAAGGCTGGCCGCCTTCTTCAAATGCGCTACCAGGCCGCTTCCGTAAAAAATATTATCTCCGAGAATCATGGCGCATGATTCGCCGTCGATAAAACTCTCGCCTATGATAAAGGCCTGCGCCAGTCCTCCCGGATAAGGCTGCTCCCTGTATGACAGCTCTATTCCATAGTCCGATCCGTCTCCAAGGAGCTTCCTGAAATTAGGCAGGTCGTGGGGGGTAGAAATAATAAGAATTTCGCGTATGCCGGCCAGCATGAGTATTGACAGGGGATAATAGATCATAGGCTTGTCATATACTGGCAGCAGTTGCTTCGAAGTGACCAGCGTCAGGGGATAAAGCCTTGTTCCGTTGCCGCCTGCCAGAACGATGCCTTTCATTATGTATTACCTCCCCGGTAGAAATAAGCGTAAAACCCGCATATAATCTACAATTTCTCGGATATTATAGCATATTGGGCAAGCCATTACAATTACGGCCGGATTACAATCTGCCCGCAACGCCGGAAGAATCCGGTTTTCCAGAAATCATGCCTCGATATGATTCTTATTCTTTCCATCCTGTTCGCTCCGGGTATCTGCAGGTATGCCTGGATTATTTCTTTTTCATTTTCGCCAAGCCGGTCTCCATAGATATTCCAGAAGCTTTCTGCCTGGGCATAAGTGGCTGCCAGGGACATTTTGGCCTGTTTCAGCGTAAACATCCTCTTTATTTTGTAGAATATACTGTTCACGTTCTTTGCTCCGACCGCGTTGCCGGCGTGCTGCCTGTACAAGACAGTGGGCTTGTCAACAAACCCGATCTGCCCGAAAGCCGAAGCAATCATCGCAAACCACCAATCATGCATAATCGCCTGTTCGGGAAGATTTTGCGCCTTATCTGCCAATGCGCGGTTAACCATCATGGTACACCCGGTTACTATATTTTGAGCCAGCAGGTTATTCAGCTTATCCCTGCTGCTGTCAAGTTTTTGATACTTTATGAGTGATTCTGACAGGACGTTGAGATTATCATCGGTTACTTTCAGATCGGTATGCACCAGTATCGGTCTGTCATGCCCGATTCTCTTCTCAATCTCGAGCATTTTATGCATTGTAACTTCTATTTTATCAGGAAGCCAGACATCATCCTGGTCGCAGGTCATTATATAGTCGGAATCCGCATACTGCAGCATACTGAAATAATTATCCTTTGCCGAACCTGAAGGTATTCGCCGTTTTTTCAATACTATCCGGTCGGGATGCATGGCCGCATATTTTTCGACGATTTCACATGTTCTGTCTTCCGAGCAGTCGTCCTGAACGATAAGCCGCCAGTTTCGGAGGGTCTGGTTTAAAACAGACTCGATTTGATCGGCTATATGCTTTTCTCCATTACATGCCGCAAGCAAAATCGTAATCATATGCCAACCGCCTTACCTGCCGGAGAATCGACGTCATTCCCGTGCTTATATCAAAGCTTGCCACCTGTTTGTTATTCCAACAATTATTGTATACTATTTTAAAACCGGCTTCCATGATATAATTTGGGTAAAGACATGGGACGACAGGCTTCTCTGAAAGGTGTGAATGATGGGCAAGGCCATTACAAAGTCATACAAGCTAATAATCATCATTATTGATCTTATACTGATCAACCTTTCATACCTTACCGCTTTCTTCATGAAGTTCGGCTTTAATATCCCCATGTTCAACTTAGGGCCATACCTGAACGCGATGCCATTCATCACTATAGCTGCCCTGGTCTATTTCGACATGTTCGGGATGATCAAGTTTTACAGGGTAACCGTGAGCGAAGCCTTGTCGAACCTCGTCAAGCTGGTTGCGCTTCTTAGCATCACGACCGTGTCCATTACATATTTCCTGCAGGGCTTCTCGTTCCCTCGAAGCGTTCTGTTAGGTTCCGCCTTTATCATGTTCATATATCTTTCGCTTTGGAGGGTGTTTTTACTGAGCATAAGGCAAAAACTGATGTGGGAATCCAATGCCATGATAATTGGAAGCCAGGAAGAGCTTAAAGCTATTGGCGACAAGATCACCTCGGATAAAGCCCACAAGATAGCCATCAAATACGAGATAGATGTGAGGGATGCCGACCTTGCGTTCGGCAGGCTTGATGAAGTGGGCGAGGTTATCCTGTGTTCCGGTGTTCCGGACGATTTCAAGGTCAGGATGATCAAGGAGTGCATAGAGCGCAAGAAGGTTGTGTATGCCATACCGCAGTTGTTTGAGATATCACTGTACAGGTCCAGGACCATCCGGTTTGAGGATATGCCTGCGTTCATCATAGACAGGCTTGGGCTTACCCGTGAACAGCGTTTCTTCAAGCGGGCCTTTGATATTGTGCTGGCCCTGATAGGGCTTATTGTCTGTTTGCCCGTAATGCTTATAAGTGCTATACTGATAAAGGCTACTTCGCCCGGTCCGGTCATATTCAGCCAGGAGCGGGTAACCGAGGGTAACCGTGTGTTTAAGATCTACAAGTTCCGCACCATGGTGAACGATGCCGAAAAAACTACAGGCCCTGTCATTTCATCGCTGGACGACCCCAGGGTGACGCCAATTGGCTCTGTTTTAAGAAAACTTAAGATTGACGAACTTCCACAGCTTTTCAACATACTGAAAGGTGATATGAGCTTTGTGGGACCCAGGCCGGAGCGCCCGGTTTTTGCCGACAGGTTCAATGCCGAGATACCTACATACAAGTACAGGACCCTTGTTAAAGCAGGGCTTACAGGCTATGCGCAGGTTTATGGCAAGTATGACACGTCGGCCGAGGATAAGCTGCGGTATGATTTGCTCTATATCAGAAGCTATTCGATTCTCCTGGACATAAAGCTTCTGCTGAATACGGTGTTCGCCTTATTCAGGGGAAAGAGAAACTATCAAAGGAATGGCAGACTGGAAGCTGCACCACCCGGGAGAAAAGCGGTATAATATAAAATGTCATTGCAGGTAATGCGCAGCACGCTCAGATTGCTTTGCCGTTTTGCTTCTTGCAATGACACAGGAATAGATGTTACCCGCAAAAATGGGAAAACATAAGAGATTGCCTCGCCGCTATCCCTTCACAATGCCCCCCCTTTATCATTGTGAAAGGATCCAAGTTAAGCGAGGCAATCTCTTTAATGTGCATATAAGCTTCTGCCGGTAACCTGTAAGCTTCCATTGTTCTTCTTCTTCAGCAGGTCGTTCAGAACCAGGTTGGTGATCTCCAGTTCCAGCTTGGTCAGGTCCTCTTTGCCGAGCATCCTGACTTTATCAGCAGAAAGGTTGCAGTAGGATATCTCAAGCTTTGGCTGCTTCCTGACTATCCTGGCCATACCACTGATTACCGTATTCCCCGAACGATAGATGAACTCAGCAATGTAGTCGGGGTCATCACCTTCTATGATCCTGCCCTTAAAGCTCATAGCATCCCCTCCTCAATGCAAATTCTTTCGTATTAATACAAATATTTCCGTAACTTTATCACCATAGTCCCAAACCAAACGAAAGAGCCAGGGCATAAACAGGCCATGGCTCTATTACTCAGATAATAAAACCTATGGCAGCCCGGCTATCATGACCGTAAGGTTTTAGACCCGCGGCTTTGCGTCCCTGTCTTTCGGCAGGTTTGCCCTTAGCATAAGTTGCTACGCTATTCAAATATAAGCTTCAGGTTGCCTGGACAGCAACAATTTATAATTTTAAGAGATTGTCAAACAATTGTCAATATATAAAATCACATTTTTTCACATTTCATGTATCGACTCTTTCATTTAATTTATCGGTATGATCGGTTCAATAATATACATCGCCTGTGAAACAGGCAGGATAATATTGTATTTTGCCGTTGAATAATGGACATAATCCAGAACAGGTGGTTCAGAGATGTTTGGAAGGATCAGGGAAAGGTACAGAGAAGCAAAGCATAAGTTCGCAAACGTTCGTGTCGATGCCAGTTCATACGGGCCGATTCCGGGAAAAATCAAAGCAGTTCAAGCCAGGCTTGACGAAATTTTTTCCCAATGCAACGACCTTGTTATCAAGGAGATCTCATGCGGGAAAGACGGCCGGATAAAGATCCTGGTTGTGCACATTGAAGGCATTGTTGACAGGAGGTTGTTGAACCAGGACGTGATCCATCCGATACTTGATTATCTGCCAAGTGTGCAGTCCGAGGATAGCAGCAGTATATACCAGCAGCTTTCGAAATGCATAGTCATCAGCAGCGATATCAAGGAAGTCCATGAAATGTGGCAGGCCGTTAACTTCATCGTATCCGGGGATGCCGTTATATTCATAGACGGAGAAGACCGGGCCCTGGTGGTCGGAGTAAAAAGTCCCGAGGGGCGGCAGGTGGAAGAACCGGATACAGAGACCTCCATCAGGGGTTCAAGGGAAGGTTTTGTTGAGAACCTGCCTACAAATATGGTCCTTATTCGGAAAAGGATAAAGAACCCTGACCTGAAGATGGAGATCATGCAACTGGGAGAGAGGACAAAAACAGATATCTGCATCTGTTATATCAAAGGCCTTGCAAACGAGGAGATTGTCAGGGAAGTGAAGGAGAGGCTCGGGAAAATCAATACCGATGCCATCCTTGATACCGGCATTATCGAGCAGTACATTGCCGACAACCGCTTAACCCTTTTCCCCCTGGTGGGAAACAGCGAAAAGTGCGATAAACTGGCCGGGAAGCTGCTGGAAGGGCGTGTAGCCATAATATGCGATGGCACACCATATGTATTGACTGTTCCGTATTTATTCATCGAATCCATACAGGCAACCGATGATTACTTCGACCATGCCTTTTTTGCCTCTTTTATGCGCCTGCTCCGCCTGTTGGCGCTTTTGACATCGAATTTGCTCCCTGCCCTCTATGTGGCGCTGGTGGTATTCCATCATACGGTAATCCCGTTCAAGCTGATGATCACGCTTGCAGCCTCACAGCAGGGAATACCGTTTCCTCCTTTCATTGAAGCGCTGTTAATGATAATAGCCTTTGAACTGCTGCGGGAGGCAGGTGTGCGTATGCCCAGGCCTATTGGCCAGGCGCTTAGCATTGTGGGAGCAATTGTGCTTGGCGAGGCCTCGGTGGCGGCGGGAATTGCCAGTAACCTTATGGTGATCATCGTAGCCATCACAGCAGTTTGCAGCTTCGTTGTTCCGCCGCTTATCCGCGCGACCATGCTGATAAGGTTTGTTTTCCTGGCCGCGGCGAATTTCTTGGGGTTCCTTGGAATTATGGTTGCAGTCGTTGCTGTTTTTACACACCTTTGCACGCTGCGATCCTTCGGAATTCCATACCTGGCGCCGTTCTCCCCCCTTACTGCTCATGATCTGAAGGATTCCCTGATCATGGTTCCCATCTGGGCTATGATAACAAGACCCAAGATACTCAGGCAGCAGGAAAATGTAAGAGGTGTTAAAGGTTCAAAACGCCAGGAGGTGGATAAGGGACGTGACAGTCAAAAAGGATAAAGGGCGCAAAGCCCTGTTAATCCTCCTTCTTATCTTCCCCTTGCTCCTGGCCGGATGCTGGAATAACAGGCCGCTGACTGAAATCAATATTGTGGCGGGTATGGGACTTGAACGGACCGAAGATGGCACAATCCTGGTAACGGTGCAGGTGGCGGAGCCGGGCGCGATCCAGCCAGCGTCTGCGGGAGGCGGAAGCGGTGGCGAGAAGTCAAAGCCCGTGTTTGTCGCATCCAATGAAGGTGAAACGGTTTTCGAGGCTTTAAGGGGTATGTTGGCAGTTGTTGATAAGAAACTGTTTTTAAGCACAGCCCAGGTTCTGATCATAGGTGAAAAACTCGCACAGGAGGGCATAGGGGAGATCCTGGACTTCTTTGAAAGGGATCATGAGGTGAGTTACCTGGTGGATGTCATTGTGGCGAAGGATGCAACCCCCGACGAACTCCTCAGGATAGAAAGCGATATGGATACAATACCTGCCGTGTATATTAGGGGTACTGTGGAAAATACCGCTGCCCGGGGCACGGTGAAAAAGACCTTACTAATTGACCTGTTCAAGGATATGGACTGCAAGGGAAGACAGCCTACCGCCGGCCAGATAACAAAATCCAGTGATAAAGAAGTGAGGACCGAAGGCCTTGCGGTTTTCAGGGACGGAAAGCTTGCAGGATGGCTCAATCCGTATAAAACCAGGGGATTCCTGTTTGCGAATAACGAATTGAAAGGAGGTATTGTCAATGTACCTGTTGATAATGGTAAGGCGGCATTTGAGATTATAAGGTCGAAAGGGTCTGTCAGTGTGGAGGTGGAAGACGGCAAGCCGTCAATGCTCATCATAAGGGTGAATGCCGAAGCGAATGTGGGGGAATACGGGAGCGGAGGGAGATTAGACTCGCTGGAAACCCTTTATATGCTGGAGGAAAAACTTGGAGAGGAAATAGGGAAAGAGATTGAAATGGCGCTGGAGAAGTGCCAGAAGGAGTTTGCCAGCGACATATTCGGTTTTGGCATCTATTTGCATAAATACTATCCAAAATGTTGGAAAGAGGTAGAGAATGACTGGCATAACATCTTCAGCAAGCTTCCGGCGGACATCCGGGTGGATGCAAAAATAATGCGCGTAGGCCTTGTGATAAACCCGGTGGGGAAAGGTGAATAGCATTTTGCTGGCAATAATAGCGGTTTTTATTATCCTGATCCTGTATGACATGCGGATATTCATACGGAACAAAGAACCTGCAAAGGTTTACGTGCTGTATTTTTTCCTCATGGGTGCAGGCCTGATAGTCAGTTTGCTTCTGGCAGCGGGGATAAGGCCTGTTGCTCCTTCACGGCTGATAGAAGCTGTATTTAAGATGATTGGAATTGCAAAGTGATGGGAAAGACAAGGATATCAGGTTTACAACTGTTTATGCTTTTATCGGGATTCCTGTTTGGAAGCACCGTGATACTGGCTCCCGCATTGGGAGCAAAAAACGATGCATGGCTTGCCATAATCATCGGCGGAACAGGCGGCGCTTTGCTGATGTTGATTTATGCGGCCATTTCGTTACTGAACCCTTCAAAAACCCTGGTGGAAATATTGAAGGAAAAGATGGGAAAGGTCCTGGGCAGTATTATTGCGGTCCTGTATATATGGTACTTCATTCACCTGGCTTCGCTGGTATTCAGGGATTTTGGCGAGTTTATCTGTACAGTGACCTTTCCGGAAACGCCCATGACTGTACTAATAAGCATATTTGCACTTGGTGTGGTATATGGGGTCAATGGCGGCGTAGAGGTAATGGGAAGAATGGGCGAGCTTTTGGTGCCGATAATTCCCACGTTCATCCTCATTGTCAGTGTGTCACTGATCACGGTCAATGATTTCACGGCTTTCCTGCCTGTCCTGGAAAACGGGATGGGACCCGTACTGAAAGCAGCCCTTAGTTATATAACCTTTCCCTTTGGGGAAACCGTCGCGTTCCTTATGCTGTTTCCGAATTTGAACAGAAAGGAAAAGCTGAAGAAGATCGTGTTTGTTTCGGCGGCACTATCAGCATTGATAAGCATCGTAATCTTCTTCAGGGATATATCTGTCCTGGGAAGCGATCTGATGAGCCGTGTCACATTTGTTCCCCATTCGACAACACTGCTTTTTCCGGAGGCTAATGTGGACCCACTTGTAGATATAAACCTGATGATCGGAGGAGAAGCAAAGATTGGGGTTTGCATTTATGCGGCGACAAAAGCTATAAGTCAGGTTGCGGGAATTGAAAACTATACTAATCTCACAAGGGCAGTCGGCGCCTTTTGCGTCGTGCTTTCCGTATGGGATTTTGAAAACGTGCTGGATTTGTTCAGTTGGACTGAAAGGATATATTCCTACTATGCCATTACCTTTCAGGTTATAATCCCGCTGATACTGCTTGTACTGTCATTAATAAAAAGAAGCAAGCCTGCGGAAGGAAGCGACGCTGATAATGAGGGTGTCATTGCGAGCAAGTGACGAGGAGCGTGAGATTCCTTCGTCACTTCGTTCTTCACAATGATACCCAAAAAGGGAATAAAACAGGAGCTGCAAGTTTGCAGAACAGGCAGCTCCCCTGTGGCGGAGGGTTAGGGATTCGAACCCTAGATACCAAAAATGGTATACTGGTTTTCGAGACCAGCTCCTTCGACCACTCGGACAACCCTCCAGGTTTAACTCTTAAGTGAATCGCTTTTTTATTATAAGGCATCCATGCCGTTTCCGCAACACTACTTTCTGTCAGCTCAAACGAAGATTAAACAAGGGTACTATTGCAAGTGGAACGCAGTAATTTGCGAGATTGCTTCGTCACGTCCGTTCCTCGCAATGAAACCTGAATAAAGGCTCCTCGCAATGACATACCCGAACTGTCATTGCGAGTAAAGCGCGGCAACCTCTTAGAAGCCTCTATATATCGACATTTTCGTATCTTACCTCAATGGCTTGAAAAAATCTGTGAGCAGCTTTCTGCATTGGCTTTCCATGATACCCTCGTAAATCTCCGGGGTATGGTTGAAAGCGCGCATGCGCAGAAGATCCACAACCGAACCCACGGCTCCGGCCTTCGGGTCGGCTGCGCCGAAATAGAGGCGCCTGATGCGCGCGTTGATGATAGCCCCGGCGCACATGGGACATGGCTCAAGCGTTACATACAGGTCGCAATCGTCCAGACGCCAGCGGCCGAGGATTCTGCAGGCCTCATCGATGGCCAGGATTTCGGCATGGGCTGTCGCGCTGCCCATTTTCTCCCTGAGGTTATGGGCCCGGCTGATGACGATGTTGCCTTTCACTATAACAGCTCCAACCGGGATTTCGCCCTCTTCGGCAGCCATTCTGGCTTCCTGGATGGCTATTTCCATGTAGGGGTTGGTCATGGTTTCCTCCCAAATAGAGGTAAAAAGCGAGATGTTGGAAGTAAGATTGCATCAGGATGGGTTCCGCAGCCGTTACTTCATTCCAACTTCCAACCTCACACCTCCCGCCTCTGTATTGTGCGCTTGCTTCGTCGCTTCACTCCTTGCAATAACAAGGCCTGTACACTTCATATTATACAGGATTAATATTGGCATTGCTCATCCTTCTGCTTCATAAACATTACTATGGTTAAAAAAGGATATCGCCTCAAAGCTGAAGATATTGTGCTCCTTTTGCTTCCGCTGGTCTTCCTGTTACTCTTTCTGACCAGGCCAGGGAACCAGGAACCCGTTAAACAGCCCTCGGCGGATAAGGGGAAGAGGGGACCCGAGATAACACTCACGGTGTATAACCCCAACGAAAGCCTCATTGTTGAGGCAAAGCTGGAGGAGTACCTGGTGGGTGTGGTGGCGGCTGAAATGCCTCCGTATTTTGACCTGGAGGCATTAAAAGCCCAGGCTGTCGCTGCCAGGACATATGCCCTGGGAAGGGTTAAGGGCTATTACGGCTCCACAGCAAGCCATTTCGGTGCTGACATATGCACCGATCCGGGACATTGCCAGGCCTGGATTTCAAAGGAACGGTTCCTTGAAGTATATGGAGGCGAAGACGACTGGGCCAGGATTGAAAAAGCGGTGAATGATACCCGGAATATCGTAGTTACATACGGGGATGTGCTGATAAATCCATTGTTCCATTCAAACAGCGGCGGCGCCACCGAGGATGCCCGTGAGGTTTGGGCCATCTCAGAGAGCGTACCCTATCTTCAAAGCGTATTCAGCCCCGATGAAAGCAGCTATCCGGATTATGAAAAAAAGCAGTTGTATTCCTGGGATGAAATAGCGGAAAAAGTGAAGACTAAATATCCGGAGGCAAGGCTTCCGTCAAACGTCGATATGGAGATCGAATCCTTCACCGTCAGCGGGCGCGTTGATTCCATCAGGATAGGAAGCGTTTCCATGTCCGGGACAGAGTTTCGGGAACTTTTAGGGCTTCGCTCCACGATGATCAGCCTGAACTTTCCGTCCGCTGAATCTGTTGAGATCACGACATACGGCTACGGCCACGGCGTGGGGATGAGCCAGTGCGGCGCCGATGCCCTTGCCAGGGATGGTTACGGCTATGAGGATATCCTGAAATACTATTACTCCGGAGTAGAAGTGGAAGAAATAGCACAATAGAGTATAATTCCATCTCCACTGGCAATAATACATGGTGGAGGTGGATACTGTGAACAACAAGGGAAGTTTCAAAAATGAGGGGTCTGTTGGCAAAAGGATCCTGGCCTTTTTCAGGGAAAGCGGTTTTTATATAGCTATCGTGGTTGGGCTGTGCGCGCTGGCCGCAGGGGCTGTGTACTTCTCAACCAGCCAGATACTTACCGATCCGGAGCCCGATCCGCCTGAGAATCGATTGAGCAGTGACAACAATGATTTCAGTCTGATTGACGATTTTCCTGTAATACCGAGATCTGAGGAAAGCTCCATCAATGACGGCAACGGAACCGACTATGCCGATGACGGTCCTGATGACGGATTGATCGCATATGAAGACATCAATCCCGGCGATGATGCTGCCATTGAGGACGAGCAGGATAAAGCGAGCGAGGATACAACCGGGCAAGGTGAGACTTCCGAGCAGGCTTCCGACAAGGAGGATGACGGTGCGCAGACAACATCAGGAGGCATGCTGGAAGACGGCACGGCTCCGGTGGACAATGTGGTCCTGGCCATTGTCAAACCCAACTTCTCTGTGCCTGTCGAGGGCAAGATCCAGACCGGCTATTCCATGGACAGGCTTGTTTTCTCTCCAACGTTCAATGAATGGCGTACCCACAGCGGTGTAGACATAGCGGCGCCCCGCGGCGAAGTGGTCCGTGCAATAGGAAATGGAGTAATCCATGAGATAAAGAATGATCCCAGGTACGGATTCACCATCGTTATCGACCATAAGAACGGCTACAAATCCCTGTATGCCAATCTTGCCAGCGACAGCACAATGACGGTCGGCAAAGAAGTCAAAATGGGTGATGCCATAGGGGCCGTAGGAGCTACCGCGATCTTCGAAAGCGCGGAACCCACCCACCTGCATTTTGAACTGTACAAGGAGGACAAGCTGGTAGACCCGGAAACCTATATCGATTTCCCCAAATAGGTATTGCGCCTATAGAACTTCCTCTGGTTTGAAAGGCCCGTCACAAAAAAGTGGCGGGCCTTTCACCTTCCCGGGCTGGGACGACGCATTAATTGAGCTTTGGGTATTGCGTCCGGACCTGTCATTTGCGTATTTATGATTCTTTAATTTAGACAACGCCTTAATTTGATCTTCAGGTGGACTATTTATTTACTACGTTGATCGGATTACCCTCCAGGAATTGTTTCAGGTTATTGACAGAAATGTCCATGATGCGCTGCCGGCACTCTTTCGAAGCCCAGCTTATATAGGGAGTAATAATGCAGTTCTTTGCCTTCAGAAGCGGATTGTCTCCACGTATTGGCTCAATACTTACTACATCTAATCCCGCTGCATAGACTTTACCCGTATTAAGCGCCTCTGCGAGATCTTCTTCTGCGATCAGCTGGCCGCGGCTGTTGTTCAGGATGATAACGCCGTCTTTCATTTTAGCGATGGTGTTTTTATTAATAATTCCCCTGGTATCCGGGAACAAGGGGCAATGAAGGGCAATGACGTCCGATTCTGCCAGGATTTCATCGAATTCAGCGTATCTGCATGAATCACTCTCAAGCTCAGGATTTTTGATTTTATCATATGCAAGCACTTTCATTCCCAACGCTTGAGCAATTCTTCCCGTTGTTTGCCCTATACGGCCGAAACCGATGATACCCATTGTTTTCCCTGCAAGTTCAATCAGCGGATAATCCCAGAAGCAAAAATCTACATTGCTTTCCCAGCGCCCGGAATGGACTGCGTCATTATGATGCCCTACATGATGGCAGATTTCCAACAGCAGTGCTATTGCGAACTGTCCTACGGCATTTGTTCCATATGCAGGCACGTTGCAGACAGGAATCCCTTTCTCCCTGGCCGCCTGGCAATCGACTACGTCGTAGCCTGTGGCAAGTACTCCAATGTATTTTATGTTTTTGCATTCATCAAGTGTTGATCGTGTAATAGGTGTCTTGTTTGTTATTACGATTTCTGCATTACCTATTCGAGATGTGATCAAATCTCTTGGTGTACGCGGATACACTGTCAGTTCGCCAAACTCTTCGAACCCTTTCCACGAAAGATCACCCGGATTTTCGGTATATCCATCGAGAATAACGATTTTTCTCATAAATACGCCCTCCTGTTCCATTCTTCTTAAATTATCCTGCTCGAAAATAATAATAATACAATAAACCCGCAATTCAGCATTCCTTATTCTATTGGATCGGCTCCGGTTGTATTGCGGGACTCAGGAGGTCAGGCATATTGCAAACAACAGAATGAAGATCAATGTGAATATTACATGATTGTGCTTATTGATTAGCAAAGATCGCAGTTAAGTCCTTATAATTGTGTAAAAAGGTTTTCTGAAAAATAAAGGGAGCCATTACCAAATTCCTCAGTTAGAATAAAGGTGTGAACAATACCTAAAGAGAGGAGATTTGAAATGGCTCA
>Ga0116168_1001120_pt1 | contig 21740 bp, 21 predicted proteins | sample AD_UKC129_MetaG_FD_89795 | JGI IMG/M metagenome (GOLD analysis project Ga0116168, IMG submission 89795) | Active sludge microbial communities of municipal wastewater-treating anaerobic digesters from Canada - AD_UKC129_MetaG | ecosystem: Engineered > Bioreactor > Anaerobic > Digestate | place...
ACAGGAAAAACTGCTTTTGACAAAGGAAACAGTCAACGAGTTTCTCAACTACTTTGTCACTTGTTTGCCTGTTCATATCAAGGCAAAGCTATCAGTTGTTTCCTGCGAAAGTTGATTTAATAATTTAAACTGGAAGGAGAGTATGCCATGAAAGACAAAAAGGCAGAAAGTGTGAAAAAGAGAACATTTGGTGATATGATATGTAGTTTTGTTATAGCTGCAGTTTCAATACTTGTTTTTATCACAGAGCTTTGGAACTATTATTCCGCTGATGGTGCATACCCGCAACATATTACACATGGAATATATGCGCTCTTTGTTTTTGGATTTACTTTAATTACCGGATTGATACTTCTTGAAGTAAGGAAAACGGGCAAGCCATTCTCTAAAAAGATAATTAATAAACTTCGCAGTTTAGCTGTCCTGGTAACTTTGGCAGGTCTACTTCCGGATGCTGCAGCGTCGATTATTAATGGTATATTTAATGGTACAATTAATCAGGTTGGCATTGAATTAGTATTTTCAGGAAAGAATGTTATTATTGCAATTGTAGGTGTCGTTATTGGTATTGTCTCAGAAATATTTATATACGGATATGAGCTTCAGGATGATATGGATTCAATAGCATAGGAGGAAGAAAATGTCTATAATAGTTAGGCTCGATCGAATGATGGCAGATAGAAAAATGTCTCTAAATGAACTGGCTGACAAAGTTGGAATGACCAATGTAAATCTTTCCAACTTGAAAAATGGGAAAATGAAAGGCATACGATTTGAAACCATGAATGCTATATGTAAAGCATTGAATTGCCAGCCAGGTGATCTGTTTGAATATAAGGAGGATTGAATTTGGCTTAGAAGTTTAGACGAGAAGAAATATCTAATAGATTAACATTCTTAAGCTAAAGGTATTTGGATTCTATGGAATTATTCGAGACAGACACAAATATTTTTAGCAACTATTTATTATCAAAATTTATTTATAACTCTATCTTTGTCGGATATTATGGAAATGTCGGTCAGCTTGCTCTTATTCAACGTAAACTGCGTACCACCGCCTTTGATTTCAATCCTGTCGGGTAATGAGTATATTTTACATATGTTTTTTCCGTGATCGGCAGTCCTGCAATATGAGGCAGCTTGGCATAAAATGATGCACCCGACGATTCTTGTTCTTGTTTCAAGTTTTTTTTATCTTCTTAAGCGAATCAGATATGGTACCAATTATAGCGAACAGTATAGAAATAGGAAAGCAGATAAGGCTAATTAGGCATCCTATATTCATATCCTATAACCTTTCTCGTTATGTATTATTGATAACAGTTTGTTAACATAACATATAAACATAATATTATTTTATCTTCTATAATATGGTACAATATAGCTTTATGAATAAGTCTTTGCTTTATTATGTTAACATGGTATAATGGGAAAGTATTTATGATTGAATTGGAGGAAATAAGGATGAGGAAATTAAAAATGAAAAAATTAATGGCATTGTTTTTAACACTGGCCATGATTCTTGCATTGGGAGCTTGTGGTACCAAGAGAACTAATAAATCTCAAGATGAAAGTGATTTGAGCTACGTTAAAAGTAAGGGTAGACTGATCATTGGCTACACAAATTATGCGCCTATGAATTATACCGATGAAAATGGTGTTTTTACAGGTTTTGACACTGAGTTGGCAACTTTAACGTGTGAGAAGCTTGGCCTTGAACCTCAGTTTGTTGAGATCAACTGGGATACCAAGGAAGATGAACTAAATGCAAAGTCTATTGACTGTATTTGGAATGGACTGACAATTGATGATGATCGAAAAGCAACTATGGAAATTACCGATCCTTATGTAAAGAATGCTCAGGTAGTTTTGGTTAAGGAAGGAACTGCTTATAACGGAACAGAATCCCTGATAGGAAAGACTGTAGTGGCTGAACAGAGTTCTGCGGGAGAAAAAACTGTTAAGGCGGATGATAACCTTAAACAGGCAAACTATATTCCAAAGAACTTGCAAACAGAATGCTTGATGGAGTTGAAAGCGGGTACCGCTGATGCAGCAGTCTTAGACTTGACTTTGGCAAAAACAATGACCGGTAAAGGCACTAGCTATGAAGATATTATTATCGTAGATTACTTAGCTGAGGAGGATTATGGAGTTGCCTTCCGCAAAGGTTCTGATATTTGTGCAGAAGTGAATAGGATTTTTGGTGAATTTGTTGCTGACGGTACAATGGCCGCTTTGGCTGAGAAATATGGACTGGAACCGGCTGAATAGAGTTGTTGCACAAAAAAATAATTCAGAGGCAAAAGACTATTATTCTATCCTGCTGATTATATCTTACATATTGAGGTAATATTTATGAATGAGATTCTTGTGATTATTGGTAGACTGTCTGAGAGCTTCATGCTAAATTGCAAGCTTTTTATATTGACACTTTTATTCGCACTGCCTTTGGGAATGTTGATTGCTTTTGGATCAATGAGCCGTTTTCGACCTCTTCAGTGGTTGACACGAACTTTTGTCTGGATAATACGAGGAACTCCGTTGATGCTGCAGCTTATAATAATTTTTTACGGGCCCGGACTTTTAAATATGCCTTTTTCCTGGCCGAGCGGCCAATCAGGCCGTTTTGTTGCTGCAACTGTTGCTTTTGTAATTAACTATGCCTGTTATTTTTCAGAAATCTATCGAGGCGGTATTGAGAGTATACCGGTAGGGCAATATGAGGCAGGTCAGGTCTTGGGTATGACAAAAAAGCAGATTTTTTTCCATGTAACACTGCTTCAGGTGATTAAGCGCATTGTTCCTCCCATTGGCAATGAAGTGATTACATTGGTAAAGGATACTTCCCTTGCCAGAATCATTGCAAATAAGGAGATCATCATGATGGCAGGAGAGTACAGCAATAAAGGACTTATTTGGCCTTTGTTTGCCACAGGCATATACTTCCTTGTTTTTGTAGGGATTTTAACCATACTGCTTAATTGGGTAGAAAAGAAACTGAGCTATTTCCGTGTTTGAGAGGATGGGATTTTATTGGCTATTTTAGAGGTAAATGGGATTGAGAAAAGTTTCGGGAATATCAAGGTATTGAAAAATATTGATTTTTCTTTGGAAAAAGGAGAGGTAATGGCTATTATCGGTTCTTCCGGGAGCGGAAAGACCACATTGCTGCGGTGCCTCAATTTTTTGGAACGACCGGATAAAGGAAGAATCATTGTTAATAATGAAGTGATTTTTGATGCAATGGATCCCGCCACTCAAAAGGAAAGTGAATTGAGGAGAAAGCGCTTGCATTTCGGCTTGGTTTTTCAAAATTTCAACCTTTTTCCTCAATATACAGTTCTTAGAAATGTCACATTGGCAGCAGAGTTATTAGCCAAAAAAAGTCCTGACTTCAAACAGAACAAAAAAGAAATCATAAAAAAGATATATGACCGTGGGAAAATGCTTCTTTCCCAAGTCGGACTGTCGGATAAATTGGACTGCTATCCTCATATGATATCCGGAGGACAGCAGCAACGTGTAGCTATTGCACGAGCATTAGCTCTTGAGCCGGACATTTTGTGTTTTGATGAGCCTACTTCTGCCTTAGATCCCGAACTTACCGGTGAAGTACTGAAGGTAATTAAGGGATTGGCAGAGCGCAGAACTACTATGATTATTGTTACTCATGAGATGGATTTTGCCCGGGATGTGGCAGATCGTGTTATCTTTATGGATGGCGGAGTAATTGTCGAACAAGGTTCTCCTCAGGAATTGTTTGGAAATCCCAAAGAAGAGAGAACTAAGCAGTTTTTGGCCGGTTATAAAAGTATTTAAGGTTAATTATTACGCATAAACTTTACTAACTGTTTGCATTACTCTAAAGTGGTTCTTTCTATATTATGTCAATGCTTTAAAATATTTCAATTAATGAGATAAGGACATTTTCATTATTATAGTTTTCTGTCATACTATTCTTTTCATATAGCAATCCTTTTTTATGGGAATTTTCTTTCCATCCTTTACAAAAATCCCGAATATGCCGAAAATTGAAAAATACGAAGAGATTCGGTCCCTTTGCTATGAAAATGTACATTATAAACAAAGATAGGCTTCTCATGGATATCAGCAACCAGGTAGTAAATGTGTCAGGCTATAGGCATTTAAAATTGAAAAAGCGGAAATAATTTTATCCTCTGACAGATATATAATCTTTGCGGATTACATATATGCTTTGCAATCAGAAAAAATAAATATTATCGAAAAAGTAATGATGAAAATACTTCAAAGTAGTGTAATATATAAGTAATTGTAATATATAACTAATTTAGATGAGTTAAATTGTCGAAATACATAAATGACAATATAAATTGCATAGGCAAAAAACATCTTTTTTCAGTCCCGGAGGTGCTTTTAATGAAAGTGGCTATTGCATACTATTCCCGGCACCATGGGAATACAAAAAAGCTTTTGGATGCCATAAAAGAAATGGGTAATGTAAAACTAATCGATGTGGTTGAATGTAATAAGGAAGACTTATCTGAATACGAAATAGTGGGTTTTGCATCAGGTATATATTTTGGCAAATTCAGCGAGAAGGTTATGGAGTTTGCCAGAAACAATCTTCCGGAAAAAAAGAAAGTTTTTTTAATAAATACCTATGGCATAAAAGTAAGTAATTATACAAAAGATATGGAAAAAGTTATCGAGAAGAAAGGTTGTAAATTGCTCGGAACATATGGATGCAGAGGGTTTGACACCTTTGGTCCATTAAAGTTAATCGGCGGAATTGCGAAAGGACATCCTAATGAAAATGATATAAAAGGCGTGATAGAATTCTTCAGGAGGATTATCGAAAAATGAAGAACGAGTATATTGCCAAGAGAAAATCGGTTAGAAAATTTGATGCTACACCTTTTTCTGATGAACTGCTTGCAGCGATTAAAGATAAGATCAAGGCTGTCAGACCTTTGTTTCCTGATATAGCTTATTCTGTTGAAGTTATTGAGGATAAAAATCCTTCAAAACATAATCCCCCCTATTATCTGTTTTTTAGCAGTGAGGAAAAGGACGGTTGTTACGAAAATATCGGATTTATCGGTCAACAGTTGAGTCTTTATTTAACCAGTATTGGTGTGGGTTCTTATTTTAGAATGAAAAAACCGAATTTGGATTCAAAAAGCAATTTGACTTATGTCATTTGCATGCCTTTTGGAAGACCTGCAGAGCCATTGTTCAGAGAATCGTTTGAGTTTAAAAGGAAAAAGTTGTCTGAGATCTGTGAAGGTTACGATATTCGTATTGAAGCTGCACGGCTTGCACCTAGTGCATTTAATGGGCAAAACTGGTATTTTGTCGCGAAAAGCGGCCGCATTCACTGCTACCGTAAAAAGCCTAATTTCTTTATGGGGGTTATAAAGGACAAACTTACTTGTATTGATATGGGTATAGCACTGTGCCATATTTGTGAAGAAAGCGAGACATTCAGCTATCGGAAGCTGGATACCGCTCCCGAGAAAAAAAGGATATATTTATATGGGAACGGTCATATAAATGGGGTCAGAAGGTATGGTACAGGCTTGTATTGCGAAACAATAAAATAAACTTTTGTAAGGGGGAGTTTGTTTGGGAAATATACAATTCAAAAAGTTGGATATTGTACTTGACAAAATAAAACAGACCTGTGAAAAACTTTTGTTGAATAATAAACTTCCGACAAGGGAGCAGTTAGGACAAGGGTATAAATTGTTTTTGCAGAAATTCGGTCCCGATGTGCTAAAAGGACTTGATGGCGAACTGCTTTTAAACACTTTGTTCCATATAGGAAATAGAGATGGTTTGGCTTATTGGTTGGAATTTAAAAATGATGAGGAATTTCGAACCTTTGATTACGGTTCGATATCTGGGGGAAGTGCTTTCGAATATGTGATGTTCAAGCGAAACTTAGATAACGAATGGGTAACCGGAAACCCAAAAAATCAAAGAGTTCTGTCATTAAATGAAGCTGTGTCTTTGGCCAGAGAATTGAGAGACATATTAATATATGGTTCAGATGTTATCAGACAATTTTCAGGTTCGAATATAGATATTGATGATTATAAAGAGCTTCAAAAGAAATTTGATGAAAATATGAAACACAATATGAACAGATTAGCATGGGTACATAAATATTATCATATGATTTATCCCGACGTAATAGATGATTTTCATTCGGCTAAATTTCAAAGGCATGGGTTGATTTATTGTGGAATTGTACCGACAAAAGAAGACAATTTATATGAAATGGCTGGTTACTTCAGGTTAATTGCCGATAAATGCAAATTACCGGTAAATTATGTGACTGCTGCCATCAATGAATTATCCGGTCCTCCTGTTAACTATTTCAGAATTGGGACAGGAGACAATAACGAGAATTACTGGTCCGATATGAGATCAAACTCTTATGTTGCTATTGGCTGGTCGGAATTAGGTGATTTGAATTCCTACAGCCAAAGCGAAAATATGAGAAATGAGATTCAAGAGAGGCTCATTAGTTTATACAAATACAATAATACCACAGCCAGCGTAAAAGCGGGAGAAATTGTAAGGTTTTATAAGGGAATTGAAATAGGTGACATTGTAGTGGCTGTGTCCGGGGAAAGGGTCTATGGGATTGGTAAGGTTACAGGTAATTATGAATATATAAAAGACAGGCGTTATTCCCACTGTAAAAGCGTCAATTGGCTCAGGATTTTTAACGAACCGGTTAAACTTCCGAAACCCGGTGCGGGAAAACTGACCACTTGTTTCACCTATAAAGATATAGAAAATATTATGGAAATCAATAGACTTATTAGTGAAAAAGAAGTTAAAGGTGAAGAATCAAAAGAGTTGCTGCCTCCACTTATGGGTGTTATTGCTGACATTGAAAAAGTCCTTATCAGGAAGAAACAATTGATATTATACGGCCCTCCAGGGACAGGGAAGACCTATTACGCGGAAAAAGCTTGTTGTGAGCTTGCATCCAGGAATATATTCAGAAAGCCTTTTAGTTCCCTTTCAGAAGATGAAAAAAAGACAATATTGGGTGACGGCAGAACTGATGGTGTGGTTCGCATGTGCTGTTTTCATCCCTCTTACGGATACGAAGATTTCATTGAAGGGATTAAACCGAGGGTTTACGACAATCAAACCGTATTTGAAATTAGAGAAGGTATATTTAAAAAGATATGTTCCGATGCCTTGAAAAAGCCGAATGTAAATTTTTATTTAATTATCGATGAAATCAACCGCGGTGATATTTCACGTATATTTGGAGAGTTAATAATGCTAATTGAAAAGGGCAAGCGAGGGAAACAAGTCCTGCTTCCACTGTCCAATGAATCTTTTGCGGTTCCGAAAAACGTGTATATTATAGGGACTATGAACACTGCAGATCGTTCAATTGCTTTGCTGGATGTTGCACTGCGCAGAAGGTTCGGTTTTATTGAGTTGATGCCGGATTACACTTTGTTTGAAGGTGTGGAGTTGAACGGTTTGCCCTTGGGAGGATGGCTTAAGGAATTGAACTCACGAATATGCGAATACATTGGAAAAGATGCCCGAAATCTGCAAATTGGACATTCGTATTTTTTGGAGGGAGAAAAACCGATTACTGCTCCCGACAAGTTTAAACAGATCGTTAAGGAAGATATTATTCCTCTTATTGAGGAATATTGCTATGGAGATTATTCCATGATTTCAAAAATCCTGGGTGAGGGTATGGTTGATGTTAAGAATCAGACTATAAAGTTTGAGCTCTTTAATACAAGAGATATTTCAGATCTCGTTACTGCACTGTTATCGCCATGTCCGACGCTTCGTGCCGAAACAAAAAGCCATGATGACAGCAATATTGACGAGGAATCGGAGACTAATGACAGCAGTAACGGAGTTGAATAACGATGGCAAATACTATTAATTTAAAAGAATGGAGTATTATTTTCGAAGAAGGTGCTGAGCTCTCCGACGTTGATGCCCGCAATACTGCACAAGCACTTAAAGAAAAGGGAATCATTGAAATTACGGAGCAAAAGAACGGAATATTTGTCGAAAGCAATTCTTATGTAGGTAGTATAAAAATAGGCAATATTCAGATAAATGTAAGTCCTAAAATAGAGGGAATTCCACTGTACACGTTATTAAGATATGCCTATGGATTGAGAGATTTGAAATTATTTAATATTTCTGAACATTCAATAGGTAATTTTTCATTTTTTGATTTGCTCATTTATGAGCTGTATGCTGAAGCCGAGGATTTACTGCGAAGAGGTATTCACAAAAGCTATGAGAAGAAGGAGGAAGATTTATTCTCACCCCGAGGCAAAATTGATATGAACAGGCTTTGCACTCAGGGAGGACTATCAAAGAATAAACTGCCTTGCAGGTACTTTAACAGAGAAGGAAACAATGTTTTAAACAGAACTTTGCTGGCAGGTTTGAAATTAGGTTTGAAACTGGTCGTAGATATTGAATTGAAAGCAAAACTTCAAAGACTTTGTTCCATTATGGAAGAGGAAGTTGATGACATTATTTTGACAAGGGGAAATCTTCAGCTTGCCAAAAACAGTATTAACAGATTGAACGACAGGTATTCTGCAGTTCTTGAAGTAATAAATATCTTATATGAATCCCAAGGTATTCAATTGGAGGATGAATCACGCTGTATTAATTTACGGGGATATTTTTTTGACATGAATGCTTTCTTTGAAAAACTAGTGGGAAAATTGCTTAAAGATTGTGTCAAGGAATATGTGGTGAAGGATCAATTCAGTCTTCATGATATGTTCATGTATACTCCGGGATTTAATCCACGCCGCAGAGAGTCACCAACGCCAAGGCCGGATTTTGCGCTTTTACAAGGCGGAAAAGTAGTAAAATTGCTGGACACTAAATATAGGGATTTGTGGGAAAATAATTTGACCAGGGATATGTTATATCAGTTGGCCATATATGCTGTTAGCGGAATCGGCGACAAGACTGCCACAATAATATATCCGGCTGTCAGTGACGAGCCTACGGTGCAAAAGATTGATGTTAAAAATCCTGTTACAAATACAAAAATGGCAAGTATAATATTAAAGCCAATAAATCTTGTTAAGGTTGCAGGTTTACTTTCTAAGGACAGGAATGAGTTGGTGGAGTATGTGAGGGAAATAATTGATTAAAGGCTTATAAAACAGGGGACGGTTCTCTGTTCTAACCAAAAGATGGGATTTATTGATAAAAATATAAACAATTAAGATGATATATGTGATATTATGATATAAAGAAAGAGCTAAAAAAATGTATTATATTTTACTAAACAATTAATAAAGTACAAGTATGTTAACGGTCAGATTGTTGCAAAATATAATCCCAAGAAGTATGGGAATTTCGGTATAAGGGAAATGGAATGGACTACAGTTATATCAGATAACCAAAGGCATTGTATGAAAAGGCTAAGCAATAAATTATTGAACTGTCCGTGATTATTTCTTGTTCCCAAAAGTATTAAATATCTTGGAATTCGGTAATTATAGCAAGGATAATTTGCAAAGTAAAATAAAAGATAAGGAGCATTTTATATGGAGGAAAGAATAAAAATAAAAAAACTTGATGATTGTATATGGCTTCTGGATGATAACGGTGAAGCAACTGGATATCTTGTTTGCGGCGAGAAGAAAGCTGTTGTCATTGACACAATGAACGGTATTGCCGATGTTCATGCTGTTGTCAGAGAAATCACGGACCTTCCGCTTATAGTAGTAAATACACATGGACATTGTGATCACATTTATGGCAATTTGTACTTTGATTGTGATTGTTTTTTACATCCGGACGATGTGAAAATTGCAGCCCAACATATGAAGTTTCCCGAATTTGTGAAACTTTGCAATGAGAAGAAGCTTGAAATGCCACCGTTTAAGCCAATTAATGATGGCGATATAATTGATCTCGGCGGACTTACACTTGAAATCGTTTTGCTTCCCGGACATACTCCCGGAGGAATATGCCCGCTCCTGAAAGAAAAACGCACATTGTTTACTGGAGACAGTATTAATCATCATCTTTGGATGCAGTTGGATGAAAGTCTTCCGCTCAGAACATTTCTCAATAATCTTGATAAAATTTCATGGGTTACCGAAAAAGCGGATAGAATTCTGCACGGCCATGCACACGATTTTGATGATATTTCTTTGTTTGATGACTTACGGAGTGGTCTTAAAGAGCTTATAGAAACAAAAGGGAATGGGAATACAAGATACAGTACCGATTACAAATGGTTTGGCGGTATTGCAAAACAATATCCTTTCGGCAATCGTAAGAGCGTTATTTGTTATAGCATTGAAAAGCTGGATTGAATCGATTTTTATGTTAAGAAATAAAGACTTACTTTTGCATAGGCTCAAATCCAGGAAAGAATGACTACTACGTGCCAGAATGAAAAATAAGTGTGATAGCACTTGTGTTATGATGTTTTTCTGGTGTTTAATATTTAGTTTATGTTTGATATATTTCTCAATGAAGAACAGAGAATCAAGCAGTGATAAATAAAAAATTGCTGATTCGAAATCACCAATTCCGGAAATGGTTAAATCATATCAGAAATAGATCAATAATTTATTCATGGAATAACACCAATGATCATTGGTGTTTATATTTTTATCTGTGTTGATATCGATCCTAAGCAATCGGAGTTAACTTATACTTTTGTTTACCATTTTATATCCAGTACAATCATTTACATTTCAATGTTTAACTTCAGATATATGATATAATGGAATCAAGCCTATAGAATGTGAATATGATAATATCACTTACTAATACTATTTGCCTTTACCTTATTGTATAGGTTTATAGTTTGAGGTGGATAGAAATGTCTTTTTATCTGCTCAGAAAATTAATTCGTAAATTGCCCGGGGTTATAATCAAATTGGTCCCGAAACCTGAACATGTTTTGAGAGAAGGCTTTGGAGCAAGAGAAGTAATCGGTGAAATCTGTGCATTTGCAGGGTATAAATCGGTACTTATTGTAACCGACAAAACATTGTATTCTCTCGGCTATCATGAAAAAATTCTTGATTCGCTCGAAGCAAACAAAATAAAATATAATGTTTTGAGCAATACTGTATCCGAGCCGACAATCGATATAATTAGTGAAGGCAGAAATGTTGCTGTAAACTATGGTGCCGATTGCATCATAGCTTTAGGAGGAGGTTCTGTGCTGGACTCCTGTAAGATAATAGCTGCCGGCGCAAAAATGCCAAAGCGCAATATAGAAAATCTTTTGCACAAATTTATTTATGTTAACGGAAAAACCTTACCAATTATTGCTGTCCCGAGTACTGCCGGAACAGGGGCTGAGATAACTGTGGCAGCTGTGGTTAAGAATAAAAGAGGGATAAAGTGTTCCACCATTGTTATAGGACTTAATGTCACTCATGTTGTGCTTGACAGCGAGCTGACAACCGGTGCTCCTGAAAGTGTTACGGTATGCTGCGGAATAGATGCTCTCAGCCATGGAATTGAAGGATGTCTTGCAGACATAAAAACAAGTAAAGAAGATATGAATAAAAGCCTCGAGTGCGTAAGGATTGTGCTTGAGAATTTGCCGATTCTTATTTCTTCTCCGGATGATAAAGAAGCAAGACAGAAGATGTGTCTTGCTGCATATTACGGAGGAAATGCCATCAACAAGCAGCTTGCAGGGTATGTCCATGCCTTTGCACACTCAATCGGTGCATTGTATCATATTCCGCACGGAAAAGCCATTGCACTGTGTCTTATACCGATAGTTTCTTATCATAAAAACATTTGCAGAGATAAGCTTGCGCAGTTATCGGTTTATTGCGGATTTTCAAAAGAAACAGATGACCAGGAAGCTGCTGCCGATAGTTTCGTTGCTGCTCTTGAAGAATTGCTGGAAACATGCGGATTTGAAAGAGGATGCGATTTGATTGACGAAAAAGATTATAAAAAACTAATCAGAATGATAAATGCCGACTCCATTAATTATTCGCCGCCCAAAACACTCAATAACAAAGAGATTGCACGTCTGCTTGACGAGATTAAAAAGGGAGGTAACGTTTGTGGCCTATACACAGGAACAAATACAGGAAATAGTTGCAAAGCAGAGAAAATTTTTTAGATCCGGGGTTACCCTTGACGTCAATTGGAGGTTAAAACAGCTGAAGAAATTAAAAGCAGCTGTGATTGCCCATGAGGAAGAACTTGAAAAAGCGTTGTACGAGGATTTGGGTCGCAGCAAAGTAGAAGCGTATTTGTGTGATATCGGTCCTGTAATAGTAGAGATTAACGAAACCCTACGCGGATTAAAAAAATGGGCAAGACCGGAAAAGTATTACAGCGGCCTTATGTGTTTTCCGAGCACATGTACTACGGTATACAAACTGCCCTACGGTGTATCGCTGATTATCAGTCCGTTTAACTTTCCTATTCTTTTAACGCTGGGGGTATTGACGGCAAGTATCGCTGGAGGCAATACAGCAGTAATTAAGGCAAGCTCAAAATCGGCGGCCAGTACCAAGGCTTTGCAGAAACTGATTGCAGAAACATTCCCCGAAGACTATGTTACGGTTATTGACGGCGGTCATGATGTGGCTGACATGTGCCTTGCACAGCGATTTGATAAAATATTCTACACCGGGTCCCCTGCAGTCGGTAAGCATGTACTTGCGGAAGCGGCAAAAAATCTGACATCGGTAGCGCTTGAGCTTGGCGGTGAAGAAGGCAACTGGTGCATTGTCAGAAAAGACGCAGACATAAGGGATGCTGCACGCAAAATTGCGTTTTTCAAGATTTGCAACGCAGGGCAGATTTGCATAAATATCAATCAGGTTGCGGTGGCTGAGGAAATAGCAGATGCTTTTATCGAAGCATTAAAGAGCGAATTCGTAAGACAAATAGGCGAGAAGCCCGAAGAAAATGGAGAGTATCCGAAACTTATTAATGATGCAGCCTATGACAAGTGCCAAAAGCTGGCGGAAAAATATAAAGACAGGATAATTTTCGGAGGAACCGGAAACAGGGAAACAAGAAAATTTGCACCGACTATAATTTATCCTGTTGATAAAGACGAGGATATAGTTCGACATGAGCTTTTCTGCCCGCTTCTGCCGATTGTTCCATTTAAGGATGAAGAAGTGGACAGTTTGATGGAAACCATTGCCGACAGAGAACATCCTCTTGCCATGTATGTTTTCACCAAGGATATGAAATGGGCAAAGAAGGTTATGTCCACCCATCAATACGGTGGAGGATGTATCAATGAGGTTTGTATCCATATTATGGTAAAGGGTGTGCCCTTCAATGGCGTGGGACACTCGGGAATGGGCGCATATCACGGGGAATGGGGGTTCAGGGAGTTTACTCATCCGTCTACGGTTTTGAAAGGAAGAACGTATTTCAATCTGCCTTTGCGAGAACACCCATATACTGGAAAATATGAAAAAATGAAAATGTTTTTGCTTAAATTATTTGAGAGATAATAGTAGTTACTGTTTTAGGCTAAGAAAGTTACGATTTGCCAATATTTTATTATTTCGGTTCCATAATATATTGACTTTCCATATAATACAATAAAAATACATTTGGGAGGTCAATATGCAAAACTACCTTAACAATCCATACATTAATTATGGGAATTATACAAAAGGTTTGTTTAATTTTGCCAATAGACGGAATACATATACCCTTGACAGGCAAATAGGAGATGTAAACGGCGATAGTGTACCGGATATAGTTTATCTGGTGGGGGATAAAAACCAGAATAACTTTTATGAAAATATTAGATTAATGATACAGGACGGAAGTACTCAGCATTGGTACGTTATTCCTCTGTACCCCGATTACAGCAGTGCCTTCGATTCATGGTTGTTTTTAGGCAGCTTTACAAGCTTTAGTTCAAAGGAGATTATGGTAAGTCTCGCTGTTGGAGGAAGCGGAGCATTAACGTATTATTATGTAATATCATCCTACAATAATGTTGCCCAGTATCTGCTTGGTCCTGAGCAATTTGCCGATTTTGTGCAAGCACTGCAGGTTGAAATTAAATATATGGATAATTACAGAGTGCTTGTTAAGAGCAACATGCTTAACCAATCCTATATAGTGGACGTAAGCGACAGAAAAGAATTTTACGAAGGAAGGGTTTATGACAAGGAAGGCAAACTTATCAAACCCTTAGAGGGATTCCTTATTTATCAGCCCCATCTATATCCTGTTAAAACCGATGGTATTGCTCCGTATAAGCTGCAAGCTCAAAACGATATTGCCGGAACTTCTCATGCCGACAGCCTTGGTTCTACAGTAACATATTGGAAGTATGACAGACAGAGTAAATCCTGGACACTAGCCCCTGAATATTTTTGGGTTATGCTTGGGTAAAATGAAACTATAATGAGTTCTAAAAAGTTTTTGTACCAGCTATATATAAAAATAATCCCTAAACTATCCGCTGTAAAAAGCAAACACACTAAAATTAGTGTGTTTATTTTTATAATTAAAAAATAAACATATTGGCTGGAGTAAATGAAACTATTTATTTTTTCAAAAAATCTAATATATAGACACACGATAAAGGAGGGTAAATTTTTTGTGTTTCATCGCGGAAATGAACAGGAAGAAAAAATTGAGCAAACCATATTGGAAAAATATAACAGCTACTATAGAATGGCAATGAGTTTTGTACATAATGAAGAAGATGCTGCGGATATTGTTCAGGAAGGTGCATACAAAGCAATTAAAAACAGTAATTCTCTCAAACATATTGAATATGCTGAAACCTGGGTGTACAGGATTATGATGAATGAAATCTATAAACGATTAAACGCAAAGAAAGCGAAGTCTATTGATGCTGGGGATTTTATAGACCTTAAGGTTGAAGATAAATATGAAAATATAGATTTAATGAGAGCATTGGATTCTATACCTGACAATGATAAAGCGGTCATTCAGCTGAAATATTTCGAAGACCTTAAGCTTGATGAAATTGCCTATATACTTGGTGAAAATCTAAGTACTGTAAAAAGCAGATTATATAGAGGCCTGAAAAAACTTAGATGTAAAATGGATGATTTGGATATGAAAGGAGATGACTGACTTGCCCAATAATGATGACAAAATTTTAAAATTATTAAAGGAACAGTATGAAAAACCAATGATGAGTGACAAGGATATTTGCAAGATGAAACAGCGAATGGAAAAAGGAAAGGAGGAAAAGAGATTATTGTCCAAAAAGAGATCATATATGAGATTGGCTATTGCTGCAGCTGCAGTGCTTGCAATCTTAATTTTGCCCAATATATCAAGTGCAGTAGCTCATGCTATGGAAAATATTCCGGTGTTGGAAGGATTTTTCAAGGTAATCACCTTTAGAGACTATCATTATGAAGATGAAAGAAATATTGCAGATGTTGTTATACCTGAGATATCGACGGAGGGGAGTACAGACAATTCCTCTACCGATGCGGGTAAAAAAACAGCTGATGAAATTAATGCCGAGATCCGTGAAATTGCAAACAAGTGGATTGAAGAATTTAAATCAAATATGGAAAATGAAGGCTATCATAATATTATGATTGACTCAGAAGTAATTGCCACTACAGAAGACTATTTCACATTAAAGCTGATTTGCTTCTGGGCTGCGGGAAGCGGTTATGAGGAGAATCATTTTTATACAATTGATCTCAACACAGGAAAAAAGGTGGAATTAGCGGATCTATTCAAGGAAGGCAGCGACTATAGGCGTATAATAAGTGAAAATATCAAAAAACAGATGAGAGAGCAGATGGCTGCAGATGACAGTATCAAATACTGGATTGACAATGAGGAATATCCGGAGTGGAATTTTAATGAAATTACCGATGAAACATCATTTTATATTAATGGAAATGGAGAAATTGTAATTTGCTTCAATGAAGGCGAAGTCGCACCTGCATATGTGGGAACGGTAGAATTTACAATTCCAAAGGATGTAGTTGCGGATATTCTTAAATAAATATATGACAAGGAACAGAAAAGAATCTATGAACCCCTTGGATTTCAAGGGGTTTTTGCTTTGTTAATTTTCAGTTGAAAGACAGCCATATTGTGAAGAAAGTATCTGAGATATTTGGCGAAGGAAAGTGGATTAGAGTAAAAATAAGAGAAGTTAAGGGGAAAGACAATTGAATGTTTTGAAAAACAGTTGATATAATTATTTATAATAGTTAATGTCATTGAATAGACTGCAAAAATATAGTATAGAGTTATTAAATAGTGAACGGAGGCGGATTATGATATTTGTATGTTACCCTAAATGTACTACCTGCCAAAAAGCCAAGAAGTGGCTTATAGCAAATGGGATTGCCTTTGAGGAAAGGAATATCAAAGAAAGTAATCCTTCGATTGAGGAATTGAAGGATTGGCATAAAATGAGCGGTCTGCCGCTAAAGAAGTTCTTTAATACCAGCGGATTACAGTATAAGGAACTTAAGTTGAAGGACAAGCTTCTTGAAATGAGCGAGGATGAGCAATATAGCTTGTTATCGTCGGACGGTATGCTTGTAAAGCGTCCTATTCTCATCGGTGACGACTTTGCTCTGGTAGGCTTTAAGGAGGACGAATGGAAATCTACGCTTGGCATTTAAGGTAAATCCGGTGCTAAGTCCTAGATTTTCTTATTATATCAAGAGTATATTTGCTAAGGAGGTTTGACAATGGGAAATATATCAAGAGATGAGGCATTTTCTTTATTGAAAAAATATAATAAAGATCCTTTTCATATTCGGCATGCATTAACGGTTGAGGCTGTTATGAAGTGGTTTGCCAAAGAATTGGGATATGGTGAGGATGCAGAATATTGGGGAATTGTCGGATTACTGCATGATATCGACTTCGAACTATATCCGGAGGAACATTGTATTAAGGCACCGGAACTGCTCCGTGAGGCTGGTGTCAGTGAAGACATTATCCATAGTGTTGTTTCTCACGGATACGGAATTACAGTAGGAAGTGGAGTTACAATTGATGTTGCTCCTGAACATGAGATGGAAAAAGTACTCTTTGCTGTAGACGAGTTAACAGGACTTATCTGGGCAGCAGCTCTTATGCGTCCTTCAAAAAGTACTAAGGACATGGAACTGAAGTCTCTTAAAAAGAAGTACAAGAGTAAAGGCTTTGCAGCCGGATGCTCGAGAGAGGTAATCGAGCGTGGTGCGAATCAGTTGGGATGGGAACTGGATAAACTGCTTGACATGACACTTAAAGCAATGGCTGATAGTGAAGATGCAGTTAACCAGCAAATGGAAAATATTTAATGCAGTATTTAAAGTTATGAAAGAATTATCGTTAATGAAAGCAGACGATGAAGTATGTAATGTGCTTAAATGAGTGGGAGGCGGGTTATGGACAGACCATATGTCATATGCCACATGGTAATGTCTCTGGACGGAAAAGTCACCGGAGACTTTTTAGAGAGAAGCGAATACGGTAAATTTGTTGAGGAATATTTCAAAATACATAGGGAATATGGTGCAGATGGATTTCTCTGCGGCAGGATTACGATGGAAAGCGGTTTTCCTCAACCGCCTGTACAATATAAGCATTATGAGGGCCTTCCTATTGACAGGAAAGATCATATTACAAGAAAATCTGCGTTTTATGCAGTTGCATTAGATCCGAAGGGAAGACTCTGGTGGAATAGCGGTGCTATTTCAGATTCAGACGAAGGATATGATGGTGCACATATCATAGAAGTGCTGTCAGAAGATGTTCCTGACACCTTTTTGGCATATTTGCAGGAGAAGGGCATTTCCTATATTTTTGGTGGAAAGAACGAGTTGGATCTGGAAATTGTCCTGAATAAGCTTAAGAAATTGTTCGGCATAGAAAGACTTCTGTTGGAGGGTGGCGCGATTACCAACGGATCTTTTTTAGAGGAGGATTTGATTGATGAAATTAGCCTGGTTGTAGTACCTGTAGCTGAATGCAATGACTGTGCTGCACCGCTTTTTAAAACATGGAATTATGGATCGATAATTGATCCGGTAAAATCTTTTAATTTGAATGAGGTAAAAAGATTAAATGATAATGGCCTTTGGCTCATTTACACAAGAAATAGAACAGGGGACAGTTCTCTATTCTAATTAAACGATAGATTAACAGACTGAATTATGAGTCAAAAGAGTATATAATCCCAATATATACAAGTTATTTTGGCTCAAAAGCATAATACTTAGGCGAATAAATTATTAAAAATTATCATAAGTTGAAAAAAATTCAGGCTTTATCTCGCTTAGCGGACATACTCCGAGAGGAATATGTCCGTTTTTTAAAGAAAGAGATAAATGCACATTGTGTATAATTCACATGATGGCTATGTGGCAGTAGCTTTTTTATTCAATATTGGGAGTCACTCAGACCAGAAGTATTTTATATATTCAGCGGAACAATTCAATTTATTTAAATCATAATCCAGGGAAGCTGAGTGAAAAGAGCAGGAGATTATTTGGTGATGATACATGGAAGCAATTCTATCCTTGCCTGCAAAATATAGAAGTGTGATTCATTTGTTTTATTACGAAGGGTATACAAAGTATCGATATGATGGAATCATTAATTGAATGACAGTTTTTTTCACTACATGACGAATAGAATATAAAGGAATAAAATTTTATATCCTATATAGAAAAAAAGATATAAATAATCTTAATATATTAGGATAATAAAATTTGGCGAACTGCGAAGTTTTAAGACGCAATGAGCATATTGACAAGACAGCTGCAATTGAATGACAATGCAATATTTGATTAAATAGGTGGGATAATTATGGACTATTTTGAACAGCTAATGGAAGAAATCGATAATTATAATTTTTCCGGATGGGATTTTTCTTATATTTTGGAAACAGGCAGAATGCAGGAAGTGCCGGTAAAGTGGAACTATTTTAACAAGATAAAACCATATTTATATAATGTCAAAAGGCTATTGGATTTAGGAACAGGTGGGGGAGAAAGATTGTCAAAGTTTACACCTCTGCCCCAAGAGACTTATGCAACCGAAGGATATAAGCCAAATGTGGAAATTGCAAGGAAAAAACTTGAGCCTCTCGGAATACGGGTAATAGAGGTTGATGGAAATGAAGAAAATAGTAAGTTGCCTTTTGATGATAACTTTTTCGATTTAATTATAGATAGGCATGAGTCATATTGCTCACAAGAAATATATCGTATTTTAGCAGACGATGCACACTTTATTACACAGCAAGTCGGAAGCCTGACTATTGTGAATTTGATACAGTTACTTGATAACAAGGGTTTGGAAATTTCAAACTGGAATTTAAACTATGCAGAAAAGGAATTGAAGGAAAACAATTTTGAAATTGTAAATTCAATTGAGGAAATAAGTTTTATCAGATTTTATGACGTTGGAGCATTGGGTATATATATTAAAGCTTTTCCCTGGGTATTTCCAGAGTTTACAGCCAAGAAATATGAAAAAGAACTCATGTACATTCACAATAGCATATTAAATGAAGGGTATATTGATATCGTCTATCATCTTTTTTCATAGATGCAAAAAAGAAAGGATTTTAAAGATACTGCAAATGAGATAAAAAATCATGAAACACAGGACGGACATATGGGCTGCATACTTGATGATAAAGGCTCTTTTGTTTGTATGTATTGATTTGTTGCCTTATATCAGCCGGAAGAAAATTTATAGAAGTTCTTAAAGAGACTTATGAATCTGGTTTTAAATTATTGTTGTATATTTGCTGTTATTGCAGTTATATCATACTTTCATAGACAACTGCATGGAATTTAAAGTTGTTTCTGTTAATGCAGTTGAACATTTTTATGGAAATTTATGTTTATAAATTTATGCAATCAGCAATAATTAACAATAAGGCAAACTGATTCAATATTTTGTCCCTAATGGGACTATTTTTTTGCTTAAAATTGTTTTTTACAATAAAGACTAATATAATATAAAACAAATAAAATTTTATGTTTTTTGTCAATTTCAAAACTTTTGAAATTATCATTTTGAATTTTAATATATGGTTTAGTCTTTCTAAAATTTATTTTAACAGGAAAGATAACAATAGTATTAGTGAGAGGCGGTAAAAAGTTGGTTCCCGTTAAGAAGAATGAAGTATATAAAATTGAAATCAGCGGAATGACACATGAAGGTCAGGGAGTGGGCAGAATTGATAACTTTACGGTTTTTGTCGATGGCCCGATAAAGGGAGAAGAAGTTGAGATAAAAATAATTGAAGTTAAGAAGAACTATGCCGTGGGTAAACTTGTAAAGATCTTAAAAGCTTCACCCGACAGAGTTGAGCCGCTATGCAAAGTGTACAACAGATGCGGCGGATGCAGTCTTCAACATATGAGCTATGATGCGACATTGAAATTTAAAACTGATCTGGTTACAGAGAATATAAGAAGAATTGGTGGCCTTCAAGGTGTGGTGGTTCATGATACCATTGGCATGGATAATCCCTTTAATTATCGTAATAAAGCCCAGTTTCCTGTAGGGATACAGAGGGGTGAATTGGTTGTGGGGTTTTATGCCAAAAGATCCCATGATATTGTCAATTCTCATATGTGTTTAATTCAACATAGTGATTGCGATAAAGCAAAACTCATTGTAAAAAGGTTTTTGGAAGAGAATAAAATCAGTATATACGATGAAACTACAGGTAAAGGCCTGGTTCGTCATATTATGACCCGGGTAGGTTTTAAAACCGGAGAGATGATGGTGGTGCTTGTAATAAACGGAAATACCTTGCCCAAGCAGGATCTTCTTGTAAAGAGGCTTACCGCAGAAATGCCCCAGATAAAAAGCATTGTATTGAATATAAATACAGCAAATACCAATGTTATTTTAGGTTCAAAAAATATAGTGCTATTCGGTGAAGAGAACATAACCGATTACATTGGAAATTTTAAATTTAAAATATCACCATTGTCTTTTTATCAGGTAAATCCTGTACAGACTGAACTTTTATACAATAAGGCATTAGAGTACGCAGGTTTGACAGGCGAAGAGACGGTGTTTGATTTATACTGCGGTATTGGTACCATTTCATTGTTTTTATCCCAGAAGGCAAAAAAAGTCTACGGCGTTGAAGTTGTAGAAGATGCCATAAGGGACGCACAGGAAAATGCGAAATTAAACGGTGTTGATAACGTGGAATTTATAGTTGGAGAGGCAGAGAAAATAATTCCCGACATGTATGATAAGGGGATAAGGGCGGATGTAGTGGTAGTCGATCCGCCTCGTAAAGGATGTGATGGGGTGGTACTTGATACTCTTGTCAATATGTCACCCGAAAGAATTGTGTATGTGTCCTGTAATCCGGCAACTCTTGCGAGAGATATGGCGTTTTTGTCCGAGAGGGGATATGAGGTTTTGGAGGTTCAGCCGGTTGACATGTTCCCCTGGTCCAGCCATGTGGAGACGATAACACTGCTATATAGACGGTGAAGCGTTCATACAGCAGGGTTTGAGCAATATGAGTATGTTTTAATACATTCAAAAAATGCATATACCTTAAAGTAGGAGAACATGATTTAAATTTGCATTTGGCTGAAGGAATTAAATTATCGAGTATCATTGTCCATCTTTTCAAATAAAAGTATGGTGTTAGTATATTAGTGTAGACACAAAAAGCCGAACGCCTTAAAATATAAAAAGGGAAGGAAGTGTCTACAATGGCAAAAGGGCAAAAGTATTATACAGAAGAA
>Ga0116168_1001126_pt1 | contig 21654 bp, 15 predicted proteins | sample AD_UKC129_MetaG_FD_89795 | JGI IMG/M metagenome (GOLD analysis project Ga0116168, IMG submission 89795) | Active sludge microbial communities of municipal wastewater-treating anaerobic digesters from Canada - AD_UKC129_MetaG | ecosystem: Engineered > Bioreactor > Anaerobic > Digestate | place...
AATAAGAAGTGGGAGGAGAACCAGAAAAGGCTCGAGCGGATGGAGATGGAATGGAATAAGAAGTGGGAGGAGAACCAGAAAAGGCTCGAGCGGATGGAGATGGAATGGAATAAGAAGTGGGAAGAAAACCAGAAGGTAATCAATCAAATCCTTGAAGAAATAAAACTTCTTCACAGGAGGCATGATATATCCATTGGTGCCCTTGGTGCCAGGTGGGGTTTGAGGGCTGAGGGTTCTTTCAGAAGTGCCATGAAGGGGATCTTGGAGGAGAGCTTTCCTTTAAAGGTAGAGAGGTACATGGCAAAGGATGAGGAGGGTTATGTTTTTGGAAGGCCAGATCAAGTAGAACTTGATCTAATAGTGAAGGATGGAGAGGTAATGGTGGCTGAGATTAAGTCATCCATAAGCAAGGGTGATGTGGCTACCTTTATAAGGAAGGTAGAATTTTTTACAAGAAGAGAAGGAAGACCTGTAAGGCGAAAACTATTGATCTCTCCCATGATTGAAGGCACTGCAAAGGAATTTGCCGAATCATCTGGCATTGAGGTATATGGATATCCTGAGGAAGTAGAGCTTCAGGAACTGCAAGGAAGTTGAGTATCTGGTCCGTCTCGTTTATCTCGTTTGTTTCGTTTATTTCGTATTTTTTTTATTTCTTTGGCAATACCTTTTATTGCATCTTGCCTTTGGAATCACATTTATGGTAATACCTCTCTTATTAGGGCATTAAGTTATAAGCTTATGATATATTAAATTCTTCACAGCACAGCCCTCCCTTCCTCCTAACTGACTGAATTTTTTAAAATTTATCTCTTTTTCTTCGATAATAATAAATGAAATTTAAGTATTTTCCTACAAGGGGGGTTAAGACAGGAGGGAAACAATGAAAAAATATAAGAGCATTAGAACCACACACCACACTGATTGGAATTGTTCTTTTATCTGTTCTATTAACGGCAATCCTTTGTATAGCGGTAAATTTCTATAATTTCTCCAGATATTATCGTGAAGTAATTGATGCTAAACTTACTGCATATGCACAAAGCAACATCAAGGCAATGCTTAACATTTTAAGAACCGGCTCTATGGAGAGTAGTGGTGTTATTACAGACTGGAATGCAAGGGAATGTGATAGAATCAAAAATTCAGATAAGGACATTACATTTGTAGCAGTAACCGATGATAAGGGACTTATCTATTACCACAGTGATAAAAAACTTCTAAAGACAGCTTACAAGCCAGCCAGTGATATGGTAGAGAAAATGTATCCCATAAAATCAGATAAAACACAATATGGATTCCTGTATATAGGCGTGGAAAAGGCTACAATTAACCAGAAGATACATTCTTTTATCATTGAAAGTGCACTGATCAGTCTCATTATCCTCTGTCTTATCATTCCTTTGTCGTATGCCCTTATTTCCAGAAAGATTGTTAATCCATTGAAAAGGATAACTCGTATGCTAACAGATATAGCCGAAGGAGAAGGGGGCCCGAAGATGCCCTGAAAGATTGGACCCCGAGCATGCTCGGTCTTTCCAATAATTGCAGGAACTTCTGAAAAGTCCGCTGGGAAGCCTGGTTAAGCGCGAAAGGCTTGGCCTTTGAAGAGGTCTCAAAATATGCTTGACTTTCAGAAATTTAATTTGTTAATTATTTCACGAGTTAAAATGATAAGAGGGCTAATGGAAAATCTAATCTTTTTAATATGAAATGCCTTTGAAGGGCCAGGTTGGTCCATTACGGCAATAAATCATGCAGTTTCCCCGCCTTAAGGGACGCACTATATAACCTCCTTGAGCCGGGCGCGGGAGACTGCGACCGGTTTTTTATTTTATTTTTAAGGAGGTTCCTATGTCAGGTTACAATCAAATGTGGTCAGAACTGGGCCTTGACCTTGAGGCCCACGATGCTCTTCTTTCCGTTCTCGGTGATAGTTATCATAATATCTTCATGACCCAAAAGAATCGTCCTGAGGGGATGAAATACTTTGACTTTGTAATGAGCGAGGTGCATGGCTTGAGGATAAAAGAGCTTATGGATGCAAAAACCCAGGGAAAAAAAGTTATTGGATCATATTGTGTATTCGTCCCTGAAGAGCTCATCATTGCCGTAGACGGTATCTCTGTAGGGCTATGCGCCGGTGCTGAGTTTAACTTCGAGGGTGCCGAACAGATTCTACCCAGAAATCTTTGTGCCCTTATAAAATCTGCCTTTGGATTCAAACTCGGTCGTGTCTGTCCATATATAGAGGCATGTGACCTTGTGGTAGGTGAAAATACCTGCGATGGCAAAAAAAAGGCCTATGAGGTTCTATCCCCTTATGTTAAAGATTTATATGTTGTAGATTTGCCTCAAACAAAGAGTAATGCAGGCAAAATGCTCCTTAAGGAAGAATATCTAAAGTTTATTGCAAAACTCGAAGAAATAAGCGGTAAAAAGATAACTTATGAAAACCTCAGAAAAGGCATTGATATTGTCAATGCTAAAAGAAAGGCAGTCTTAAGACTTGCAGAGCTCAGAAAGTCAAACCCCATACCTATATCGGGTCTTAATAGCCTTCTTATCAATCAGGTCTTTTTCTACGATGACCCCGTTCGATTTACAAATTCTGTCAATGCCTTGTGCGATGAGCTTGTAGAACGTATAAAAAGAGGTGAAGGTGTATTTCCTGAAGGGACAGTGCGGGTTATTGTCTCAGGTTGTCCTATGGCTGTTCCCAACTGGAAGGTGCCTTATATTGTGGAGACAAGTGGTGCTGCCATTGTGGGAGAAGAATCATGTGTCGGTGAGCGGGGGACCAGATGGCTGACAGAGACAAAAGGTTCCACTGTTGAAGACCTCGTAGAAAATATAACTGACCGATACTTTAAAATTGACTGCGCCATTTTTACCCCCAACCATTCACGCTTAGAGCATATAAAGGAGATGTTTGAAAGATATAATGCAAAAGGTTTAATTCATTATAATCTACAGTTTTGTCAGCCCTATATTATAGAAAGCGGCCATTTTGAGACTGACCTTGAAAATAGTAATATCCCTACCCTTCGTCTTGAAACAGACTACAGTCAGGAAGATATAGGGCAACTAAAGACACGTGTTGAGGCATTTATCGAGAGGATAAAGGGATAGATGAAAATAGCAGGGCTTGATATAGGCTCAAGAACAGTCAAGCTTGTAGTCATGGATGGTAGTAAAATACTACTTGCCAAAAAGGTATTGAACTCTCATGACCCGCTAAATACAGTGTTTACTCTCTTAGACGGTGCCTCATACGATTATATGGTAGCAACAGGTTATGGACGCCATCTCATAAATGAAGTTTTTTCCTGCACAATCATAAGTGAAATCAAAGCATTTGCTTTAGGGTCAAGGGCTGTATATCCATCATGCAGGGCAGTTCTTGATATAGGGGGTCAGGATACAAAGGCAATCCACATAAACGAGAAAGGGGAAATCGTTAAATTCGAGATGAACGACAAATGCGCAGCAGGAACTGGCAGGTTTCTCGAAATTATGGCACATGCCTTGAATTACAGCAATATTGATGAATTTTCAAAAGCAGCCTGCACGGCCACAAAAGCTCAAACGATAAACAACATGTGCACTGTATTTGCAGAATCAGAGGTTATTTCCCTCATTTCCCGTGGCGCCAAAAGAGAAGAAGTAGCCCTTGGCATTCATAGGGCAATAGTGTCCAGGACTCTGGGATTACTGAATAGAGTGGCCCCTTCAGGTGATGTTGTATTTGCAGGAGGGGTAGCACTAAATGAATGTGCACGGAAATTGATTTCTGAGGAGCTAAAAAGGCCAGTATTCGTTCCACCTGATCCGCAGATAATTGGTGCATACGGTGCGGCGTTGTATGGTCAAAACAAAAGATAAGGAATCACAAGATGAGGTGAGTTTTTTGTAGATGAACCCTATGTAGTTGAAAGCCGTAAAATCTTGGGTAAACATATGGGATGTTGCGTAAGTGTTTTAAATAAAGATGAGAAATCTCTGGCAGTATACAAAGAAGAATTAGCGGAGGCAAAAATATGTTTTTGCCCTTTTTTACAGCATGTATTTAACAGAATTTTGAATAACTTTAACAATGATGACTAAGGTGGAAAAGTGAAAAGGATTTTATTTTTTATAGTTTGAAATATTAAACGGGAGCCAGTTTTGTCTCCCTTTATAACTGTGCCCGCCCTCTCTCCACCGTAAGACTCAAAACCTCCTTTTAGAGTCCGGTCGAGAAGGCGTGGCCGGATTCTTTATAATACAGGAGGTTTTCATGTCAAAGGATCAAAAAATAACAAAAACACTGACCAACAGGGTTTATTACGGAGACATCATGATAGTGGGCGGTGGGATAAGCGGTATCCAGGCTGCCCTTGATCTGGCAACGGCTGGATTTAAGGTATTCCTTGTTGAGAAATCGCCTACAATAGGCGGTCATATGGCTATGCTCGATAAGACCTTTCCAACAAATGACTGTTCCATGTGCATTGAGTCACCTAAGTTTGTTGAATGTTATAGACACCCCAATATAGAAATCCTCTCCTACACAGAGGTTGATAGCGTTAAAGGTGAGGCAGGAAATTTTACGGTCAGTCTCATAAAAAAACCAAGGTATGTAATTGAAGGTAAATGCACCGGCTGCACGACCTGCGTGGAGTATTGTCCTGTCACATATCCCGACAAATTCAACCAAGAGATATCAAAAAATAAGGCAATCCATATATATTTCGCCCAGGCAATCCCCCTTGTCACATATATCGATGAAAGCTGCCTTTACCTCAAAGAAGGTAAATGTCAGATATGTAAGGCGGTATGTAAGAATGACGCCATTGATTTTTCTCAACTCCCTGAAACCATACATGTTAAAGTGGGTGCAGTCATACTTTCCCCTGGCTTTGCACCTTTTGACCCGAAAGCACTTAAAGAATACGGATATGGCACAATGACAAATGTAGTGAGCAGTCTCGACTACGAAAGGCTTCTGTGTGCCACAGGTCCATATGAGGGTGAAATACTCCGAGCATCGGATCTAAAACATCCCCATAAGATAGCATGGATTCAATGTGTAGGTTCAAGGCAGGTCCTCCCTGGGGCCAATAGCTACTGTTCTTCTGTATGCTGCACATACACCCAGAAACAGGTCATCCTGACAAAAGACCATGATCCCAATGCCCAGTGTGTCATATTCCATAATGACATAAGGTCATGGGGAAAAGACTTTGAGAGATTCTATGAGCGGGCAAAGAATCTTCCAGGTATCAGATTCATAAGGAGTTATGTAACAGTTGTAAGAGAGGTTCCTGAAACAAAAAATGTCATTATTCGATACTCCACATTTGATGGTGGAGTAAAAGAGGAGGAGTTTGATATGGTGGTTCTCTCAATAGGTCTTAATCCACCCTCTGATGGAAAGGCCCTGGCAGAGAAGTTTGGTATAGAGTTAAATCGACATGGATTCTCTCTTGGCAGTCCATTCAGTCCCATTGAAACAAACCGACCTGGTGTATTTGTAAGCGGTGCATTCCAGGGGCCAATAGATATCCCCGAATCAGTATTCACAGCAAGTGGGGCAGGCTCCAAATGTGGTGAACTTTTAAGCTACAGGCGTGGAAATCTCACAACAGAGAGGGTCTATCCACCAGAAAGGGACGTATCCGGTGAGGAACCAAGGGTGGGTGTATTTGTATGCCATTGCGGGGCAAATATCGGTAGGATTGTAGATGTTCCGTCGGTAGTAGAATATGCCTTGAGCCTGCCGAATGTTGTCCATGCAGAGGAACAGCTATTTTCTTGTTCCAGCGATTCCAATAAACAGATAACCGATATAATAGAGCAAAAAGGTTTGAACAGGGTGATTGTGGCTGCATGCACGCCCAGAACCCATGAACCCCTATTCAGGGATACCCTGAGGGTAGGAGGTATCAATCAATATTTCTTTGAGTTTTCCAATATAAGGGAGCATTGCTCGTGGGTTCACTCACGGGAAAAAGAAGAGGCTACAGAGAAGGCAAAAGACCTTTTAAGGATGTCCCTGGCAAGGGCAATACACTTAGAACCATTACAGGAATTTGAACTTCCGGTGGATAAAAGGGCAGTGGTTGTAGGCGGAGGTATAGCTGGTATGAACTGCGCATTGAGTATAGCCGAGCAGGGCCATGAGGTATATCTTATAGAAAAAGAAAATGAATTAGGTGGTATGGCGAGACACCTCTACTATACCATCGAGGGCTTAGATGTCCAGTCCTATCTTAAAGACCTTATAAAAAAGATATATAACCATCAACTGATACATGTGTACACGGGCGCCACAATTAAAAGTGTAGCCGGCTATGTAGGAAATTTTGAAACTACTGTAGAGTCAAATAAGGGTATCATACCTATAAAACACGGGGCAGCAGTTATTGCCATCGGTGCACAGGAGTATAGGCCTGATGAATACCTCTATGGTCAAAACGACCACGTTATGACAAATCTTGAGCTTGAGGAGCGAATTGCCAAGGCAGATGAGGGGATACTCAATGCCGAAGCTATTGTCATGATCCAGTGTGTGGGCTCAAGGACAAGTGAGCGTAACTACTGTTCGAGGATATGCTGCAGCGAATCCCTGAAGAATGCCTTAAAGCTCAAAGAATTAAACCCATCGATGGACATTTACATACTTTTCAGGGATATGAGGCCTTATGGGTTCAGGGAGGATTACTACCATGAGGCACAGAATAAAGAGATAAGATTTATAAGATACGATATAGACAACAAACCACAAATCGTGCCTCTAAAAGAGGACGGAAAAGAGATGCTCAAGGTTACTGTTTTTGATTCTGTCTTGGGTAAGAGACTTGAGATCAATGCTGATTTTGTCTCTCTTGCAGCTGCAGTTATACCGTCAATGGACACCAAAAGGATATCAGAATTATTTAAGGTAACGCTAAACCCTGATGGGTTTTTCCAGGAGGCCCATGTTAAATTAAGACCTGTTGATTTTGGAGCAGACGGTGTATTCCTCTGTGGCACTGCCCACTATCCAAAACATATCCAGGAGTCCATTAATCAGGCATACGGCGCTGCAGGGAGGGCGCTCACCCTTCTCTCCCATGATACGGTCATTGCATCGGGTTCTGTATGTGTAGTGGATGAGAAGAGATGTATGGGATGCGGCGCATGCAGTGAGGCATGCACCTATGGTGCAATCGAACTCTACGACACAAAACAGGGAAAAAAGGCAAGGGTTACATCTGTATTGTGTAAGGGTTGTGGCCTGTGCAACTCAAAATGTCCATCCCAGGCTATTCAGTTAAAACACTTTACAGATAAACAGATATTGAGTGAGGTGAGGGTAGCAAATAGAGATGGAGATATAACAAGTAAAATAGAGCTAACCACCCAGTTTAAACCTAAGATGATAGGTTTTGTCTGTAACTGGTGTTGCTATGGAGGGGCTGACCTGGCAGGTGTATCCCGCTATCAGTATCCACCCCACATAAGGCTTGTCAGGGTTATGTGTTCAGGTAGAGTAGATATGCTCCATGTATTTGAGGCGTTTTTGGCTGGAATGGACAGTGTCTTTATAGGTGGATGCCATCTACCGGCAGACTGCCATTATGTCCCCCAGGGCAATTACGATGCACTGAACATGACAATTTTAAGTAAAATGATATTAGAGCATATTGGTATAAATCCCGAAAGGTTGAGGATAGAATGGGTTTCTGCTGCCGAAGGTACACGCTTTGCAGAGATTATGACGGACTTCTCAGAAAAGATTAAAAGGTTAGGTCCTGTAGGTGTGGCTGAGGGCATAGACAGGATGGAATTTAAGCAAAGGCTTGAAAAGGTGATAAAACTCATTCCCTATATAAAGATAGCAAAGCGGGAAAAACTGCGTGCACGCCTGCTTGAGCAGGAAGATCACTATAAGCTCTTTACAAAAGATGAGATTGAGGCCTTATTCAGTGATGTCCCATCCTACTATATTGATCCTTCGAAGTGTCAAGCGTGTATGACCTGTGCAAGAAGATGTCCCGTCGATGCCATAGATAGCAAAAAGAATATGGTCCATATAATCGACCAGGAAAAGTGTATAAAATGTGGAACATGTCTTGAAGTCTGTCCTCCTAAATTTGGTGCGGTAACAAAGATTGTTGGTGCACCAGTGCCACCTCCAGTATCTGAAGAAAAAAGGGTGATAGTGAGGAAGGTTGAAAAGACATAAATATTCAGTTAAAAGGAAAGGGCCATGATATTTGAGAAAACGGGAGATGATGACATAAAAATGACAAACCATACACGTTTTGGCGGATGCGCTGCCAAGATCGGTCCCGGTGACCTCTCAGATGTGCTCTGTGGTTTAGAGATTCCAGAAGATGAGAATGTCATCTGTGGAATTAAGGGCTTTGAAGATGCAGGCATTTATAAAATAAATGAGAACCTTGCACTTGTTCAGACTGTTGATTTTTTCACACCCGTTGTAAATGATCCTTACTGGTTCGGTCAAATAGCTGCTGCAAATGCCTTAAGTGATATATATGCCATGGGTGCCAGACCTTTAACAGCGCTGAATATCGTCTGTTTTTCTGTTAAGAAGTTTGGCACCCAAATATTGCGGGAGATATTAAGGGGAGGCATAGACAAATTAAAAGAATCTAAAACAAATCTATTAGGCGGACACAGTGTAGAGGATGAGGAGATTAAATATGGGCTCTCTGTAACAGGACTTGTCCGTATAGATAAGATTATTAGAAATGAAGGTGCAAGGCCAGGCGATGTCCTTATAATTACCAAGCCCATAGGAACCGGCATTATGATAAATGGCATTAAGGCAGGCATAATTTCAAAATCAAGTGAAGGGCATCTAATAAAGACGATGGCAACCCTTAATAGCTGCGCATCAGAAATAATGGTTTCAGTTAAAACCCATGCTGCAACAGATGTTACAGGCTTCGGCTTAGCCGGTCACATAAAAGAAATGATAAAGGAAAATCTTGGAATTATCCTATATGCCAATAAAATACCACATTTTCATGAAGTTATAGATTTAGCATCCTCGGGTTTTTTCCCGAGTGGTTTTTATAGAAACAGGGATTTTTATATACCGTATGTAAGGTCAAGCATTAAAGGCCCAATCTTTGACATAATATTCGATCCCCAATCGTCAGGCGGATTACTCATTGCCTTACAAGAGGACGAGGTGCATCTGTTTAAAAAAAAGGCATATGAAAAACATATGGATTTTTGGGTTATAGGTAGTTTTGTAGAAGAGCCAAAGGGTATGATACTGGTAGAGTAATATAATAGAACATAAAATAACCATAATAGGTTTGACACAAAATTGCATATCTTTCCCCTAAGAGGTTAAATACCGCCTCCTTTCTATGGTTATAACTGACATCCTTTCTTTCGGATATAGGGGAATTTCTCTTTCAATACACCGTGGAATTTTATAAGCGTTCTTTTGAATAACCCCAGAATCCTTCACCATTAATGTAGGCATTCCCCCGAACAAACTGTTTTCCATGATCAATCCTTAGATGGCGATATCCACAAAACTTTAGGTTATCAAAACCCCGAAATTTATAAGTATTATAAATTTTTAATGTAAACTAATTTGGACAGTATCTGTGATTCTGGTGCGACCAAGAAATATCCGCACCGGTATACATTGGCTTCTGGGAAGAATTTTGAAAGGTCACCTCAGACTGCATGATCATCTATGGAGGAAATCGTTATTCAGTCCTCTATCTTTAAGCTCATTGTGCACATATACTTAAGGCCATCAGAGGGAATGTGATTATTCAAACAGTATACTACCAGGATTAAAAATGTTTTGCCTCAAAAGTGTTCTTAAAAAAATTAAGTTTTTGTCTAATTAATAAAAAATGGATATACACAGGCCTTGATAGAACCTATTTTTGTCTATAAAGGATTAGGTGCTATAGTTATTCATGCCTTAGTGCTTCAATTGGATCCAACCGGGCTGCTTTCATTGCCGGGAAGTATCCAAAAATCACACCCACAGCTGCAGAAAAAAGAAATGCAACAATAACAATCCCTCCATTGAAAACAAAGGGGACACGGAGCGTGCTGGCAAGCCAGACAGAGGCAGAAAGGGCAAGGACAATACCTATTAAGCCTCCGAAGGAAGAAAGCACCACTGCCTCCACCAAGAATTGAAAAAGCACCTCGTGTTCGAAAGCACCAATGGCAAGTCTTATTCCAATCTCCCTGGTGCGCTCTGTAACCGATACAAGCATAATATTCATGATGCCAATGCCACCAACCAGCAGACTGACAGCTGCAACAGCACTGAGTAATGCCGTAAGCAATCTTGTGGTGCCAGTGAGCATATTTGCGATTTCTTTCATGTCCATGACATTGAAGTTATCATCATCGCTTGGTGATAGATGGCGCCGTTCGCGCATCAAAAGCCTAATATCTTGCTGGGCCTTCTCGGTCGAGGCGCCCTGCTGGACTGAGACCTGAAACATCGCAACATCCTGGTTGCCTGAGATACGCCGTTGAAAGGTGCGTAGTGGAATGACAACGATATCGTCCTGATCCATACCCATCGTGCTCTGCCCCTTTGCCTCAAGAACTCCTATCACCTGACATGAGAGCTTTTCGAGCCTGATGTTTAGACCTAAACATTCCTGCCCTCCAAACAGCTTTTTCCGGACTGTTTCACCAACAATGCAGACCGCAGCACCGCTTCTGAGTTCGGTATCGCTGAAGAGCCGGCCTGTCCTTATAGTCCTGTTCGTAACCCTAAAGTATTGATTCCTACTCCCTGTGACCTGTGTCGTCCAGTTTTGATTCCCGAATATGGCCTTGATGGACTGAGAAGAGACTGGAGCCACAGCAGCAATTGAGCTGACCTCTCTGGCAATAGCTTCGCCATCATCCAGTTTGAACAAAGGCACACTTGAAGATTGTCCTGGACCAAATCTTTTTCCAGGGGTAACCATGAGAAGATTACTGCCCATACTAGCAATCTGCTCTTTTACCTGAGCAGTGGCACCTCCTCCGATAGTAACCATGGTGATAACCGCTCCCACTCCGATGACAATACCAAGAATTGTAAGGACAGAACGCATGACATTGCGTTTGAGCTCACGGAGGGCGAGTATGATTGTATTTAACAGCATTACAGTATCCTCCCATTTTGGTTATCTGATTCAACCCGACCATCTAAAAAGTGGACGGTGCGTTTGGCATACATAGCCATATCGGGTTCATGGGTAACCATGACAATGGTAATTCCTCGGTCCCGGTTCAATCTTGTTAGCAAGTCCATAATTTCATGACTTCGGGCTGTGTCCAGATTACCTGTAGGTTCATCTGCGAACAATACCGAAGGGTCAGTTACAATAGCTCGGGCAATGGCAACCCGCTGTTGTTGACCACCGGAGAGCTCCCCAGGCGTATGAGATTCCCATCCTTTAAGTCCAACTGCCTCTAAAGCTTGAAGGGCACGGGCCCGCCGAATGTTTGCTGTGATACCTCGATAGATTAAGGGTAGTTCAACGTTCTCCAGAGCTGAGGTGCGCTTTAGCAAATTATAGCCTTGAAAGACAAAGCCAAAATAGAATCGGCGTAACCTCGTGCGCTGTTTGTGGTCTAATCTGCCTACCTCGATCCCCTTGAACTTGTATGAGCCAGAAGTTGGGGTATCTAAACAGCCAAGGATGTTCATGCAGGTGGACTTACCTGAACCACTTGGCCCCATCACTGCCAAAAACTCTCCTTCATTGATTATAAGATCAATGCCGCGAATCGCGTGCATGGCAGCCTGGCCAGCGCCATATACTTTTGTTATGCCTTTTAGCTCAATAATAGGATGGGTATCTATTTGATTGAATGCAACCATATTTACTTACCCGCACCGATTACATCGACTACCACAGCCATACCAGGTTTTATGTCTCCTCCCACAATCTCAGTCATATTTCCATCTGTGGATCCCACTGTGACAGGGACTGCCACAAGCTTGCCATCATTCAAAATAAAGACGCGCTGTTGTTTTCTTTTAAGAGAAATATTTTCACCTTTTTCAGATGCTAAACGGGGTGGACGAGGAAGCAATGAACCGACCAGACCGGTTGAGGGCTTTTTTTCTTCCTGTACAGGTGGGGTGAAACGAAGTGCAGCACTGGGCACGAGAATGGCGTTTTCAATGTTTTTGACCGTAATGTCTGCTGTGGCTGTCATTCCAGGTCTCAAGGAGAGATCTGTATTGTTCACTTTCAGCACAGTTTCATAGGTTACAACCCCTGATGTGGTTGATGAACCAAATCGAACCTGGGTGATTTTTGCTTCAAATGTTCGATCAGGATAGGCGGAAACACTGAAGGTTGCCCTTTGACCCTCTTTCACCTTACCAATATCAGCCTCGTCCACATTCACATGTAGTTCCATCTGTGTCAAGTCTTCAGCAAGGGTAAAAAGAACAGGTGTTTGAAAGGATGCGGCAACCGTCTGTCCCGGCTCCACACTTCTACTTAGCACTATTCCATTAATCGGCGAACGTATCACTGATTTAGATAGATCGGTCTCATAGGCGGCAAGAGTTGCCTGAGCCTGTGATACAGTAGCCCTGGCGCTGGCTTCATCAGCCTTTGCCCGCTCATATGTGGCTTCTGCTGCATCAAGTTCGGCCTGTGATGGCACTTTATTGTTACTCAATTCCTGAACTTTTTTGAGCTGGGCAAGTTTGCTACGGGCTTCACTCACCGTTGCCTGAGCCTGCAAGAGCTTTGCCTTTGCTGATTCCAGGGCAGCTTTGGCCTGTGTAATCTGGGCCTCGAGCTTTGATGTATCGAGCCTTGCCAGAACCTGGCCTATCTTTACCCTGCTATTGTAATCCACTTCAACACTTTTGATAATGCCTGATAATTCGCTTCCCACTTCAACCTTGTTCATAGGCTGTAGTGTACCTGTGGCAGTAACAATGACCGTTAAGTTTCCCTGCACCACCTTTTCGGTTTTGTACCTGACAGTATTCGATTTATCTATACTGTTCAACATAAAAAGGGTGATCACGGCTGCCAACACCACAACGAGTGCCAGAATTAGCCATAGTTTAAACCCCTTTCTTTTGTTTGAATTTTCATCCAGTCCAAGTACCTGTATAATATCCTGTTCTGAATTCGTTTCTGGGTTCATATTTTTCTCCTGTCATGTATTAATTGTTTCAATAAAGAGCCATTTGCGTCCACCCTCCTCCAAGGGCCTTATACAGGCGAATCAGGTTGGAGGTGATTGTGCCATCACTTAGTGTCAGTTGTTCCTGGAAAGACAGCAGCGAACGTTGTGCTTCCAGAACATTGCTGAAATCCGTAAGCCCTGACTGATACTTGCACAGTGCCAGATCAAAGGCCTTTTGAGCTGCCTCTTGTGCCTCCCGGAGAATATTTTTTTTATTGTGTTCTTCGGCATAAGCCACGAGAATGTTTTCAACTTCTTCCAGAGCATTAAGGACAGTAGCCTCATACTGAATAAGGGCTTGTTCTTGAAGCGCAGACTGAACTTCTATATTCTGGCGGATAGCCCCTGCCTTGAAAATTGTCCAACTGATTCTGGGTATTCCAGTCAAAGTCCATATACTGGAAGAGAGGGTACTTAATGAAAGTGTTTCTACGCCGATGGATCCGTTTAGTGTGAACCGTGGATATAGGTCTGCCATGGCAACACCGATTCGTGCTGTCTGTGCTGCTAACTGGCGCTCAGCCTGACGCACATCGGGGCGACGCCGGAGTAGGTCAGCCGGTAAACCCACGGCGATGCGCAACGGTGTCACAGGTATAGGCATTGGTTTCTTAAGTTCTGCATGGACTATACCTGGTTGTTCTCCGAGGAGGACTGCGATCCGGTTCATAGCCTCATCAAGCCCAATGCGAATAGTAGGTATCTGGGAACGGGTGTTTTCAAGGGCGTATTTTGCTTGTTGTACGGCAAGTTCATCACTTAAACCAGCTTCATAACGCCATTGGGTTAACTGCCATGTCTCAGTCTGTGTTTTGAGATTTGTTTCTGCCACTTCAAGCCGAGCCTGGAGAATTCGCACCTCTATATAGTTCAAAGCAACTTCAGCAAGTAAAGAGACGAGGGTATTATGCAACTCCTCTTTACTTGCCTCTACATCTGCCTCTGCTGCCTCAATCGAACGACGGGTACCACCAAAAATATCCACCTCCCACGTTGCATCAAAGCCTGCGGTATATAATTCACTACTTTGTCCTTCCCCTGTATCTTTACTACTGCGACTCCATGTAGCAGAACCTGTAGTATTGAGGGTGGGAAAGAGATCGGCTGTGGCAATTCCACGACGGGCACGTGCCTCTCGCACTCGCGCTCGGGCCTTCCTTAAATCAAGATTGCCCCTAACCGCGCGATCAATCAGACTTGAAAGTGTTTGATCTTTTAGCGTTTTCCACCAGGTTGCCAGGGTATTGGGATCCAATATCTCTGCGGTTAACCCTGCCTTAAGCTGGGTATTCCAGGTTGGGGATACTGACATCTTAGGTGGAACATAATCAGGACCTATGGTAGCACACCCTGTTAGAACAAGAACTATATACACCAAAGAAAACCAGAATATAGATCTAATAAAGGTTATTTTGTGATTTAAAACCATGGACTGTTCCTTTTTTAATACGTTTTCACTTCCATTTTGTGGTTCTATAAACCTTACCCCTTTTCAACTTCATCACTGATTGCACTAATTCCAGCCAAGGAAAACCTCACAACATGATTGGCATAATCTTCGATATCAAAAATCCCTGGCTGAGCATCCTTGCCTTCTTTTTTTTCCTTCTGTCTATTCCTTGCAACCATTGGATTGATACATTGACTTATAATGCTTATGGCACAAAAACGAACCTTTGTATCAGAAGCATATGGTCCAGCAAGTTCACGAACCAAAGCCTCCAGCTTCTCATGTATAGGCCAGATTTCTTCTCGCATAACTTCTTCAAGAAGCCCTGTTGGATTAGCAAGTTCCTTCTGCACCAACAGAAACTCTTTGTTGTTTTCGTCAGCAATACGACGCAATAGAGCTGTAACCATTCCTCTTAGACGCTCTTTAGGCGGTGCGTCATCGCTGACACTACCATCCGGCGGATGAGCCTTTATCGATTTCAAAAAGGAATATCGCCAGGCCTCTTTGTAGAGAGTTTCTTTATCACCAAAATGGTAATTTACTGCAGCGATATTTACTCCTGCACGGTTACAGATATCAGCAATGGTTGCATCCCTGTAACCTTTCTCTGCAAATACCTCACTTGCAGCTTGAAGCAATTTGGTATAAGTTTTTGAAATACCCTTCCTTGAGATTATCATCTTAGTCCCTGCCATAATTTTTATTTTTAAATATATATTTAAAACATTCATTTGAAATTATCAATAAAAAAAATACCATGCCATTTGACTGTTTCAGATAGATGAAGATAGTAGTTACAGATTAATAAAGTGAAGTGTGTTTAGCACCAAAAAGGGTTATTTTTATCTGCATAAAAGGGGGCAAAAGTGTTGACAATCTAAAATAGAGAATGATACAGAAGTGATTAGGAAAAAATATTTTTCTCTGGAAATGGTAAAATTATTAGGAGCCTTTTCTGGGGTGCAAAAAATGAAAAATAAAATTCTATATATATCAATAATTGGCGGGGTATTAATTTTTACGTTCCTATTGTTTGCTTTCCCTCAAAACAGGCAACCGATAAAAATTGGACTTTCTGTAAGCCTTACAGGAGCATATCCAGATTTAGGTAGGGAAATAAGAGATGGTACATTACTTGCCGTTGAGATGATAAATGAAGAAGGAAAAGTAAAGGGAAAACCTATACAATTAATTATCAAAGACAACAAATCCAATATTAAAGAGGCAATAAATAACTATGAAGAACTTATAAAGGAGGGAGTAGCTGCTGTAATTGGTCCTGCTACAAGCACAGTGGCAAAAAATCTTTTACCATTAATAAACGAAAAAAAGATTTTAACAATTGCGCCAACCCCTACATCTACTGAACTTGCAGGATTAGATGATTACATGATTAGGTTGAGACCTACAAATAAAGAAGATGCTCTGGAATTAGCAAAATATGTCACAAAGAAACTCAAACCAAAAAGAATTGTTGTGATATACGATGTATTAAATCCAACATACACAATAGATTTTGCTCAAAATTTTATGAAATATTCTGGCAAAGAAATAAAATTTAGCCTTATTCCCTTTAAAGAAGGAAAAAGCTATATAAGAGACTTATCAAAAAAAGTTTTATCTTATTCTCCAGACGCAGTTCTATTGATAACAGAGGTTTACAGCACCGCATTAATTGCCCAGAACTTAAGAATTTTAAAACCCAATGTAAAAATTCTTTCCACACCCTGGTCTAAGTTTGAAAGACTCATAGAAAATGGTGGCAAAAGAATCGAGGGGCTTCTTAACCTTGAAACCTTTGACGAAGATTATAAGGGAGAACTCTATCAAAAATTCAAAAGGAGATTTATTGATAGATTTGGATATGAACCAGAGTTGGGAGCAATTTTGGGTTTTGAATCAGTAATGTTAATAAAACAGGCGGTTGAAAGAGGTGCAACAAAAGAAACCATGAAAGATGTGATAATTAAAAAAGGTAAGTTTCAAGGTTTACAGGGCGAGATTAATATTAACCCATTTGGCGACAGAGTTATAAAACCATTTGTTGTAAAAGTTGAGAAGGGCAAATGGGAAAAGGTGCGCGAATGAAAAACACATTTCATTTATATATTCTTGGAGCATTGATTACATTATCCCTCATAATAATATTGTTAACCAATGCAGGTTTTCATATTTTTTCAAAGAAACAGATTGAAAAAGAAATATCCCAGCATTATCAAACATACATAAACCTTTTTTCCTTTTATCTTGAAAGAGCAATTTCAGAAGAATACAGAGAGTTAGAAACAATTGCAAATCTTTTGTCCGCTGAAAATTATAATCGTGAAAAAGTTGAACTTCTCCTATCCCACAAACCTTCAACAAAGTATCTTTTTATTCTTGATAGAGAAGGCTTAATAAAAGACACTTTCCCAAAAAGTCAGGATTTGTTAGGTATAGATTTATCCTATTCTCCAATCTTTAGAAGTGCCAGCAAATCAAACTTCTCTGGTCCCCATGTCTTATTAATTGACAAACGACCTTATTATGTAATGTCAAAGCTTATATCAGAAAAAATTGTATTAGTCTTTTTGGATATTCCCGGAATAAATTCTATTTTAGAAATATTTAAAAAACAGGAAATCTATGCCTTTGTGGTAAATAAAATGGGGTCAGTACTTTTTCATACCGATGAGAGAGTAGTAAATGAAGGAACAAACATGTCAGATTTAGACTTTGTAAAAAGGGGAATCTATGGTGTGAAAGAATTAATCGAGGGGGAAGTAAAAGGAGATAAATACATATTTAAGGCAGAAAATATTCCCTCATTAAACGGAGTAATTTTCATAGGAATGCCCTATTATAAAGCATTTTTTGTAATTTTAGGTTTAAGAAAAAAGATGGTACTTATTTTATTGTTTTCTGTGATTCTTTCCATTGTAATCAGCTTAATACTATCTGGAAAGTTATCAAAACCTATAAAAGAAATACTAAAGATGATTGGAAAAATAAAGGAAGGGCAGTACAATGTTACACCCTATAAATCAGGGTTAGAGGAATTTGACATTGTCTCTGATAATCTCTCTGAAATGGCAAAAGGTATACAGGACAGAGAGTTAAAGCTACAGAAAATATTTGATGCTTCCATGGATGCAATAATTCTCTCCAATTCAGATGGTGATGTTTTTGATATAAATGATGCTGGGATAAAAATGTTTGAATATGAAAACAAAGAAGAAGCATTAAAAATAAAAACCTGGCAGGTTTATCAGGATATCAGTGAAAGGATAATAATTTTAAAGGAATTAGAATTAAAAGGTTATGTTAAAGATTTTGAAGTTACCTTTAAAAGAAAAAATGGTGAACCTTTCTATGCCCTTTTATCTTCTTCAGTTGTTCGGGATGAAAAGGGAGGAATTCTTTTTGTTGTCTCTTTTATAAAGGATATAACAGAAAAAAGAAAACTTCAGGCACAGCTCTTTCAAGCCCAAAAAATGGAAAGCATTGGAAGACTTACAGGCTCCATTGCCCATGACTTTAACAATATTCTGTCAGTAATCTTAGGAAGCAATCAACTTATTCAGTTAACTGCGAAGGATAATCCAAAGATACAAAGACATACTGAGTCAATATCAAAAGGTGTTGAAAGGGCAAAGGATTTTATAAGAAAACTAATTGTTTTTACGAAAAGTCATGCAATGGAATTTAAAGTTTATGACATTAACGAGCTGATAAAGGAAGAGATTAAAATTTTAAAACCCACATTAAGGGAAGATATTTCAATAGAATTTGAACCTTATGATACAGCTTTGCCTGTAAACCTTGACAGAACGCAGTTTACACAAATTTTACTTAACTTAACAGTCAATGCAATAGATGCAATACCTGATGGTGGAATGATAAAAATTGTAGTTGAGCAAAAGAAATTTGATGCTGATGCAATAAAAATATATCCCTTTGCAAAAGTAGGAGAATATGCATGTATAAGTTTTACAGATACAGGCACAGGTATATCAAAGAATATAATAGATAAGATTTTTGATCCCTTTTTTACAACAAAACCAGAAGGCACAGGTTTAGGGCTTGCCACAGTATATACAATAGTCAAACGGCATAAAGGATTTATAAATGTTTACAGTGAAGAACAAAAGGGAACAACTTTCAGAATATACCTACCCCTTTCAGAACAATTAGATAAAGTATCTGAAGAAAAGGATGAGGATATATCAATAGAGATAAGAAATGTTCTTATTGTTGAAGACAACAATGAAGTTAGAGCAGTAGTTGAAGAGATGTTAAAGAGTATGGGAATAAATGTTTTATCCTTTTCAGATGGGTTTGAAGCATTGGAAAAGTTTAAAGAAATAAAAGATGAAATTGACCTGTGCCTTTTTGATATTGTAATGCCTTCAATTGGAGGGTTGGATCTTTCTAAAAAGATTAGGGAAATAAAACCAGATATAAAAATTCTATTTATGACAGGTTATGCAAACAATGTTGTCCAGATAAACGCCTTGATTAAAGAGGGTATGAAAATATTAAGCAAACCCTTTACAATATCTGAATTTAAAAAGAAAATATCTGAAATCAAAAATTAAATGTTCTACCCATGACGAATTTAATAGACACCAATGTTATAAATTAATACACTAATAACAGGAGATTACCATAGAAGCCATTCAAGAGGTATCATTTAACAACGTAGTTAAAGAAAGAAGCAGTAAAGATGAATATAGAAGATGGATTATCTATTTAAAAGAAAGAAAGTAATCAAAGACATTGCCAACGAAATAAACAAAATAAACGGAATAGACGGAATAGACCGAATAGACGAGATAAACGAGATAAACCGAACAGACGAGACAGACCAATGCGTGAGGTAGCATGAGTAAAGTTTCGTATCTATTATTTGCATCAGGGGTCAATTATCACCTGCTTTAAAATTAACATACGAGGAGGCTTAGTTCAATGAAAACGATGTTGCGATGTATATGCAGTATATTATTTGCTTTAAGCATGATTTTTATTTCTCAATATGCCTATAGCCAGATGAATCTAAATTCAATGCTCAAACCATATCTATCAGAATATGAACTTCCAGCTGTTGCAGCTGCTGTTGCAAAAGATGGAAAGATCATTGCAGCCGGTGCAGCAGGTGTGAGAAAGGCAGGCACGAATATTCCTGTAACAATCAATGACAGGTTTCACATAGGTTCAGACACAAAGGCTTTTACTGCCTTGCTTGCAGCGATAGTTGTAGAAGAGGGAAAGCTCACCTGGCACACAACAATTGGAGAAGTCTTTCCAGAGCTTTTGGGGAAAATGGATATGGGTATACGGCAGGTAACCCTTGAGCAACTACTCTCGCATACCAGCGGTATTCCCACTGACAATGAGGAGGTATTGAGTGTTTATAGGGAAGCCATGTTTCAGGAAGGCAATCTCGATGATATGAGATACTGGCTTGTAAGTAACTGGGTTAAAAAGCCCCTCACATTTCAATCTGGTTCACAGTTTTCCTACTCCAATATGGGTTACACCATAGCTGGTGCTATGATTGAACGGAAGACAGGAAAGACATGGGACGAACTGATAGTGGAACGCATCTTCATACCCCTGAAATTAAAGACAGCAGGTCTTGGACCACAGGCATCCCTTGGAAAGCTTGACGCACCCCTTGGTCATGCGATTATTGATGGAAAGATAAAAACTTTTCTTTCAGGACCTAATGGCGATGTGCCTTCACTTTTGGGACCTGCTGGTAGTGCCCATATGTCAATTCTTGATTTTGCAAAATGGGCTCAATGGAACGCAGCTGAAGGTAAGCGGCCACCCCACCTTGTAAAACCAGATACGCTCAAGAAACTCCATACACCAATCATTGATGTGTCTGCAAAAAAGGATACCCCGCCAGGCACACCTCCAGGAGGTAAATATTGCCTTGGATGGGGTGTGACAGCTCCTGAGTGGGCACAAAAGCCTCTTCTCTCTCATGGAGGCTCCAATGGGATGAACCTTGCCCATATCTGGGTTGACACACAACAGGATTATGCAATGGTTTTGACCACAAATATAGGTGGCAAAAAGGCAGATGAGGCGCTCCGTGCCATTGCAGGGGAACTCTATCAAAGATATGCAAAAAAGATCAAAAGATAAGGGATAAAAGGAGGTAGCAGGTATTTTAGCCTACTGCCTCCTCGTATGTGATTTAGAACTGTGGTACCGGGAATAATATTCAACAAAAATCAGCCACGCAAATAGTAATGTTAAAAAGATATTGAAGAGCTGGGCAACGGGAAATGCCGCTTAAGGCCTTCTACCACCCATATAAATAAACTTCGTGAACTGAGTATCAAAACCTGTGCAGAGAAATGCAAGTTACTGCCTTTTCTGAGGCTTTAAGCATTATGGAGGACAAGACAAAAGAAGCAATAATTGAGCCCATAACAAATTTTGGTGAATCTGAAACATACCTCCATGGCACCTGGTTTTACCTACCTTCAAACCCTTAAAGGTAAACCAGATGACAAGAAGAAACGGGGGGTCGTTGTCAACCCTATAAACCCTATTTCCCACCCCCTGTACTGTGATGCATAAATACCTTTTAAATCTACCTTTTATTTAAAGACATACAAACTGCACATATTAATAAACTGATTTAAGTAAACCATTATGGAGCTAAAGATGCACTCTGTTTAATCTTTTTATTTACTTTATCGGTACTTCTTGCATAAGGATTTTATTATACCTTTGTCCTTGGGTGTTTTTAGTTATCGATATCATTTTGTTTCTCATGTGACGCCGGGTAGACTGTGCAGGAGAAATCGAAGTCCACTCTTTCTTTTATTCTTTATAAGGTATGATCGTTTCTTTTCTGTTCTCAAGGTAAACAGTTATGTTGGGGGTTTGGGAAATAATGTATCTGGGGTTGATACCGGTGGTTTTTCCAAAACAGAGGCCCTCAAAAGGTTATCCATCCAATGGGCTTCTTACCCCGAGGACATTCTTTGTGGCAATATGTG
>Ga0116168_1001137_pt1 | contig 21522 bp, 23 predicted proteins | sample AD_UKC129_MetaG_FD_89795 | JGI IMG/M metagenome (GOLD analysis project Ga0116168, IMG submission 89795) | Active sludge microbial communities of municipal wastewater-treating anaerobic digesters from Canada - AD_UKC129_MetaG | ecosystem: Engineered > Bioreactor > Anaerobic > Digestate | place...
CACTGCGCCATGGTGTCGAATATCGGCCAGACGATCTCCGGCGCCTTGGCGGGCCTCCCAGGCCCCGCCTTGGCCGTGTTTATGGGCTTACCTCGTTTCGATGGTGTCATGCGATTTCAGAGCAAGTCGGCTCCAGTGCTTCCGGAGGAGGGGTTAAGAGATTCCTTGCCCCGCAACTGTCTCAGGGTTGGGCGCCTCATGGCCTACCCTCCTTCGACCGGGGTTTTGATACCTTCACTTCTGACTTGGTATCAGTCTCATATCCTAAAGGAATATGAGACTTGATACTCTCAGAAGTCTCAGAAGGGGGATTTGATACTTCTGATACCTTCCATTTTCCCTTCTCGTTCCTGGTCACTCGACCGGCCTTCTCTGCTTCAGCCATCAGCCGATAGAACGTTGGGCGGGTAATCCCGGCCTCATCGGCTGCGCGCTTCTGCCACTGAGCTGTTGTCAGCTTCCGCTTACCGAGTGCCTGGAGGATCATCTCGACCGTGTAGGTAGCTGTCCTGCCGCCCTTAGGTTGCTTCAGCTTGGCCGGGTCGAGCTCATCATCCCGGCGCATCATTGGGTAGAGCCAGCGGACAACAAACGGCTCCACGGCCTTGCAGTTGCGCAGTGTGGCGTCAACAGTGAAGGCGCCCTCTGTTTCATGCCGGGTGAACGTCAGGATGGCGTCAGGATCGCGGGCGAACACACCGCTGCCGCTGATCCTGTCCACGGCTTCTTTGGATGCCTGGTTGCCTTTGGAGAAGTGGGAAGCAAAGGCGATGGCGGCGCCGGTCTTTTGGGCCAGCGCCTCAAGGTGATTCAGCATAGAGTTGATGTCCCGGGCGGAATTCTCATCGGCATTGCCCAAAAGCTTGTATATGGGGTCAAGGATGATTAGCCCCGGCTCATGGTTGCGAAGGCCATGAGAGAGTTGCGGGATGATCTCACTGTAACTGGTCGCATGTCCGCGCAGGTTCCAGATGAGAAGCCAGCCGGGCTGAATCCGAATCTGTTTGGCGGCTGCCACGGCTCTGAGGCGGCTGTGAAGGCTCCACGGCGGAAGTTCCAGGTTGACATAGCAGACGCGCGCCCGGGTGGTTTTGAACGAAAGCCACGGCTCGCCGTGCGATACGGCAAGCGCCAAATCGATAAGGCTCCACGTCTTGAACGTCTTTGAGCCGCCGCCTAGAGCCAATTTGCACCCCTTGTGTAAGACACCCCAAACCAATTGCGGCGGCTCGGGTTGCTCTTGGTTGATGAACGCCGCGGCGTCCTCTACGGCCGGTAGCTTTGACCGCGGCTTGTCCTCAACTGGTGTCCGCAGGTCGAGCGCCCGCTGCCGGATCTCATCGGCGTCCCGCAGCATGGCCCGACGCGCGGCTCGATCTCTGACAATTTCGAGAAAAGTCGGAAAGGCCTCAGGGCTCGGCGTCTGGTCTGGAAGCCGACTCACGTAGAAGAATCCGCCGGCGTTCTCGATTTCGTTGGACTCCTTCAACAACTGGCACAAACCGATCACATCGACAGGCTTGTTGTCGAACTGCAGGGTTGTCAGTGCCCGGAAAACAGCAATGTGCCTGACGTCGTGAAAGTCTCGTTCTTCCAGTTGGGCAAGCATCCCGTCCGCTTCGCCGTCACGCGCTGACAGCACACAGCCAAGCACGCCGGCTTCAGCTTGGGAATCATGCGGGATATCGATGTATTTCATCGGAGCATGGCGGCAATGCACCACGGGTGCACGTTGTACTCCGCGTTGGGGTTCTGCTTGCTGTAAGACCACTGCAGCGGATTTCCGCAAATGCTGCAGCGTTCAACATTCCTGGCTTCGTCCTCGGCGGCTGTGATCGCTTGCGCGAAGCACCTGGCGCAGATGCCGCCCTGGTAGGTGTGTGTTGGAAGCAGCGAAATGCCGCAAACGCGACAATTCTTCTTGCGGGCCGGTTTGGGAGGGTATATTCGTTGTGACATCGGTTTGTTTTGGCCGTCCGCGCCTTGTGACGGGTAAGCGGGCGGCCTTTTTGATTTTCAGTCGGCCGTTGCCTTGAGGAATCGCTCGATCTCCCCGACAGGAAAGAGCTTTGTGCGGAGTCCGCCGGAGCTTCGAAGCAGACCGCGCTTGTGAAGGCGATAGACGGTCTGATAGTTGACGCCAAGGATGGCGGCAGTTTCCCGCATCGTGTAGGCCAGCCGCGGGATTGCTGGCGTTGTGTTAGATTTGTCAGGCATAGGCACAATTCAGTTTGTGCCTATTTTTTACTACCTACTTAGACTTGTGTTTAGAATACAGGACAGATGCACACTTGATTTGTCCTAAACCTCGAACCCGCGTGGCCCCGGGGTTCGGCTGCTCAGGAGTCCAAGACGATAGGCGGCTTTCCAGACAGCATCCGGTTTGTAGTTCGCAACCAGTGCGGCGTTGACCTTTTCCGCCAACTGGAACCTGTCGAGTCTGTGAAGCCCCATTGGTTCCCAACTTGCCAGGAGGAATTGTTTAAGCATCAGTTGCTCAAACGTCTTTTGGTTGGGTTGATCGAGTCTTCTTGCAAGTGTGATCAGAAATTGTGGTGTGAGAATTCTGTCCGTGAAGTTGTCAGGCAAAAGTAGGGCTTTTTCTACTGACGCTACACCCAAAATGAATCCTTGAACCCGCACAAGGAACTCGGCTTTGAATTCTTCAAACGTAGATGCACCGATGTAATCCGTTGCGCCCGGAAAAGCTTCTGCCATGTAATTCCGCGTGGCACTTTTAACCCCAGTCATACCTTCACGGAATCGATCGCTATGAATGAATCCACCTACTGTAATAACGTGTCTCGGTGTGCTCTTCTGTCCGGGTCGCGACATCTGATATGTAAATAAAGCTGGCGGTACGCAAGGCTTCTTGCTGCTTGTCTCCAATTGGAGACGCTCTTCTGCAGCTTTAAGTTCCTCAACCAGAATGCTCCGCATCGAAACCTGTGACGCACGTGCCCTGCTGTATGCGCCAACCCACAGACGTTGCATTGTTCGGTGTGTAACCTTGAAATGACCAATGACAGCGCCGCACCAACGCTCTGGCAATTCGGCAAACTCGATGTGGATCATGCTGCCTCCTTCGGCTGGAATGTGACGCGCGCGGCCATGTCTGCCGAATGCTTCTCGCGCAGATGCCCGTAAACCTTCATCGCCAGCACGCCTCCGTCCGAATGGCCAAGCCAGCGGGAGACGGTCGGAATATCGACGCCAGACTCGATACACCGCGTCGCGAACAGGTGTCGCAGGTCGTGGTGCGTGATCTTCGGAATGCCCAGCGCAGCGCAGGCCTTCGTGATAGACCCTTGGCAGGTCTTCACCTTGCAGACGAAATCGTCGGGGTGGGCATGGGCCTTGAGCCTCAAGAGTAATTCCCGCATGTCGGCAATGATCGGCACCACACGCGTCGGATAGTGCCGCTTGGCCTTGCGGGTTTTGACGCTGTGAATCGTCATAACGCCGGCGTCCAGGTCCATGTCTCGGAACGTGGCCCGCTGCGCCTCTGCCAGTCGGCATCCGCTGAACGCGAGGAATCTCACCAGGTCGGCACAATGCTGCGCCTTGGGGTTGTCGGTCTGGGATTCGATGTGCTTCAGCAACGCCATGAATTGATCCGGCTCCGGCAACTGCGGCGGATTCACCGGAACGCCCAGCCGTTTGACCTCGCGCAAGGGGCTTTCATCGTCGCCATAGCCCGCTCGCTTGAGCACAGATCGGAACGTTCCCAGCACGTTGTTGAAATACTGCGGCCCGTTTTCCTCGGAGAATCGTTTCGCCCATTCCTTGCACGCCTCTGGCTTTATGGCCGTCAGTCTCGATGCGTCCAGCTCCGGCCAGCTCTTGAGCAGGCTCTTGAGGCACCATTTACGGAAATTCCGGTGCGAGTCGGCTATGGTGTGGGTGTTGTCCAGATCCGCCTCGTAGGCCAACCGCGCTTCTCTGAACGTCGATGGCGCCCCTTTCGTGTGGCGCCGGGATTTCCGTTGCGTCTTGATGAAGTCGCCCAGCTTGAGCAGGGCATCCGAATAGACCGTCGTTTCCAGGCTCCTGCGAATCAACTTGCCATTGACCTTCACCCGTGCGAAATAAATCCCCGTGCTGACATACTGGAGCAGATTCGGAACGCGTGGGAATGACTTCCACTTGCCGTCAGGCGAGAGGCGTTCGGATCGCTTTTGTTTGCGGGATTTCGTGTCCCCCGTTGTGTTCGGTTTGATCGTCATAGCAAGTCAGATCATATGGGATACAATCGGGGGATACAAGCCCGGAAATCTTCGAAGCACATTTCAGGCGCAAATGCCTGTAAATTAACCGGTTGCCCGCGTGGCGGAATTGGCAGACGCGCTAGATTCAGGTTCTAGTGAGTAACATCGTACAGGTTCAAGTCCTGTCGCGGGCACCATTTCCCCACCTTCAGTAGGGGTAAACCCCATTGGTTCTGCCCTGCTCCGGTTCAGATTGTGTTGTGTTTATGAGCTCGCGCGTTGTGGAGGCTTTCTGCGAGATGTTGCAATCCATTCCCGCCAGGGCCGCCGTACGCGCCGTCGAAGCCCAAAGGCGCATGCTGGTCAACGACATCGCCCTTCAGCGGATCGCCCTGGATCAGGACGCCACCTCCATGCTCAGCTTCTGCAATTTCGTGCTCGACGCGGCTCGGGGGCTTCCGACGTCGCCTCAATCCTGGCCCGCGGATGATCGGGATGGCTATCGGAAAATTGTGCAGCGGCTGATCGACGCCGGCGAACTGCCCTACCGGGCGGGCGAGCAGATGGACGTGGCGTCCGCCGGCCCGGCTACGCCCGCATGATGTTGGCGGACGCCGCTGCAACGGCCGGTTCCGGAGCCACAACTCCTGTCCAGCGCACCGGGACCGACATCTTTCTGCCAAACCGGTTGACATAAAAGATGTGCCCGTGCCGGCAGCCGTACTCGTGCACCATGCGCGTCAGCTTCACGTCGTAACAGCAGTATTCCGCGATGTCCATCAACCTCCCCTGCCGGTACCACTCGATCGCCTGCATGCCTTCCGCGGTCTTCTCCACGCCGAATGTGGCCGTTGCAATGGCGTCGAGTGACAGCCGGTGCTGCAACGTTTCCTGGAGGTCAATCATGAGATCGAGCGTCGGAATCTGGCGCAGATCGAAGGCGGTGTACCCGTGCAGCACTTCGTAATCGAATCGGAGAACGTTGAACCCCACCACCAGATCGGCCCGCTGAAGTTCCCGGATCAGATCGTCCACGTGTCTCTCGCCGTAAATGCGGTAATCCCCCCGTGCGGTGCTGAACGTGACACCGACACTCATGCCCATGTTGCTGATCCGGTTCCATCCGCCCACTTCATTGGCGGATTTCTGCGTCTCGAGATCGAAGTAAACCACGTTCTTCATCGTCGTGCTCGCCGGCCCACTTTAGCGGAGAAGAAAGGCGTGCAAAGAAAAATGATCGGGCTTCGTGTCGCGCGGCGCCTGAATCGAAGGCGGGACTCCATACAGACCGCGGGAAAATCCGGCTTTGACCTGTCAGGCGGCTGAACTTACGTTGCGCGCGTGCAGAAGGGCAGCACCAGCACATTCGACTCGCCACGTGTTCGTCACCTGTTGCCCCTGCCCCGTTCATGGGCGAACTACATCGGGCGAAAGCTGATCCGTTTTCTCCTTGCCGTCCAGGGATTGGGCGCGTTTGCCCTGATCACGCTGGGCGTTCTGATCACGAAGTTCACCTTCGCGCGGCGCGTGGTTCACCCGCTGGTATTCCAGCAGATTTCCCGGGCCGGGCTCCGGCTCCTGCCCATGTTCCTCTTCATCGCGGTTGCGCTCGGCCTGGTCGTCATCGGGCAGACCGTTTCCTGGCTGTCTCGTGTCGGCGCCATCCAACACCCCTACCTGGGCAGCATCATGGTCATCGTCGTTGTGCGCGAACTCGGCCCAATGCTCGCCGCGCTGCTCGTGCTCGCCCGGATCGGCACCGCCAATGTCGTTGAACTCGGCACGGCGCGCGCCATGGGCGAAGTCGAAGCGCTCGAAGCGCTCGGCATTGATCCGATGCATTACCTGGTCGTCCCGCGCGTCCTGGGCATGGCGTTCGGTATTTTCTCGCTCACGGTCTATCTCATCCTCGGCGCTCTGGTGAGCGGATATGTGTGGGCGTTTCTCCAGGACGTGCCGTTGCGGCCCGGCGATTACTTCAGCCAGCTTGCTGCTGCCCTTAGCGGGATCGACTTCGTCCTGCTGGGCGTCAAGACGCTGTTGTTCGGGTTCCTGATCGCGACCATCACCTGCTATCACGGCCTTGCCCAGCCGCTGCGGCTCGAGGAGGTCTCCTATGCCACCGTGCGCGCCGTCGCCCAGAGCGTCATCGCCTGCGTTCTTCTCGACGCGATCTGCATTATCATCTATCTGGCCGCATGACGACCCGTTCCACAGAGGCGATTCCGGCCATTGAAATGCGCGACGTGACCGCCGGCTCCATGCGCGACATGAACCACATCGTCGCGCGGCGCGTCAACTGGACCCTTCCCGCGGGGGCGTTTTGTGTCATTGGCGGGATGCAGGGCACCGGAAAAAGCGATTTCCTGTTCACCACCGCCGGGTTGATCCCTCCGGTGGAGGGCAGCTACCGGTTGTTCGGCAATGACATGCCGATTTATACAGAAAACCGGTTAGGCGAACGCCTGCTTCTCGGGCTTGTCTTCGACGGCGGCCAGTTGTTCAATCATCTCACCGTGTCGGAAAACATTGCGCTGCCGCTGCGATATCATCGGAACCTGACGGCCGCCGAGGCGGCCCCGGACGTGCAACGCCTGCTGGAATGGGCGGAGCTGACGCCCTGGGCGGACAGCACGCCGGGCGCCATGGGACGCAACTGGCAGAAGCGGGTCGGACTGGCGCGCGCCCTGATGCTGCGGCCGGAGATTCTCCTCGTGGACAATCCGCTCGCCGGTCTGGATTTGCGGCATCGTGCGTGGTGGCTGAACGCGCTGCGCGAACTGTCGAACGGTCCCGAGTGGAACGGCGGCCGCGCCGTGACGCTGGTGGTCACGGCGGACGACCTGCGGCCGTGGCGCGGCGAGAACCGGCAATTCGCCGTGCTGCAGGAGCAACAGTTCACCTGGCTGGGCTCGTGGGATGCGGTCGAGCGGTCGCCCGATCCGCGCGTGCAGGAACTTCTGGCGCTCGCGCCCGCAAGCGAGGGATGACCGGCGTATGGCTCTCCAGGATTTAACGCCCCAGTTGCGCACGCGCCTGAGCCGGATGGAGCGGGCGGTCGGCTGGTTCGTCCTTCTGGCGGCCGCGCTGCTGGTGTTCGGGCTGGCGTACTACGTTTTCAAGATGGCCGAGCGCAAAGGCTGGTTCGTCACAACGTTCACCTATGAAACCTCCCTGAACGACGCGTCGGGGCTGAAGGTGGGCGATCCCGTCAAACTGATGGGATTCTCCGCGGGCCAGATCACGAAGATCACGCCCAACGCGCCGGATGCGTGGTTCGGGGTGACCATCACCTTCACCATTCTGGAGCCGCATTACGGTTACATCTGGGATGATTCCCAGGTGCGGGTGTCGTCCGACCTGCTGCTCGGAGGGCGCGTGCTGGAGATTACCAAGGGCAGCGCGGGCGTGCCGACGATCCGCGAAGGGCCGGGGCGCGAACCTCTGGCCATGCTGCGTTCCGATGCCATTCGCGCCGCGCGAGAGAAGGTGGTTGCCCGGCTGTCGGCGGAGCAACCCGAGCTCGCGCGCACAAATCCATTGCAGTTCAGCATACTGGTGATGGATGAGCTCAAGCGCATGGCGGACGCCGATCCGGAAGCGTTTTACACGAATCTGGCGGCCACGTATTGGATTCCGCCGCAGGAATCGCCGGGGCTGAACGAGCGATTGGAGAAACTCGCCAATCAGATCGAGGAGGCTCTTCCCAACGTGCTGAATCTCACCAACCAGATCGCCTCGGTTCTTTCGAACACCGCCACCCTCTCCGCGAAGTTGAGCGAACTGGCTGCGCATGCCACACCGGCCATCAGCAACCTTGCGCGGGCGAGCGAACGGCTGGATCAACCGGGCGGCCTCGGCGAGTGGCTGTTGCCGACCAACGTGGTTCTCCAACTGGAAGACGCGCTCGGCAGGGGAAACACAATCCTCGACAGCACCCATACCAACCTTGACGTCCTCGCGCGGAACCTGAACGAGTCGTTGCTGAACCTGGCTTCGATCACCAGCAACCTGAACGCGCAGGTGCAGGCGAACAGCAACATGCTGAGCGTGATTTCAAAGGCCGTGATGGATGCCGACAGCTTTGTCCAGGGCCTGAAACACCATTGGCTGCTCCGTTCCGCGTTCAAGGAGGAGCGGGAAGAGGAACGCCCGCAACGTCCGCCCGCGCGGCTCGAATCGCCCCGCGAACGCCGCTATTGACGGAGCTCTTCAGCGAGCGAGCAGCAGAATCAAACCGCCGGCAGAGAGGACGAAGAAGGCAATGATGGCGACATCCAGCAGGCCGAAACGCGGTTGTTCGGAACGATTCGCAGGCACCACTGTCGCGCGGATGTGATCCCCGCTTTTGCGCCGCACTGAGAACGTGATCCCATTCATGCCTGTGTGGCCAGCATACGCCAGGCCATCGGCAATTTTTCCGTCGCGCCCGCCGCCGGATCGCGCGTGACGGTGGCAGAAGCGTTTCCGCATCATTCGTTTGGGTATTCCACGACTTCACCATCTCGAATCATGACGCCGTCGTCTGATTGTTTGACTATTTGCCCCCTTCTCCTAGACTCCGGCTCCGTTTATGAAAGTACTTGTCTGCGATCCGATCTCACCCAAGGGAGTGGCTCTTCTGCAACAGCGCCCGGAGTTTGAAGTGACTGTTCTGCCAAGGAAACATACCGAGGCCGAACTGATCCCGCTGGTGTCCGACGTTGTTGCCATGCTGGTCCGGTCGGAGACAAAGGTGACGCGCAAGGTCCTGGAGGCCGCCAGGCAGTTGCGTGTGGTCGGCCGCGCTGGCGTCGGCGTGGACAACATCGACGTGGACGCGGCGACGCAGCGCGGCGTGGTGGTCATGAACACGCCCGGCGGCAACACGATCTCCACTGCCGAACTGTCGTTCGCGCATCTGCTGAATCTTGCGCGCCGCATTCCCCAGGCCCACGCTTCCATGGCCGCCGGCAAGTGGGACCGCAAGCGTTTCCAGGGATCGGAGCTCGCCGGCAAGACGCTTGGCGTGCTCGGCATGGGGCGCATCGGCAGCGAGGTGGCGAAGCGCGCCATCGCTTTCGGCATGAGAGTGCTCGCCTACGATCCGTTCCTCACGGACGCCCGCGCCCGGAACATTGGCGTGGAACTCGTCCATGAGCTCGACATCGTTTATCGCGAGGCGGACTACCTGTCCATTCACATGCCGGTGACGGAGCAAACGCGCGGAATGCTCAACGCGGCCGCATTTGCGAAGATGAAACCGAAGGTCGGCATCGTGAACTGCGCTCGCGGGGAGATCATCGTGGAGGAGGACCTCATCGCCGCGCTCGATTCCGGCAAGGTGGCCGCGGCGGCGCTCGACGTGTTTGCCACTGAGCCATTGCCGGAGGAGCATCCTTTTCGCAAGCATCCGGCTGTCACTCTAACCCCGCATCTCGGCGCCAGCACCAATGAGGCACAGGAAAAGTGCGGCATCGAAGTCGCCGAGGTCATCACCGCCTATCTCCTCACGGGTGAAGTGCGGAATGCCGTGAACCTCCCCTACCTCGACGCGCGCACATACGAGCAGGTCAAACCCTACCTTGTTCTCGGCGAGAAGCTGGGCCGCCTCCTGGCGCAACTCGCGCCGCCGCAGGTGGACCGTCTCTACATCACGTACGGCGGCAAGGCGCGCGAGCTGCCGAATATCGATCCGATCACGCGGGCTGTTCTCCAGGGTTTCCTGTCGCGCGCCGACGTGAAGGATCTGAACAACATCAATGTCCGCAGCATCGCCGCCACTCTCGGTCTCAGCGTCGAGGAAAAGCGTTCCAACGAGCCCGTGACCTTCAACGAGTGGCTGCATGTCCAGGCGTGGCACGGCAACACCAAGCAACTCTCGGCCGGCGGCACGTTCTTCGGCTCGCCCGACAACCCGCGCATCGTCCGCCTCTTCAGCCAGCCGACCGAAATCGTTCCGTTCGGAGTCGTCCTGCTCCTCAAGAACAAGGACCGGCCCGGCATTGTCGGATACCTCGGCACCCTCCTCGCCCGCTATAACGTCAATATCGCGAGCATGAGTCTCACCAGGGACACCGCGGGCGGCTTTGCCCTGACGGCGCTGAATCTCGACAGCGTTCCCCCGCCGGCGTTTTTCGACGAGCTGCGCCGGGACCCGGACATCAGCAACGTGGAGGTGGTCAAACTGTAGATCTATGCTAGAGTGCACATGTTTATGACAAAATTCCTGAGCAAAACCCTGGCCGTCGCGTGCGCCATGGCGCCGGCAGCCTTCCACGCCGCAGAACCCACGGACACCAGCGCCTCCGCCGCTCCTTCGGCCCGGGTCACGGACCTGTTCACCAATTCCGTCGTCGCCACCGCCGACGGCGTGACGGTCACTCGAGGCCAGTTGGACGAGGCCATGATCAAGCTGAAGACTACCGCCGCGAGCCGGGGCCAGGTCCTTCCGCGGGACGCCGAAAAGCAGGTGCTGCACAGGATCCTTCAGTTGAAGATTCTCAACAACCGGGCAACGCCCGAGGACAAGGCCAGGGGAAAAGAGCAGGCGGAAAAGAACTATGCCGAGGCCATAGCGCGCGCCGGTTCCGAGGACATGTTCGTCAGGCAGTTGCAGGCGTTCGGCCTGTCCACCAACGAATTCCTGGAGCGCATGATCGAGGAACAGACGGCCGAAGCCGTTCTCCGGCGCAGCCTCACGGCGGAGGTGACCGATGAGGAACTGCAGAAGTATTACGATGAACACCCCGGCGACTTCGAAATCCCGGAGCAGGTCCGCGCCGCGCATGTGTTGATCAGCACCGCGAACGTTCCCGAAGAGGAAAAGCCCGCGAAACGCAAGCTGGCCGAGGAAGTTCTCAAGAAGGCCAGGGCCGGAGAGGATTTCGCCGCGCTTGCAAAACAGTACTCCGACGATCCGGGCTCCAAAGAAAAGGGAGGCGAATACACGTTCCCTCGCGGCCCGATGGACAAGGATTTCACCGACGCCGCGTTCTCGTTGAACACGAACCAGGTGAGCGACATTGTCGAGACCCGGTTCGGTTACCACATCATCAAGCTCTACGAGAAAATTCCCGCGAAGAAAATGGAGCTCGCAGAAGTGAAGGACCGATTGAAGGAATTCCTCCTGCGGCAGGAACTGCGGGCGCAAGTGCCCGCCTTCATGCAACAGATCGAGTCCGAGGCCAACGTCAAAATCCTCGATGAACGCCTGCGGGATTCCGACGAGAACGCCTCCACAACCCCCGCCCCCACCGGCGCAAACTAGCCGGCACGGACCGCGGATACCGATCCACAAACCAGCGGGAGCCTGCGCGCGACAAAGGGACTCCGCAGAGAATGGAGCATTCGCTGTCGCTGCGGCTCGTAGAGCCGCGCTCCGATGTGCCGCGTCAGTACTTCTTTGAGAACCGCTTTCTCGGTTCCTCTTCCGGCGCAGCGGTACCTGCGGCGGCAGTCTCGCTCCCGGCCGAAGCGGCGGCCGCGGCGGGCGTTTCCCCCGAAGGCGCGTCTGCCGACGGCGCGGACGGCGACTCCACCGCTTCCACGAACGCCAGTTGAAGGGACATCACGGTCTGGTTCAGCATCTTCTCCTCTTCGCGCGTCAGGTTGCCCTTCGTCTTCTGCTGGAGCGCTTCGATCTGATCGATGAACATCTTGGCCGCGTCGAGGTCGCGCGACGTCTTGCCGGAGCCCGGGTGCGGCACCAGCCCGAGCATCATCATCGCCATGTTCGCCTGTTGCGCGACCAGTTGAAGAAACGGAGCCGAGGACGCGTTCGCGGTCCCCTGCCCTGTTGAAACCGCTGATTCGCTCATGGGGGTCATCCTCTACTTCGCTTCCCGGATTTCCGCGAGCAAAAATCGTATCAGCCTGCGAAGCCGCGCTTCCACATCGATCGTTTCCAGGATCGTCTGCCGCTCGACCGCGCGTGGCAGCACCGCGCAGGTGACCAGATCCGCCGCATGCTCCGGGTCCTTGATCGAGTCCAGGTAGCACAGAATCTGCTTGGGTGACACCGCGACCGCCGGCACGGGTTCCGGCCGGGTGCCCGCTACTACCGGGAAAGCGAACGGCAGCCCGAGCCGAAGCCGCTCGGCCAGCAGCTCGCGCACCTTGGCCAGGAGCGCATCCGCGGCCACGCTGTTGCAGGGGCGCGTCTGCAGCGTCGTTATACGGTGAACACGGTATGGACGATACCGGACGGCTTTTCCAAGCTCGACCCGTGCGATGCCCTGCAGCACGAGGTGAGACGTGCCGTTCCCGTGCCGCACCGAGACGCGGATCAGGCCCAGGCCGGCGATGGGCAGCGGCGTCTCGCGTTGCGTGCCGGTTCGCTGCATTGCCACGGCAAACATGCGGCTGGACTCGAGCGCGTCTTCCAGCATCCGGCGGTATCGCGGCTCGAAAATGTGCAAAGGCAGCAGCGAGTGCGGAAACAGTGTCACATTGGGCAGCGTCATTACTGCCACTTCACCGGGCAAATTCATGTCTCCAATGTAAGAGCGACGGGCCCTTATTCAAGCGGACGCTTGCCAAAACCCCACCGGGCCGTCATGTTCATACCTTATGAAAAACCGAATGGGCATCATCTTTCTGATCCTCATCTGCGTCGGCCTGAGCATCGGTTTGATCTGGAGCCAGAAACAGGCGGGGGACCGTAGAATGGCGGATGCCGCAAGCATCGGCAGCTTCTCGAACAAGTGGCAGGAAGCCCAAAGCCAGCTTCTCCGCCAGGAAACGGTCAATGCCGAGCTCGAAACCCTCCTCGAATCCCGGAACGAACAGCTCAAGACGGTCACCAACGAAATCGCCCAGGTCACCGCCGAGCTCACCAAAGCGCAGGCCGAACTCAAGGCAACCCAGGAGGCGATCCGCGAACGCGACGAAGCGATCAAGCAGCGGGATGAAAAGATCGCAAAGCTCGAAACGCAGAACGAAGCCCTGGATGAACGCGCCATCGAACTCGCCAACTCCATCACCAACCTGAATCTTCAGATCGCCCAGACCCGCCAGAAACTCGCGGCTTCCGAAGGCGACAAGGCGTTCCTGGAAAAGGAACTCCAGCGGCTCATTTCGGAAAAGGCGGAGCTCGAACGCAAGTTCAACGACATCGCTGCGCTCCGGGCCCAGGTCGCGAAGCTGAGGGAGGAAATGAATGTCGCCCGCCGGCTCGAATGGATCCGCAAGGGCATCTATGCCGCGAACGAACGCAAGGGCGCCGAACTGCTCATGGACCATTCCGCTGCGGCCCGGCCGGCGAGGAAGCCTGCCTACGACCTCAATGTTGAGGTCAGCGCCGACGGAACCGTGCGGGTCATTCCGTCCGGCACGAACAACGCCGCCCCTCCCGCCCAATGACACGCGCCCCGGCGCTCATCGATTCCCACGGGCGCGTCATGCGCGACCTGCGGGTGAGCGTCACCGACCGGTGCAATTTCAGATGCCTGTATTGCCTGCCTGAAACGGAGGCGGCTCAGAACTTCTATCGCGGCCACTGGGCGCACATGCCCAATTCCGCCCCCATCGTCCAGCAATGGGTCCCCCGCTCCAGTATTCTCAGCTTCGAGGAAATCGAGCGTGTCGTGCGCCTCGCCGCCGCGCTGGGAATCCGCAAGATCCGCCTCACCGGCGGTGAACCGCTGCTCCGTCATGACATCGAGCACCTCGTCGCCCGCATCGCGCGCATTCCCGGCATCGAAGACCTTGCCCTGACCACCAACGGATTTCTGTTCGCGCAGAAGGCCCGCGCCCTCAAGGAGGCCGGCCTGCAGCGCGTGAGCTTCAGCCTCGATTCGCTGGACCGCGACAATTTCCGGAAACTCACCGGCCGCGACGGGCTCCAGCAGGTGCTCGAGGCCATCGCGCTCGCGCAGGAACTCGGATTCCATCCGGTCAAGGTGAACGCGGTCATTATTCGCGACATCAACGATCACGAGATCGAGGCGCTCGCCGCCTTCGCCCGCGAACGCCGGCTCAGCCTGAGATTCATCGAGTTCATGCCGCTGGATTCCGCCCGCGCCTGGCAGAAGGAGATGGTCGTCACCGCACGCGAGATCCTGGCGCGCATCGAACGGGTGTTCGCTTCCGCGCAGCCCGCCGTCGCGCACGCCGGCGGCGGAAGCGCCGCGCCCGCCACTCCCGAAGCGCCTTCGGCTATGGTTCCGGTCCGTTCGGAGAACAAGTCCGAGACGGCCAGGCGATGGACCTTCCCCGACGGACGCGGCGAGATTGGAATCATCGCGCCGGTCAGCGAACCGTTCTGCGGACACTGCAATCGGATTCGATTGACGGCGGATGGCAAGGTTCGCACCTGCCTGTTCAGCGTCACCGAACACGACCTGCGGGGCCGATTGCGGGCGGGCGCGACCGATGAGGAACTGGGCCGTTGGCTGGCGCAGGTGGTTTGGGGCAAGGAAGCCCGGCATCATATCGGCGAGCCCGATTTCGTCCCGCCCTCGAGATCCATGAGCTGCATCGGGGGCTGAGTTTCCGCCCGCGGATCCGTTTCAACAACGACCTCCCCTGCCCTCGACTCGGAGCAGGCAACAGGAACAACGCCGCGATGCGCCTGGTGGAACGGTTGCAAGGCATGCCTTGACCGCCTGAGACGGCCTGACTATTAGAATAGCCGCTATGCCGACATACGAATACGTTTGCTCGAAGTGTGGACACGAATTCGAAAGATTTCAGTCGATCACCGAGAAACCGTTGGTCATTTGCCCGGAAGATGTCTGCGCCCGGAAACGCTGGGGCCGGGGCAAGGTGAAAAAGAAGATCAGTGCCGGCGCCGGTCTGCTTTTCAAGGGAAGTGGATTCTACATCACGGATTATCGCAGTGAATCCTACAAGCAAGCCGCGAAGAAGGAATCCTCCGCCGCTTCGTCCAACAATGGCGCCAAATCTTCGAGCGACAGCAAGAGCGGAAAGAGTGGAGCGTCAAACGGTTCAAAGTCCAACGCGGCGCCTGCGGCAACGACCTGAAGCCGCCGCAGATTTTGTGTGAAAGCCATATCCAGCCTGTCGATCTTGCTTGCGCTCCTCGGCGGGAGTGAAGTTCACGGATCTGGCCCGGTATCCCGGCCGGCGCAAAGCGTGTCGGGGCAGTTCGTAGCGTACCCCGCCGGCTACGGTATCCCGTCGCGCTATGCGCCCCCGCCGTCCAGGGCCATCCCTCTCGAACCGCGGCTCCTCGTCATTTCATGCGAGCGCATCCGCCATGCGTTCGCCCGCGAACTCGACGCTCCGTCGGAGTATTCCGGCCGAATTCACATCCGCCCGAGGCCCGCTCGCGGACCGAACGAAACGGCCGGGATCGTCATCGACCGTCCTTTGAACAGATGGACGTACTACATCGATCTTCCGGACTCCGTTGACCAGAGCGCCTTCGTCGTGACGGTCGTGAACGCGCTGTTGCTGGAGATGGCGAACCGCCATGCCCCGGATCGGCCGGCGGAAATCCCCGAGTGGCTCGTGGTGGGACTCAGTGAAATTCTTCTCTCGGCCGCTCCCATGCACTTCATTCACGACATCCCCGCGGAGTTGCCCAGCCATTCCGAATCCGGTGTGCCTTCATGGCTGATCGAGAATTACCCCGAGCGGTTCCTCGCGCCGGCCATCGGGCAATTCGCCCTGCTCACCCCCGGGATACGCCAGGACGGCATGAAACCCATCACTGTGGAGGGCTGGCGCCCCCACCCGCTCGCGCGCGCCTGGCATGTCCTGAACGCGCACCCCCCGCTGACGTTCGAGCAACTCAGTTGGCCGGTCGCTTCGGGCCAGACGAACCACGTGTTCAACTGCAGCGCCCAACTCTTCGTTCACGAACTGCTCCAGCTCAAAAACGGCCCCGCCTGTCTCCGCGCGACGCTGGCCGCGCTCCCCGCGCACCACAACTGGCAGTTCGCTTTCCTCGATGGATTCCGCTCCCACTTCGATCAATTGCTCGACGTGGAAAAGTGGTGGGCCCTCAAAGCCGTGCAGTTCATCAATCGCGACCTGGGCCGCACATGGTCGCTGGAGGAAAGCTGGAACAAACTCAACGAGATCGTTCACGCCCAGGTGGAGATTCGCGTCGATCCGGACGACCTGCCGCTCAAACGGGAAGTACCGCTGCAATCCGTGATCCGCGAGTGGCGCCCGCCCCAACAGGTCGCTCTCCTCGAACGCAAGGCCCTCGAGCTCGAGCTCCTTCACGCGCGGGCGGCTCATCCGTTCCTCGCCCTCGTCGAGGAATACCGCAGCGCCCTCGATGCTTATCTCAAGTCGGAGTCGCAGCGGCAGACCGCTTTCAACGAAGACCAATTGCCGGAAAGCGCGCGCGAACTGATCCGGCGACTGGATGAACTCGAGTTGAAGCGGCAGGAGCTCCGAAGGGAGCTGACCAACCGGGTGGCATCGGTCTCCGCCCTGGCCCCCGCCGCCAGGTAGGCGTTCGCGTTCACGGCACTTCTTCGCGCTCGGCGCCCTGTTCCAGAAAGCGGCGCCGCCATTCGGCCCGCGACAGCTTGCCCCGCGAATTGGTCCCCAACGAGTCCACCCACCACCATTCCCGCGGCACCTGCCATGCCGGCAGGCGTTCCAGGAGGTATTGCCGCAACTGAATTTCATCCCCGCCCGGCCCTGCCACGACACACGCCACAATGATCTCGCTGCGCTGCGCGTCATCCACCGGCGCGCCGAACACAAGGCAATCCGCCACCGCGGGATGCGACATCAACGCGCGTTCGATCGTTTCGGGTGACACCTTCCGCCCGGCGACATTGATCTGATCGGTTGCCCGCCCGCGCAGGTAAACCAGGCCGTAAGAAATCTCGGCGAGATCGCCCGTGCGGAAAACGCCGTTGCCGAGATTCGGCGACGGTTCGGGCCATTACGTCATGCCCACCGCAGGACTGCGCACTTCCAGGCATCCGTCCTCGGCCAGGGAAAGAGAAACGCCCTTCATCGGCGCTCCTACGCACGAGCTCTCCGTTCTCGGCCCGGCTGTCGCGTCATACGCGATGCCACCACATTCGCTGCTGCCGTAAAAGTTGTGAATTTTCAGTCCGCGCAACGCGAACACGCTCTGCTCCAGAGCAAGAGGCAGCGGCGCGCCCGCCGTGATGGCCAGCCGCACGCTGGACGGAATGGCGTCGGCGTCGTGCCACGTCCGCCACAACGCCGGCACCGCGGCCAGCGTGACGTTGCGTTCCAATGCGGCCGCGCGCTTCACCAGTTCCGGCAGAGGCGCCGGCACCAGGATCAGCGGAATCCCGTGCAACAACAACGGCAGGACCAGGTTCGAAAATCCGTATGAGTGCGCCAGCGAAATCACGCCCACATTCGGCCAGTCCGGCCGCAACCCCATCGTCGCCACGACACTCTCGGCGTCCGCCATCAATTGCGATGCCGTGAAGGCGATCATTCGCGGAACACCGGTGGTGGCGGAGGTGGTCTTGAAGTGCGCCACTCCCTCGGGCGGCGGCGCCTTGATGTCGGGAGGCGATTGGTCGCTTTCCAGCGGACAGACCGCCTGCCCCCGCCGCCATGCCCGCAACACCGTCAGCACAAAGTCCGCGCAAACCCCGCGCGGAAAGGCAATCGGCCCCTCTTCCCCGTCTCGCTCGGACTCACGGTCCAGTTCGCGAAACGTCCACTGGCGATCCGACGCGAGATCGCGCAGCGCGATCGCGTCCGGGCACACACGGGCCACCTGGCGCCAACGTTCGTAAAGCATTGCCAGTTACGTACTGCATCAATAGCTTCGTGAGCAAGCCAGATATGCTCAAGGGCTCGAAGTTCAAGGCAGCGCGCTGGCCGGTCAGCGGCAGCGGGCAGGATGTTCCGCTTTCGTTGCGGGCGGCCTGCGCGCCCGCTCGGTACGCCTTCATCCTTCTGCTGCTTCTGCTCGTCTGCGGTTGCGCGATCCACCGGAAAGACGCCCGCGCGCCGCGGGCCTTTCGCTTCGAGCAGGACACCTTCGCCTTCGCCAACGAACTGGTCTGGGAATACTACTTCGACGAGGACGGGCGCTGGCTTCACCGGCGCCGCACGCCCGAACCCGAATACACTCACCACTGCTTCGTTGTGGTGCGCTCCGCGCGGCAGTTCTTTCAGAACGCGCGATTCGATCCGGCGCTGGCGGAGGCGGACGACGAGACGTATCGCCGTTTGATCCGGCAGGTGGTGGCGAGAGATCCGGCGCGGCCGTTGCCGGACGACAGGAAGGTGGTGATTCCGGGGTACCCTCATCTCCGCGCGTTCAGCGAAGCTCATGCGCAGTTGCTCCAGGAGGAATGCGGCGGCGCGTGGCGGAGTTATTTCCAGCGCGGCCACTGGCGGATCGTGTTCCCCTTCACCCGCGCTCACCAGGCGCGCACTGCCGATCATCTCCTCGAGGATCTTCAACTCAACCGCCCGCCGATCCTGCACCTGATCCGGTTTCCCCGATTATCGATCAACCACGCCGTGCTCGTCTTCGACGCGCGCGAGTATCCGGATCGCATTGATTTCCTTGCATATGACCCGAACAAGCCGGAAGCTCCGAAGGTGCTGGCTTTCGACCGGAACGCCCGGACCTTCCACTTCGACGCCAACGACTACTGGCCGGGAGGTCATCTGAACGTTTACGAGATCTACAAGAACTGGATTTATTGATATGCCGCTGTTGCGCCGCTCTGCTTGCCGGGATACCGAGACGCTCGAACGGCCGTTCGAGACATCGCCATCTCAACCGGAGGGCTCGCGCTCCCTGGCAACAGCACTGGCGGAGTTCCGCGAGTTCGGAAAGACGACGCGCGTTGTCTCCACGCGGTTCACGCGCCCGGACGGCGCGCACGATGAGGCGCCCACCTTTGTCAATGAGTTCTGGACCGCGCGCCAGCGCCAGGCGCATTCGCTTCATGAGATCTCCTACCGCGCCTGCTTCAAACCGCAATTGCCGCGCTTCTTCATCGAGCGCCTCACCGATCGCGGCGACGTCGTTTACGACCCGTTCATGGGCCGGGGCACGACCGTCCTGGAGGCCGCGCTGCTCGGCCGCGTGCCTTTCGGCAATGACGCCAACCCGCTCAGCCGGATCCTGGTGCGACCGCGCTTGTCCCCCCCTGCCCTGTCCGAAGTCCAGGAACGCCTCGCGCAGATCGACCTGTCCTGCACAGACCCCGGTCCCGAGGAGTTGCTGGTGTTTTATCACCCCGAAACGCTCAGGGCGATCGTCAGCCTCAAGCATTATTTCGCCACGCGCCGCAAGACCGGGCAACTGGACGCAGTGGACGAATGGATCGAAATGGTTTCCCTGAACCGGCTCACCGGACATTCGACGGGATTCTTTTCGGTTTACACCCTGCCGCCCAACCAGGCCACGTCCGTGCGCGCCCAGCAGCGGATCAATGCGAAACGCAACCAGACCCCGCCGCTGCGCGACGTCCGCAAGATCATCCTGAAAAAATCAAAACAACTGCTCGGCGATTGCACGGTTTCCTGCCGGGCCACGCTCCGAGAGGTGGCGCCCAGGGCTCAACTGCTCACCGCTCAGGCTCACGACACGCCTCAGATTGCCGGCGATTCCGTGGCGCTCGTGGTGACCTCGCCTCCGTTCCTGGACGTCGTCCAGTACGCCACCGACAACTGGCTCCGCTGCTGGTTCGCGGGCATCGACGCCCAATCCGTGAAGCTGACGACACCTTCGAATCTGGACACCTGGAAAAGCGCCATGACCGAAGTCTTCCATGAGTTGCACCGGGTCCTTCGCCCCGGCGGACACATCGCGTTCGAAGTTGGCGAGGTTCACGGAGGCAAGACCCGGTTGGAGGAGCACGTTCTTCCGTGCGGCGTCGCGGCCGGGCTCAAACCGGTGCTGGTTCTCATCAACGACCAGGAGTTCACAAAGACAGCCAATTGCTGGGGCGTGAATAACATGTCCAAAGGCACGAACACCAACCGCATTGTGCTGTTCACGAAAGCCTGAGGTTTTGCCGCGCGGGGGCCGACTGTTCGCCCGCGTTTCACCATCGTTGCCGCACGCTTGCCTGCACGCGCTGGTAGTCCTCCATTTCCTCGGGCATAACCGCCCGCGAAGGTTCGCGCACCTCCTTGGGCACGCGCCAGCGCCAGCGTTCCACGTGGCCGTCGGCGAATGAAAAACTGCAACCGCGATTGTGCCGGCTCGCGGGCACGTCCCACCAGTTCCTCGGATTCGCCGTGTACTCCAGCGTCGGTATGCCGAAATGCGAATCCACGATGGCGTCCTCGTGCACTTCCACAAACACCATGAGCCGGTCGGGCGACGGATTCCGAATCTGCGCGAACTTCTTGAAGCTGGGCATGAGCCGGTTGATGTTCCAGTCGAACTCGGGCCAGCCGTTGATCGACTGGCTCATGTTGTAGCTCCGCGTCCGGAGCTTCGGGAGCGGGATGCCGGCGGCGTCCACAATGGTCGAATTGTCCGACGGACAACGGTAGATGGCCACAGACCGGTTGTAGGTGAACAGGAGGCCGTTCTCGATGTTGGTGGTGCTGGAATCTTTCGGCGCGATGCCCAGGCACCACGACGCGCCGCGAATCAGTTGCTGATCGGGATTGGCAAGGCTGTACACCGCGTTGTTCGGCACCAGGACATCGTCGTGATCGGCCGCGTACAGATGCCAGCAGATGGACAGTTGTTTCAGGTTGTTGAGGCAGGCCGTCTGGCGCGCCTTCGCTTTCGCCTGCGACAACGCCGGCAACAGCAACGCCGCTAGGATGGCGATGATCGCGATAACGATCAGCAGCTCGATGAGCGTGAACGCTCTACGACACGACCGCAATTCCTTCGGGAACATCGCTTCAAGCCACGTCCAGCCGGTGAACATCGAACGACCTGAGATCGCGGTTCCAGTAGCAGAAATACCGCATCGTCTGAACACCCACACCGGCTTTCAGACCCAAAGAGACACCCTTTCACAGCGGAATCAAGCCCGTGGGGAGGCATCGTCGGAGACAGGCTGCCACGGATGAACCCGCACCCCCCGAAGGAAGCCGAATGGAGTCGCACGGAACTGGCAATTGTACTGGCCACCCTCGTGCAGCAGGTCAACGGATGCACAGGACCGCGACGGGGCCGGAACAACGTGAGCGAACTTCAGTTTTTGCTCCGATTCTGAAAGATCTTGATGATCTCATTGGAGCTCAGTGAACCGGCATTGGCAGATTCCCGGCTCCGGAGGATTTTCGGGTTCCTGTTCTTTCGATGTCACCGGGCAGTTCAAAACCAGCCACTTGTGGGCGGTTCAAAACCAGCCACCCTGAGGTGGTTGAGTTCATATCAGTTTTGGTCGTTGCATCAAGTGCTTTCGCCTCACGGCCAGCCAGC
>Ga0116168_1001153_pt1 | contig 21296 bp, 14 predicted proteins | sample AD_UKC129_MetaG_FD_89795 | JGI IMG/M metagenome (GOLD analysis project Ga0116168, IMG submission 89795) | Active sludge microbial communities of municipal wastewater-treating anaerobic digesters from Canada - AD_UKC129_MetaG | ecosystem: Engineered > Bioreactor > Anaerobic > Digestate | place...
GCCGAAGGCACGCCCGAAGGGGAAGGAATTGTCGAAGGAGAAGGTATCGCCGAAGGTATTCCCGAAGGGGAAGGTATCGCCGAAGGTATTCCCGAAGGGGAAGGTATTATCGAAGGCGAAGGTATCGCCGAAGGTATTCCCGAAGGGGAAGGTATTACCGAAGGAGAAGGTATCGCCGAAGGTATTCCCGAAGGGGAAGGTATTACCGAAGGCGAAGGTATCGCCGAAGGTATTCCCGAAGGGGAAGGTATCGCCGAAGGTATTCCCGAAGGGGAAGGTATTACCGAAGGAGAAGGTATCGCCGAAGGTATTCCCGAAGGGGAAGGAATTGCCGAAGGAAATATAGAAGGCGCACAAGAAGGAGAATCGGGACCCATCCGACATTCAGCAGATACAAATGGAAACTGGAAAATTGAATTATCCGAACTACTCCGTGTTATTCAATTCTTCAATTCAGGTGGATTCCATTGTGCAGACAACCCCGAAGATACAGAAGACGGTTATATTCCAGGCATAGGTGATAATATCACATGCAAACCTCATGTAAGCGATTACAATCCCCAAGATTGGAATATCCAACTTACCGAACTACTGCGACTTATCCAGTTCTTTAATTCCGGCGGATTCTCCTACTGTCCCGAAATGGCAACAGAAGATAACTACTGTCCAAACACTCAATAAAAAATACAAACAACTATTTTAAATAAATCAATACAACAAAACATATAGATTTTCCATTCTATAGAGGCGAAAAATCTTTCGCATCCCTCCTCCGTGCCCTTTGTGCAAAATTCCCTCTGTGTCCTCTGTATAAACTTCCTTTGCGTTCTTTGTAGTTAATTTTTTTCACCACGAATAACACAACTGTGAATAAAAAATATTGCTCTTCATGTAGCTGAAACATCCCACTTCGGGGATTTAATTCGTCATACATTCGTGGCATGTAGGAAGAATGAGGCCTAGGGTACGAATAGGACATATTCGTGTGATGTTAGGTTAATCAATCCGCAATATCTTACTATCTAAGGAGAATTGAAATGTGATATAATTTCTTTTATATTTGGTTTATAAAAAGGCAGGAAGCCAACTATTTCAGTATTTATGAACCCTCATACAGGTTTTCCTACTTTCTTTTTTTTAATGTGTTCATGCCTAAAATATTTTTTCATTTGGTAAATAAAAGGCACCGAACAAAACTGACCATTGCCTATTATATTTCTATAATTTTAGGAGTAATAAATGAAAGCCACTGTTGAATGTTTAGAATGTTTCATGAGACAAGCCTATCGTTCTTCCTTGTTAGCCACGAACGATATAGAAGTTCGTAGACAAATTTTGGTGAAAGTCGGTGAAGAATTAGGAAAAATGGACCTGTCCTACTCCCCTGCCGAACTTTCTCTTGTCATCTATCAAATCACCAATCAATTATCTGGCAATCCTGACCCTTATGCAGAACAAAAAAAGATACAAAATGATTTGGCTCTACGCATTGAAGATGAACTACGACAGATAAAAAATCAAAGTCAGTATCCTTTGCTAACAGCACTTCAACTTTCTGCCGCTGGAAATATCATTGATTTAGGAATTTTGAAATCGGATGAAATAGATGTTCATTCAGCAATCGAACATGCAATCACTATAAGTTTTGAAGTAAATCACTTCGAGCAATTTGAAAAAGACCTACAACACAGTAAAGAACTACTTTTCTTTTTAGACAATGCAGGTGAAATAGTTTTTGATAAAATTTTGATAGAAGAATTACAAAAATATACAAAAGTAACTGCCGTAGCCAAAGGTTCTCCCATTATTAATGATGCATGCATGGAAGATGTCTATAAAGTCAAATTAAATGAGGTATGCAATGTTATTGCCATGGAAAAAGGTTGGATTGGGGCTCCATGGAGACAGTTAGAGCAATCCCTGCGGGAAAAAATGGATAACGCAGATATTATTTTAGGCAAAGGTCAGGGCAATTATGAGACTTTAGACGATTATCCCGGAAACGTTTATCTCCTTTTAAAAGCCAAATGTCCCGTAGTAGCAAAACACATGGGCGTAAATGAAGGTGAAATAGGCTTCATATCTACAAAATTAGCAGTGAAATAATCTCTCTTTTCTATGCAAACAAAAATACCCATAGAACGAATAGAAGCAGGAAACATGAGTTCTCTAAATAATGTTATGATTTTAATTTTGAAATAAATTATTATATGTTTTCGAAGGGGTAAAATTATTTGAAGAAAAGAATATTCTCTCTTATCACGAGGTGGATATAATTTATTCGGAGATTTCATACATACCCTTCACGATTTTTATCACAAATTTTGGCAAAGAAAAAGAATAATTTTACATTTAAGATGTAGGTTACTTTTTTGCGGAACGGGGAACAACGAGGATAGGACATTCTGCACGGCGGACAACTCGTTCTACGACACTTCCAAAGAATGGGCGTTCCCAATTACTATGTCCTCGACGACCCATAACAATAATATCTGCATGAATTTCATTTGCAAAATCTAATATGGTCTGGTAATCTCTCCCAATTTTTATTTCAACATGGACCATAATTTCGGGCGGGATTTTTGATAAATAAGACTGCCTAATACGCTCATCGATGTCCTGCCTTGCTTTGTCATCAATATTGTCTACTTCGTAAATATAAGTTTTCCAGAATTCTGCTTCTGGCTCCGGGATTACATGCAGGATGATTAATAAAGAACCGGGTCGTCGAAGCACTATATCCAGGGCATGTTGAAAGGCAATATTCGCATTCTCTGAAAAATCTGTGCAAAAAAGCACTTTTTGTGTTACATCAAGTTTGTTATCTTGTTTGGACATAAGTTTGTCCTCCTTCAAATTAGATAGTGCCTAACCAGTTGGGAAACCAAAGAACCAAACCGGGGAATATTAAAAATAAAACGCTCACTATCACTAATATCCATAGAAAAGGAATAGACCCACGGAAAACAGTGGATAAAGAAAGACTTCGGTCCATACCACTAACAACATAAACATTAATCCCAACAGGAGGCGAGATAACTCCTATTTGCGTCAGGATAACTATCATTACTCCAAACCATATCGGGTCATATCCCAATTGTTGAACTACAGGATAAAAAATGGGAATGGTCAATAGTATCAACGCCAATGCATCAATAAAACATCCTCCCACCATATAGAAAAACATAACCAAAAAGCATATAGCCCAGGCAGGAAGGGGTAAGGAAATAAGACTATTGGCTATTGTCATCGGTAAGCGTGTAATAGCAAAGAACCTACCTAAAATAACAGCACCTGCCACAATAATTAATATCATACAGGAGGTGCGAAGTGTTTCCATCATGGCACGGATAAACCCCTTCCATGTAATTTGCCGTAAAAGCAGCGATAAGAGAATTGTTCCACCCGCTCCAACTCCTGCACCTTCGGTTGGAGTAAAAAAACCCCAAAAGATACCTATCATAACCGTAAGAAACAAAATAAGCGTCTCAATAACCCCTGTCATAGATAGAATTTTTTCTTTTAAGGAACTTTTTTCTCCCGCAGGACCCAAAGAAGGGTTTTTCAAACAACGGATATAAATGTCTATACAGAAAAGGAAAGCAATAAAAATGCCTGGAAAAATCCCCGCTAAAAATAACTTACCAATAGACTGCTGCGTAAGGATACCATATACAATAAAGACCACACTGGGAGGTATCATCATTCCTAAACCACCTGCAGAAGCCACTGTTCCACTTGCTAACGCAGCATCGTATTTATAACGACGCATTTCCGGTAAAGCCACAGCCGACATCGTTGCGGCAGTTGCCGGACCGGAACCGCAAATAGTTCCAAATAAAGCACAAGCAACAACAGAAGCCATCGCTAAACCACCCGGTAGTGAGCCTATCCAGATATAAGCCGTGCGAAACAATCGTTTACTAATACCGGAATGAAAGGCTACCTGACCCATTAGAACAAATAAAGGAATTACAACAAGGCTTGGATTGGAAAAGGTATCAATCAAATCGCTCGACAACATACTGAACCCGGCATTTTTATTGACAACCATCACAAAGCCTGTCAACCCTACACCCATCATAGCGAAGGCAACAGGCATGCTTGCCACGAGAAGGAATAATAAAACGACAATACCTAAAATACCATAACCTGTAAAACTCATGGGCTGATTAACTCCTTCCCCGGTCGGAGTATATGATAAATCTTTACCAAAGAGGTTACTGTGAAAGATAACGCTAACCAGAATGGAACCCAATACACCGGCAATTGCACTGTGGAAGTTACCTCACCCGAACGATAAAGGGACAGCCCATGTTTTATCATGAAATAAATAATTAGTATAAAGAGCGTCAACATCATTAATCGGGAGATAGTGTCGATTATAATTTTCTGAACTTTAGATATTCTTCTAAACAGAAATTCGATAGCAATATGCCCTTTAACAGCCGTAGTATAAGGAAGTGAGCCTCCCAAAACAACAGCACTCGCTAAACGGACATAATCCATACTCCCACGAACACCATTTCCCAGGAACCTACCAATGACATCTGCCATAACAACTATCACGATAAAAAGTAGGGCAATGGCTGAGATAATCCCCAGCAAATACACAAGAATACGAACCCCCCTCCCATAAATTTCCATTAAATTTGAAAAGTTAATTTTCAATGAGACCCTCCACCTTATTGACTGCTAAGTTCCTGAATTCTTTTCTGTGTATCTGCTAATATTTCGGCTCGTGGTAAATTATCCTGGACGGACGCATAATCTTGTATCACAGGTTGAATAGCACTTTTCCACCGCTCTTGTTCCTCCTGTGTAAGGGGAATAATTTCTTTGCCCATACCTGTGATGTATTCTTTCGCTTTCGCATCATCGTCATCCCATGCTTGCGCATGCTTATCTACCCATTCTTCACTTGTAGCCAATATAACATCTTTAATATCTTGGGGTAATTGTTCCCATTTCGTTTTATTCATCACAACAAACATGGCGGTTGTATACCCAATGCAACGGCTATCGGTAACTGCTTGTATTACCTCGCCTTGTTTCCAGCCCTGTAATGTTTCCATCGGACAGAAAGTTGCATCAACAACACCTTTTTGTAGAGCCTCATAGGTTTCAGGTTGGCTCATTCCTACAGGTTGTCCTCCTAATTTTTCAACAATTTTCGTGCACAAACCCGTAGCACGAATTTTCATACCTTTCAGGTCATCCAGAGAACGGACAGGTTTTTTACTAGCTAAGATACCCGGACCATGAGCATGAACATACAAAAACTGAACATCTTTCAATTCAGCAGGTTGATATTTTTTAATAATATCCATAGCGACACGGGCTGCCACTTTGCCACTGGGATACCCTAAGGGTAGGTCCAGTACTTCTAATAATGGAAACCTTCCCCGTGTATAAGCAAAGCAACTCATCCCAAGGTCAGAAACTCCATTAATAACACCTTCAAAACATTGGTCTGCTTTTGTCAAAGAACCACCGGGATACATGGTTATCTTCACTTTTCCATTTGTCCGTTTTTCTACTTCCTTAGCCCAACTATCGGCTAATTTATACTGGCTATGGGTGGCGGGGAAAAAAACACTGTAAGTCAGTTCAATAGGCTTCACTTCTGCAGGTTTAGGTTTAGGTTGGGGTTGAGCAGGAGTAGATGGAGCCGATTGATTGGCCGGTTGTTGTCCACCACAATGGGTCAGTAAAAGTGAAAGTAAAACAACAGCAGGAATTAAAAACGCAAAAAAATTCTTTTTCATGATGGAACCCTCCTTAATATAGGATTAATAGTATTTACTATATATACTTAATTGATTTGTTTTCAAATTTACATGATTTTTCAAAGGAACACAATATTACAATTGAAGCTTATAATATTTACCCACCGTTGCTACAAACAATTGACCTTTAAAATTTAAAGTTATTGTCTCCCGTTGTGGGCTGAATTCAGAGAGCACCCAATCCCCCGCAATTTTATCCCCCAAATGGATAAACTGTTCAACAGATTTTTTATCTTTTGTATATAGAGATACACGGAATTGAGGCGAGGTATTATTTCCTTCCGTTTTATCTACAACTTTTGCAAAGCCATGAAAGAAAACTAAAATTTCATTTTCTCGTAGAGAGTTTAAAGTTGCTTCAGATGTTTCCTGAACCTCCATAAATGGAGTTGTCTCGACTGTTGTTGTTTCATTAGCTGTATTATTTTCTACCTTATCATTATCTTCCTTCTGCCCTTCGTTTCCTTTTTCTTCTTTGTTTTCAAGGTCCGGTTTTTTTTCTTGTTGAGGAGCAGTAGTTTCCTTTTTCTGTTCAGGTAAAACCAAGCGAATTTGTTTCGGTTGATAATAATTGCCTTTACCTTCTAATTGGATGGTATAAGTACCTGGGGCAAGTTGGTAAAAAAGGGTAACGGCTTTTTTAGGACCAATTTTTCCACCTTCTTTATTAAAAACCAGGGCAATAGGCTGTGAAGAAAAACTTTCTGTTTTCACTTCATAAGGCATAAAGTTCTTTTTTTCGTCGCCCTCAACAAAGACATTAGCATATACAGGAGCAGGCACATAACGAATGTCATTTCCTAACCAGACAGACCGCATCCCTTTATTCAGGATATTTATCTCTACACGATAGGTTCCCGTAGAGGGAATATATTCTGTCCTTCCAGCGGCTCCCAGTATAGCGTTCCCTTGAAATACTCCAAAACAATCCGTAGAGACAGTAAGAACCGTCAGAAGCGTAATAAGTGTAGAAAGCACAGGTATCCAGGGAAAGCCTTTATCCTTATAAAAGGAAACCCAAACAGCAATACCAATCAATCCCAATACAATATATACGGATACTATTCGAAAAGCAAACAAACCATAGGGCGAGGCTCTTAAATCCCCTCCATACGGAGTTAAACTATACCACACAAAACTAATATGTAATGAAAATAACAAAACATAAATAACCCACAAAATACTTAACCCTATTCCCCGCATTCTCCGATAAGGAATTGAACCTACAAGAGCCAATAGTATTGCGGAGAGAAACAATCCAATAACCATCATTATCAATGTCTTTGGGGATACCAATCCCTGACTTTGGGTCATAGGTATCATTATCAACATAATCAATAAAGCAGAACAGAACCACGCAATCCACGAATCAAGCCCAATTTCTATCTGTCCTCTATCCGGACCAATCCTTGCAACAAAGGTCCCTTGCAAAGAAGGAATATCGAAACGGGAATTAGCACTGATAGCCCTTCTCGCTGTATCTCTTGTGCGAATAAGGTCTAATCGCGCCTGGAATAGTTCCTCTTGTAGTTCACGGGCTTTATTAATATCAATAACACGAGCCTCTTTTTGCTTATCAATACGACTAATATTTTTCTCAATAGACTCTAAGTCTAATTCACAATCTGTAACCAATTGTTCAAGTCGTTCTCGATAAAAAGAAATAGCACTTTGAATAATCTTCAATCGTGCGTCATATTCAGCAAGCCCCTTTTCTCCCACTTCCAGACTTACCTTACCTCCTTCTATCATCTTTTTCCACTCGGCAAATTTGTGTTCCGCATCTGCCCTTAAATCAATATATTTTTGGAGCTCTTTGATAAGAAGCGATAAAACAGAAATATTTTCATCCTCTTCTTCCAGTGGAAAAACAATATCAGGAATTTTATCCGGCAATTTGGAAAAGTCAACATCAATATATCCCCCCGCTAATTCTGGACTTATTATTGAGAGCCAGCCTTCTAAATTCTTCCTCCGTCGCGCCAATCGTTCCCTGCGAATTCTTAGAGGTACAACCGTTTTCCAGTAATGCTTAAATTCTATATCCCCTGTTCGAAAAGAAACTACGATTTTCCCCAATTCCTTTTCTACCTGCTTAAGTTGTTCCAGCACCTCACCATGTCGGGCTTTTATTTTATCATCTAAAGAAGCACGCATTCGGCGCACTTTAGACAAGATTTCTAACAAATCCGTTTTTGTTTCTTTCCCGATAGGTTTCTTTTGCCTTATTGCCTGCAAATATCGCTGGGCTTTATACTCTGCAGAGATTAATATTTGTAAAATCTCCAGAAAATCGAAAGGCAGAGAATACGAGCCACTAAAATCAGAAAGTACTTGTTCCTCATCCGAACTGGATTCGCTAATAGGCTCTGACTTCTCTTTTGATGATTTTTTGCGGAGGTATTCCGGGTGGTCTTTGAGATAGAGTTCTGTTATCCCCGGCGGAAGTTCTTCCCTCGTGGGAATACGAATCTTTTGCCTGCATGCAACACAGCGACCTGGCTTTCCATACATATCCGGCAGGACTCGCATTTTCTGACCACAGATACAATATATTCTCAGTTCCGCATCTTTAGGCTCAGACATATCCTATCCATACTTCTGACTGTTATTGTGTGTATATATTTCTGTCAACAATTTATATTCTATTATTCTGACAAAATTCAGTCAAAATATCAAATTTTTCTTGACGAAAAATCATATCATTATTTCTCAACTCATTTAAATATAGACTTTTCAGATTTTTTTGTTCCTAAAAATATTGGATTTAAATAAGACAATTTTAGAGATGTCTTTATTTCTGTGAAGTTGGCGTTTTTTTTGCTAAATATTTAATACCCCTGATGCCCGACGCATAAAGACGGTGAATGATACATGCCTGTGATGCAGTTTCATTCGCCGTCTATTTTTTTATAAATAAGGAATAATATTTTATTTTGATAAGTTTATTTTTTGATATAATTATAAAAATTTCATGATAGAGCAATATAAAGGGCATTGTTATGCTGGATGGAAGGTTGTCATCATGTATTAATCATCCTTCGGTTTCCGCCGTTGCACGATGTAAACAATGTGGAAAACCTGTTTGTGGGGCGTGTGTAATTAGTTCTCCGTTAGGCTCTTTTTGTTCCGATGCGTGTCGCGAACGATTTGAAGCGTTTTCAAAACGCGTAAAGGAATTAGACCGTGACACAGCCCGTGCTCGATGGAATATCGGAACAAAGTTGAGGCAATTTTTTTCTTTCCTTATTTTCGTTGTTGTAGTTCTAATTACTCTGGGTGTAATTGGAACTTTATTTAATATTCCTGTTTTATCGCAGGCTGTTTTTTTCGTTCGTTCATGGCTGGGTATTTAACAAACTATAAGGAGGGCTGTTTATGGATTTAAGTGGATTAAAATGGCCATTAATCATTCTTATCCTCGTCGTTATCGGCTGGTTAGGCTCCAGCGGAGGTGTCAACTATATGGTGAATAATTTTACGAAGGCAACACCGGGAGTTGACGCTCAACGCGATAAAATTGATGAAGCCGGTCTAACACGCGTTGCAGGCTATCTGATGATGCTCTTGAGATGGGAGCGGTCAAAAGATGTCCTTGAAACTGTCATCAACCGATATGGAAATACCGGTGCGAACTATTGGTATAACATGTATCGTTTAGCAAAATGCTATGAAAAATTGGGGCGTTATCAGGACGCTTATAATATACTCAGAGACCTTGCCCAATTAAATGCTCATCAAATGGATGACCGCGTTCCTGAGTTTGATAACCTTAACCTACGCGCTAATAAATTAAAAGAAGTTCACAATTTACAATAAGTTCATGAATAAATCAAATATTATTTATGGTCGCACTCCTGTTTTGACCTGTCTTCAAGCAGGACGCCGTCCTGTTTATAAAATATACATTCAACAAGGTCTTTCTCTGACAGAATTTAAAAAATGGGAAGGTCATATTCCGATAGAGGAAAAACCTCGGGGCTATTTAGACCGAATAACGAAAAATGGGGTACATCAAGGGATTGTTGCAGAGGTAGAGGAACTTCACCTTTTGAACTTTGATGATTTCCTGCAAAATTATTCGGCACAGACAAAAAAAATGGTCGTTTTAGACCATTTAGAAGACCCTCGCAATTTAGGCGCAATTATCCGTTCTGCGGTAGCATTCCATATAAATACAATATTCTTACCGCAGGAAGGTTCCGCTCCAATAACACCCGTCGTCGTAAAAGCAAGCACAGGCGCCATTGAATACGCTCAAATGGTTCAGGTTAAAAGCACACTGCAAACTGTCCGCAAACTTAAAGAACTTGGCTTCGGGATATACGCACTCGACGCTGACGGGAATATAAAACTAAATGAGGTAAAATGGCAAAATCAGAGCGTCCTTGTAATTGGCAGCGAGGGAAAAGGAATTCGCCCATTAATCAAACGAGAATGCGATTATGTCATATCCATACCTACAAAACCGCCTATGGAACAACTCAATGCCAGTGTAAGTGCCAGCATTGCCTTCTATGCGATGTCCCTATCAGGATGATTTGTGATACGATAATTGCTTTATCCAAAAACGAAAAAAAGAAAGGTAACTGCTATGTTTTTGCGACTGTGCTTCCTATGTATACTCTTATTTAATACTCCATGGGCTTCCTCAGAATTCTGGTATGAAAATGCAAAGGTTGGAATGGAAGTCGGTCCTACAGGGGCACAATGGGGTTTTTCTGCTGTAATGGATGAACGATATTGCTCGAAATTGGACGGTGCAGAAATTGTTCGCAAATGCCATCAAGCACATTGTGATTATATTGTTGTATGGGTTCGAGATGGGGATTATGCATATTACAATTCAAAAATTCTACAGAAAGCACCGGGACTAAAAGACCGTGACCCACTTCAGGAAGCTGTCAACGAGGCAAAAAAATATAATATGCCTGTAATTGCTTATTGCGTGGTTCAGCAGGGAGGACATTACATTGAACAACATCCGGAGTTCCTTATGTATAGCCTTGATGGAAAACCTATTTATCATCGTTTTTGCTATAACTCGGGATATCTGGAAGTAATGAAACAGATTGTTGATGAAATTATGGATTATGGCATTCAGGGCTTTCATATTGACATGATAGACCAGGGCTTTAGACCACCCTACGGTTGCGCCTGTCCTGTATGTAAAAAGATGTTTAAGGAACAGTATGGATTAGAAATACCAACCTCAGTTACCTGGGATAATACATGGAAAAAGTTCTTGGAGTTCCGCTATAAAAGTAGTGAACAATTTGAAAAAAAATTATATGAATATATTAAACATCGCGATGCAAAAGTTTCTGTAGATTTTAATTATCATGGCAATCCTCCCTTCAGTTTCGAGGTGGGTCAGCGTCCTGTTCAACATGGGGAAAATGGAGATTTCATCACTGGAGAAACAGGTATTTGGGGATTTAGTGCCTTGACTGTCGGGCTTAATGCAGAATTTTATCGTTCTGTGGTTCCTCATCAACGAGTTCAGGTAGCTATACAACGAGGTGTTCGCATGTATCACGACCAGACAACACGCCCCCTGAATGATATTCGCTGGGAATTGTTAACATTGTTTGCTCATGGCTCCTTCGTTACAATGGTGGACAAACTGGGCTTTGATGGCACATTAGACCCTGTTGCCTATAACCGTATCGGTAAAGCCTTTCAGGAAATTCATGAAAAAAAATCCTTCTTCTATCATAAACCCGTATATGAAGTAGGCATCTACTTCAGCAGCAAAACACGAGATTGGGTTGCAAGGGAAAATCCTTCAAATTACTTTGCCTCATTTCTGGGAACACATAAAGCAATGGTATATGAACACATTCCCTGGGGTATTTTGTTAGATGAGAACTGTACCTATGAAAAATTATTAGAATTTCCGATAGTTATTCTGCCCAATGCAGGCGTTTTATCATCAGAAGAAATAGATATGCTTACAAAATATGTGCATGATGGAGGAAAACTAATTATTACAGGGCTAACGGGTTGCTACGATGATTGGGGAAACATCAGCACATATAGATTAGAACCTTTGACAGGTTGTAAATTTATATCAAAAATGGATAGTGAAGATAACTGGGTTTCATTGGAACCCGCACAGACACAAGAAGAAGAACGATTGGCAAAAGAGATTGAACATGCTTATATAAACGAGAAGGATTACAAAAACTCTATTACCATGCCCATATTGATAAAAGGACCTGCTGGAGTATTTGAAACTACCTCTGCAAAAACAGTCGGTAAATTATGGAAACCTTACCGTACCCAAAGACAGGTAGAGGGAAAAGAAGGAACAGAACTACCTATGAGCCCCGAAACAGTAGTAGGTCCTGCAATATTTATAAATCAGATAGGTAAAGGCACTGTAATAACATGGGCATGTTCGCCAGACTACGCATTCGGGTCTGAATATGCTCTCCCCGAATGTAGAACTTTACTGGGAAATGCGGTTCGTTTCCTGAACCCAAGCCCCGAAATACAAATATCCGCACCAACTTTTGTGGAAACAGTTGTCCTTCGCAAACCTGAAAATAAAGGATACTATATCCATTGTATTGCCTATTCATCTCCCCCTCAGACCATTCCCATGAAAAACCGTCCTTATGTTCTTCCATCGTTGATTGAAGATACACCGTGTTTTTATACCACGATTACTACGCAGGAACCTATTCAGTCTATCACTACAAACAATACAACTACCCCAATTGAAAAATTATCCGAAAATAAAATCAAAGCGTTCATAACCGACTTACATGAAATAATAACACTGACAAAATAATCACACATTGTTTTACTATACCAACGCATGTTAATTAGAAAAAATGTTAAGTGTATGTAATTTTTTAGTCATTAAAAAGAATATCATTTGGTAATATATATAAAAAACATATCAAGGATTAGTAAGGATGGTTTATTATGCCTAAATTTTCTCGCCGCAGATTTTTTAAGACAGCAATGGGGATTGCAGGATTAAGTTTAACCTCATCATCGTATATACCACCGTTTAGTATGTCTTCCAATCGTATTCCTGTGATTGATATAACAGACTTATATCATCCCCCACAAGATTTCGGAGATACAGTGGACTTAATTTTTCCTTACGCAATCCCTGAGATTGACCTATTAGGCGTCTTATTGGATGTAAGTCAGAGGTATCGCATGAAATATATGGGGGAAGGGGAACAAGGTTGGTATAATGACCCAACAGGAGGCAGGGAACCCGGGGTTATTACAGTCTGGCAATTAAATTACTTATTTGACCGTGCAGTGCCCTGTGCTCCATGCCCTTTTGTGCCTATGGCAAGGCCCACAGACCCCCAAACTTCACGAGGGGTATTTGAAAATCAAGGAATACAACTATTCAAATCATTATTAGAACAATCTTCTCAACCTGTGGATGTCGTTTCTTTTGGTTCTGCCCGACCTATTGCCGTTGCTATGAACCAATTCCCTGATTTACTCCGTAAAAAAGTAAACCGAATACATCTTTGTGCCGGTTCCTATCCACCGGGAAAACTATTAGAATGGAATGTTAAATTAGACCCTAACGCCTTTGTTCGGGTTCTTTCTGAGGATATCCCCATATATCTCTATCCTTGTGCAGATAAGGACAACGCCTTCGCATTAGGGAACTATAACACCTATTGGCTTATGCCCAACCTGGAATTTATGAAAGAGATAGACCCACGATTGCTTCGCTACCTTATATATTCACATAGTCGTTCCCATCGGGTTGATTTTTTACAAGTATTGGAAGAAGAACCTTCCGAAACAGATAAAAACGCCTTATTCCAGCGGGCACATAATGTCTGGGAAACCGATGTCTGGTTAGAAGTAAGTAAACGCCTACTTGTTCAGCGTGCAGATGGCAGTTATCAAATAATCCCTTCCACAGAACGAAAAGCCAGCGACCGAATAATTTCCCCGTCTTTCTTACCTGTCCGTTTCAAGCCATTTTCAGATGGCAATTTTGAAATGGAACAGACAAACCAGGAAACACCCCATCGTATATTTTTCCGTTCTGACCCCGAAGAGCATCAAAAAGCCCTACGCGAAGCCTTGCCTATACTATACAAATCATTCAGAACTGTCCCAAAAACATTTTAAAATTTAGAAGACAGATAAGACCTAATCCTTGTGTTAGTCAGTTTGACTAAAAATACCGTATTGTATCTTTTCGGATGAATGGAACTGATGAGATATATGGCACATAGGTGCTAAATCGAGTTAAGGAGTTAACTGCCACGGATAACATGAATAGAAACGAATAAATTAGATGAAGGTCCTCGTTTCCAGGATTTTTAAAGTTTATTCTTTTACCACAAAGGGCACAAAGACCTTACACAAAGTTCACAATATAGAGGCAAAAAATCTTTCGCCTTCACCTACTCCGTATCCTCTGTGGTTAATTCTTATCCCAAAGTAGGGGTACAGTATGCCCTGTCCCTACGACTGAGAAAGAATATAAATTTGTTATCTATGTCTTATAGGTTATCAAGAATAATTTAGGTATTCTTCTTATTAACAAAATACAAAACTATATCCTTCTTCACTGGAATAGAAACCCATTAAATATTACTTACTTCATATTTAAATAGATAGAAGGATTAATTTGATACTCTGCAATTTTGCGGTAAAGGGTGCTTTTACCTATGCCTAACATTTCCGCAGCAGAAACAACATTTCCTTGTGTTTGTTGTAACGCTTTAATAATATGGTTTTTTTCAAGTTCTTCAAGGGTAGGAAACTTCTCAGGAGTGTAAACACTCAATTCCGTAACAAGGTCTTGGAGTTGAATTTCTTCATTTTTTGCAACGATAGATGCACGCTCTATGAGATTTCGTAATTCACGAACATTCCCATGCCACGGCTGATTTTCAAGCCATTTTAGGGCTTGTGATGAAAATCGGGTTGCACGCACAGGATATTTTCGCCGAACCTGTTGTAGAAAATAATCTGCAAGCAAGGCAATATCTTCAATGCGTTCTCGTAGGGGGGGAATAGATATTACAAAAGCATTCAGTCGGTGAAACAAATCCCTTCTAAAACGACCTGCACTAACTTCAGAAGGTAAATCTTTGTTCGTAGCAGACAATACCCGCACATCTACCCGAATATCTGAATTACCACCAACCCGTCTGAAGGTTCCAGTTTCAATAGCACGAAGGAGTCGTGCCTGATGATTTAAACTGAGGTCACCAACTTCATCGAGGAATAATGTTCCATTATTGGCTTCTTCCATCAATCCTATTTTAGTAGCATGTGCACCTGTAAATGCACCTTTTTCATGTCCAAAAAGTTCACTTTCAAAAAGTTCTTCTGGAATGGCTGCACAATTAACAATTACCAATTTTTTCTGGGAACGATAAGAAAGATTATGGATAAGACGAGCAACCAGTTCTTTGCCTGTACCGGTTTCGCCCAAAATCAGAACACAAAGGTCAGAATGGGCACAATCGCGAGCAAGAGCGCGAACTTTTTGTATGGCTTTACTATCCCCTATTAACGGGTCGAAATTTATCCCTCCGGAAATTAATCGTTGATTTTCCCATTCTAATTGCTGCATCCGTTCTGCAGCACGAAGATATGGTGCTAATGTATGTGCCATTGCTAACAAATACTCCAAATCGGCTTCTTCATAAAACCGATGGGGTGTATCTGCCATCATTACCAGGGCTCCAATCACCTCTTTACCAAGGGCTATAGGGGCAATGACGGTATTGCGAATAACAGTTTCTCCATTCTTATAAAACCTTTCGGGATATAGTACCCCCCGAGGCATCTCTCGAATTTGAGATAAAAGTTGTATTAATTGTGGAGTTGATGTTATGGCTTGGGTCGCACTTTTGGGGTAAATATAATTCTGAGAGGGGTCTTGTGTAAATTGAATTAAACAGAAAATATTCGGATTAAATCGCTCCTGAATCACTTTCAACGCATGATTAATAATATCTTCTACCTTATACAACTGGCTTAATTGACGGGCAAGCAAAAAAAGCCCCGCCAGTTCTTCCGCCGTTCGAGGGTTCCCTGTTTCAAATAAGTTTTGAGGAGACCCTTCAATAAAGACAGGTGCTCCTATTTTTATGGGCCGTGTTGCTCGAAGCTTTTTTGTCTCATCCCCAGTCACACTACCTTCTGGAATTACTGTCCCTACGGAAAAAACAATACTCCCAACTCCTATATCATCTCCAGGACGAAGCACCTTTTCTTTTATAGGATGTCCATTTACAAATGTTGAATTGCTACTTCCCAAATCGCGAATAATTAGCTCGTCGTCTGAAATAAACAATTGGCAATGATGTCGAGAAATAAGAGGGTCATCAATAATAATTGAACATGTTGGGTCTCACCCTATATTTAATTCTCCATCTTCAGGGATGACCCAGGCATTGCCTTTTATATACCCGGAACGAGCCGTAATTATAAACCTTAATTTTTTCTCATTTCCTCTATATGACATTTTTCATTTCCTCTATTCAATAGAATACAACAATAAAAACAAAATTTCAATTTTTTATTTTTCCCAAATTGGGAAATATTGAATTCCCAAAATGGGAAAACAAGTTCATGTTTCCAATTTTAAGAATTTATAATTTTCACATAAGATACTGATTATAAATATATTACAATTGTAATATGATTATGGCATATATATTGCTACATATAAAATACAACAATTGAATAAAGTAAGCGGGACTCCTGAGGAAGGAGTGGAGTTCTAATTTAATAATAAAGAGCCCGCTGGAACAAGTAAAATTTAACAAGGGCTGCGGCTTGCTCCCCAGTGGGCTCTTATCATAGTTTTTGGCTTCTTAAATCCCTCCCTTCCTTTCATTAAACTACCGCTTCCAAAACAAACCAAATCTCATCTTCCCTTACATTTCGCTCCCCAAAAGAGGGTAGTGCAGAGGGTATAAAATATACCCTTGCCGTCGGTTCTTTCGAACCGACGGCACTTTTTTTTATTAAAACTCCATATTATTTATATTATATACTCTTTTAATTACATTTCCTCCTAAATAACCTATCTATAATTCTATAGTTCATAAGTTATTACATTCTATAATGTAATTAAAACTGTATTTACTACAAAAAATTATCTCTATTTTTTACTCATATTAAAGAAACATAGAAATTTTTCAAAATTTTTATTTGTTAGGATAGATTTAATAAATTAATTTATTTTAATTTTTAATCTTGTATATTAAATTTTTTAAATAAAAAGTAGATTTTTGAAAAAATATGTTATAATTATAACAAGTAATTTGCATCAGGGTTGTGTGTTTTTTAATTTTAACTAAAAAAAGAAAGGGTTAGAAATGAAAAACAAAATTTTTAAATGTGGAATGGGTTTACATTATATATTTTTTTGTGTTATGCTGCTCGTTTTTTCTTCGCCACTTACTTATGCCGCCCCTATTCCAATTTCAACATTAAATGGCTTGAAAAACATAGGTGTTTCAACACCATTAAATGCCGATTATATTTTAACTGCTGATATAGATGCTTCTGAAACAAGATTCTGGCCTGGAGGTTTTGACCCTATCGGGGATGACACTCATCATTTTACGGGTTCTTTTAATGGTAATGGACACATAATCTATGACCTTTACATAGCCAGACCTACTGAAAAATATGTTGGATTATTTAGTTATATAGAGGGAGGCTCCATCAAAGATTTAAAATTATACAATGTAGATATAAGTGGTATGACTATAGTTGGAGGTGTAGCAGGGACTATAGAAGGTACTGACATCAAAGGTTGCATAGTTCACGGTCAGATACAGGCATCTTCAGTATGTGGAGGTATAGTAGGGAGTATCACATCCTCGTCCAGTGATATGTCAATAAGCATGTGCTATACATTAGGTTCGCTTAGTTGCCAGGATTTTGCCTCTACAGCAAAAGAATATTTTGGCGGATTAGTTGGAGTTGTAGAGCCTCACACTAACTCCATAACTATCTCTAATTCTTTTTCTCACATGAATATTTTCACTTCGATAAGTGATATGAGTTTTGTTGGTGGTTTCGTAGGAGAATTAACCGACGAAGTATATGTAGTAGAATGTTACTCCGTAGGAGAAGTTCCTAATGGAAATCAGGGTATAGGAGGTCTTATTGGCTACGCAGACCATCCGGAGTATGTAGAAAACAGTGTATGGGATATGGAAACCAGCAGACAAACAGAATCATCCGGAGGTAAAGGTTATAGCACAAATGAGATGATAGTTCCAGACACATATTCCGACCTGGGTTGGGATATATCTTCTGAACCTTGTGTAAGCTGTTCAACCACATGGTCTATATACAAAGATTACACCTATCCTTTCCTTTGTGATTTATCCAATATAATCCCTAATGTTGAAGGCGATGAATTAGCAACAGCTATTGATACCATAACAAAAAGTGGTTTTAATTCTGAATCTGTACAGGTATATCACAATACCATTCCATCAGGGTATGTTATTGAAACTATTCCGGAGAAATCTTGCTACTTTCCTTACGGTTACACTGTAACTGTTAACTATTCTATAGGACCTTATCCTCCAATTTATATCTCCACGATAGAACAATTACAACTTATTGGTAATGACCCTAATTATCCCAACGATAATATATACATACTGTCAAACGATATTGATGCTTCTGCGACAAGGGACTGGAACAGTGGAAAAGGTTTTATCCCTATAGAAACATTCTCGGGTGTTCTTGATGGTGATGGTCATAAAATATCGGGGCTATATATATCAGATGATTCTGGAGAACCAACAGGTCTATTCCGAACAATAAAGAAACCCAACGGTTCTTTCGGAAAAGTACAAAATTTAATTGTAGAGAATGTAGAAATATATGGCATTGGTTATGTCGGAGTTATCGCGGGAAAAATAGAGACTTCTGTTGCAGAAATAGAGCCCACTTTAACAAATATAGCGACCAGTGGAGAGGTATTTGGTATAAATTCAGTAGGTGGTCTGGCAGGTGCTATTTACGGAGGAATAACAGCGAATGACTGCTCTATCCGTGCCAATGTAAATGCAAGAGTATCGCCACCTAAAATAACCTATGGCCATTTTGGAGGTGTTTGTGGTCGTGCTATAGGTTGCAATCTTTCAAGAATTTCGTTTATCGGTGCTATCCGTTCCGGAATAGGAAATAATTTTGGAGGCATAGCAGGTTCTTCCTCTATGGATTCAGCAATTGGTAGTAGCCCAATTATTAAGGATTGTTATGCTCATGTTTCTATACAGAATACAAACCCATCGAGTGATAATATTGGTGGACTTATTGGTTTTGCAGATGTAAATACAGAAATTGATAATTGCTATTCTGCATCTACTTTCTCTAATTCTGCTTCTGCAGGTGGACTTATTGGTGATGGTACTGATCCTATTACAGTAAGTAATTGTTTCTGGGATAAAGAAATATCTGGGGTATCTACTTCCTTTGGTGGAGGAACAGCAGAAACAACAGAGAATATGAAGAAAACAGTAACATATCCATCCAGTTGGGACTTTGCCAATGTATGGGGAATAATCGAAGATAAAAGTTACCCCTTATTGTATAATGATTTGATAATAATGATTAATCTTCAGAACTGGTATTATGTGAACGCCATGGATTGGTTATCATTCTATGGCATTTCGAGTGATATTAATACTCGTTGCAGTAATGTTATTCCACAGAACAATGTTATATCTCAATCGGTTTCTCCACAAGAATGGATACAAGTATTTCCTACGGACCAAGTAATATTAGATGTTTCTGATGGACTTTGTCCCCCAATTACAGTAAACTCAATAAATCAAATTGCACAAATTGGCAAAGTTCCCGAATATCCATTAGATGGATATTATGTGTTGGAAAACAACATTGACGCATCAGACACTGTAAACTGGAATAGCGGTGCTGGCTTTGAGCCCATAAAAAACTTTACAGGTCTATTTTCAGGTGCGGGACATATCATATCTGATTTATATATCAACCGACCAACTGAAGATTATGTAGGATTTTTTGGTTTCTTAGAAAATTCAGCCAGAATTATTAATGTATATATATTAAAAGCAAATGTAACAGGCAGAGGTGCCGTTGGAATATTGGCGGGAAATAATTTGGGACAAATATACAATTGTGGTGTCCATGGAACAGTCCAAGGAAATGATAGTTTTACAGGTGGTTTGGTTGGTGATAACAGCGGTATAATTTATGAGTCGCTCGGAGTAGCTCAGGTCATCGGAACAGATAATGTTGGTGGACTTATAGGAACAATTAGTGCGTCATTATTTATGGGGACAAATCATGAAAATTACTTCTGGGGGACAGTCTCCGGTAATAACAATGTTGGTGGTTTTATAGGGTATAACCGCGGATATATTGAAAATTGCTATACAGCATCACAGGTAACTGCAAATAAAGGAATTATAGGCGGTTTCTGCGCAACAAATGATACATCAGCTACTATTGATTCATCCTACTGGGATAAAGAATACAGTGGAATAGAAATATCCGAAGGAGGTGAAGGGAAAACAACTATGGAAATGATGACACAAACAACATTTTCAGGATGGGACTTTTCATCAATATGGATGATAAATGAAAGCGTTACTTATCCATTTATACAAAATAATTATCACTCTAATATAGGAGATTTAAGAGGGATAAATTATAATACCTTAAAAAATTATTTTACAAGTTTGGGTTATTTTCCCTCCAGCACAGAAAGATGCGACTGGACATATGGTGCAGGATTAATTGTAGAGCATACATTTATGAATTTAGATTTACCTATATTTTCAAATATTGATTTTGTTGTATCATCAGGTTTTTGCACTACGGTTCCAGATGTAGTCGGAGATACACTTATTAACGCTATTAATGAAATTAATTCCGCTCATTTAGTAGTTGGAAGTGTAGTAGAAGAATGTAATACATACCCATTAGGTGTCGTTTTTGAACAATATCCAGTTAATGGTGAAGTTGTTGTCGAAGGGACTACAGTTTCACTGAAAGTGTCTTCAGGACCTTGCCCCGAAGGAGAAGGAACACCCGAAGGTGTCGTTGAAGGTACACCCGAAGGTGTCGTTGAAGGTACACCCGAAGGCGTCGTTGAAGGTACACCGGAAGGCGTCGTTGAAGGTACTCCCGAAGGCGTCGTTGAAGGTACTCCCGAAGGCGTCGTTGAAGGTACTCCCGAAGGCGTCGTTGAAGGTACTCCCGAAGGCGTCGTTGAAGGAACTCCCGAAGGAACACCGGAAGGTGTCGTTGAAGGAACTCCCGAAGGCGTCGTTGAAGGTACTCCCGAAGGGACACCGGATGGCGTCGTTGAAGGGTCCCCTGAAGGCACACCAGAGGGCGTCGTCGAAGGTACTCCCGAAGGCGTCGTCGAAGGTACTCCCGAAGGCGTCGTTGAAGGTACTCCCGAAGGCGTCGTTGAAGGTACTCCCGAAGGCGTCGTTGAAGGTACTCCCGAAGGCGTCGTTGAAGGTA
>Ga0116168_1001156_pt1 | contig 21271 bp, 19 predicted proteins | sample AD_UKC129_MetaG_FD_89795 | JGI IMG/M metagenome (GOLD analysis project Ga0116168, IMG submission 89795) | Active sludge microbial communities of municipal wastewater-treating anaerobic digesters from Canada - AD_UKC129_MetaG | ecosystem: Engineered > Bioreactor > Anaerobic > Digestate | place...
CGAACACGAGCACGGTGCCGGCGGTCGTGAACGCCACGACGGCGACGGTGTCGCGCTGTTCGAGCACGTCCCAGTCCGACTCCGAACCGTCGGGCAGCCGGTAGGTGTCGCGCCGCACCCGGGTGTAGCCGTCGAACATCGGGGTGCTGCGCAGCAGCTGCCAGTGCGGAATCCGATCAGAGGTCACGTCTCGATCGTCGCACGATGCACCGGCCGCTCGGGCGCCGCCGATCTCCGCCCTCAGTCGCCGAGGATCTTGCGGATCTTCTCGACGCGCGCGCCGATGTCGCGTTCCAGGCCGCGGCCGGTGGGCTCGTAGTAGTGACGACCGCGCAGTTCGTCGGGCAGGTACTGCTGGGTGGCGACGCCCACCTCGAGGTCGTGCGGGTAGATGTAGCCCTTGCCGTGGCCGAGGCGCTTGGCGCCCGGATAGTGCGCGTCGCGCAGCGGCAGCGGCACCCGCCCGAAGCCGCCCGCGCGCACGTCGGCGATCGCCGCGTCGATCGCGAGGTACGCGGCGTTGGATTTCGCGGTTGTGGCGAGGTAGGCGGTCGCCTCGGCGAGGGGAATGCGCCCCTCGGGCATGCCGATGAATGCGACCGCGTCGGCGGCCGCGACGGCGATGACGAGCGCCTGCGGGTCGGCGAGGCCGATGTCTTCGGATGCCGAGATCACGAGCCGCCGCGCGATGAAACGCGGGTCCTCCCCCGCCTCGATCATGCGCGCGAGGTAGTGGATCGCCGCGTCGACGTCGGAGCCGCGGATCGACTTGATGAAGGCGCTGATGACGTCGTAGTGCTCGTCGCCCTGCTTGTCGTAGCGCAGCAGCGCGCGATCGACCGCCTGCGCGACGACCTCGGCGGTGATGAGCGGCGGCGGCGCGTCGCCCGCATCTGCACTGTCGGGTGCGGGTGCGACCATCGACGCGGCCGCCTCGAGCGAGGTCAGCGCGCGCCGCGCGTCGCCCGAGGCGAGCTGCACGATCGCCGCTCGCGCCGCCGGATCGAGCGTCACCTCTCCCGCGAGTCCGCGCGGGTCGGCGACGGCGCGGTCGACGAGCGAGGCGAGGTCGTCGTCGGTGAGCGGCTGCAGCGTCAGCAGCAGCGACCGCGACAGCAGAGGCGAGATCACCGAGAACGACGGGTTCTCGGTGGTCGCGGCGATGAGGATGACCCAGCCGTTCTCGACCCCCGGCAGCAGGGCGTCTTGCTGGGCTTTCGTGAAGCGGTGGATCTCGTCGAGGAAGAGGATCGTAGAAGCCCCATACAGGTCGCGCTGCGTCATGGCATCCTGCATCACCTCGCGCACGTCGCGCACGCCCGCCGTCACGGCCGACAGCTCGACGAAGCGCCGACCCGACGTGCGGGCGATCGCCTGCGCCAGGGTCGTCTTGCCGGTGCCCGGCGGGCCCCAGAGGATCACCGACACCGCGTTCTTCGTGGTGCCGGCAGGATCGGCGAGGGCGACCAGCGGCGATCCCGGCCGCAACAGGTGCCCCTGGCCCGCGACTTCGTCGAGCGAGGTGGGTCGCATGCGCACCGCCAGCGGGGTCTGACCCTGGAAGAGCGCGGATGCCTGTGCCACCCGTCCAGGCTATCCGTGGTGGCCGACACGGGCGCCGCCGGAGCGCGCCCGCCCACCGGATAGGATTCTTGCGGCCCGGACGACCGGGAACGCAAGGAGGTTCCCGTGGCGAACGGTGCAAGCGGCAAGCAGTCGCGCGAAGAGAAGGAGCGCGCCCGCGTCTACCGCGCGCGGCAGGAGTTCCACGCGAGCCTCGGGGCGCGGCGCCGCCGCGACAACCTGATCGCCGGCATCGCCGGCGCGGTGCTCCTCGTCGCGATCATCGCCGCGCAGGTCGCCTACTTCACCGTCGGCCCCGGCACGCCCGCACCGAGCCCCACCCCGTCGTCCACGTCGACCTCGACGCCGGCGCCCGAGCCCACCGCCACCGACACGCCGTCGCCCACCCCGACGCCGTGATCGCGGTCGCCGCGATGCGCGCGGCCCGCGACGTATAGGCTGTTGGCCGACCGAACTCCCGTGCCGACCGGACGGAGCACCTGTTGCGCCGCCGGCTCGATCGACCCCACGCGGCGCGATCCGCGACGAGGTGCTACCTGTGACTGACGCCACTGCTCCCGCGAACGACGAAGCGGCCGCCGCCGAGCCCGTCGCACCCGCCTCCCCCGCCGACCAGGCGCAGACTTCCGGCGACGGCACCCCGTCGACCGCGATCGACATCGTGCGCATCGAGGTCATCGAGGGTGAGCCCGAGGCACCCGAAGCCGTCGCCGTCACCGTGGTCGAAGAGATCGTCGACGGCGAGGTCGTCGAGCAGGCCGCGGCCCTCGAGGCGGCACCCGCCCCCGCACCGGCGCCGGCGCCCACTCCTGGCCGCATCCCGGTACCCCGTCCCCCGGCCCGTCGCGCTCCTGTCGCACCGACCGCCGCCGCACCCGCCGAACCGTTCGGGCGCGTCGACGACGACGGCACCGTGTCGGTGCGCGAGGGCGACCAGTGGCGCATCGTCGGCCAGTACCCCGACGGCACGCCCGCCGAGGCCCTCGCCTACTTCGAGCGCAAGTTCGCCGACCTCGCCGGCGAGGTCACGCTGCTCGAAACGCGTCACCGCGCCGGTGGCGCCTCGGCATCCGACCTCCGCTCCACCTCGCGCGCCGTGCGCGAGCGCGTCGTCGGCGCGGCCGCCGTCGGCGACCTCGCCGCCCTCGAGGCTCGCCTCTCGGCGCTCGACGCCACCCTCAGCGAGGCGTCGGCCGAAGAGGCGCAGGCCCAGCGCGCCGCCGTCGACGCCGCCATCGCCGAGCGCACCGCACTCGTCGAGCGCGTCGAAGCGATCGCCGCACGCGACCCGAAGTCGATCCAGTGGAAGCAGACGAGCGCCGAGGTGACGGCCCTCTTCGAGCAGTGGCAGGCCCACCAGGCATCCGGCCCCCGTCTGCCCAAGGCCACCGGCCAACAGCTGTGGAAGCGATTCCGCGATGCGCGGGCCACCCTCGACAAGCACCGCCGTGAGTTCTACGCGGGCCTCGACGAACAGCACAAGTCGGCGCGCGACGCCAAGACGCGCCTCGTCGAGCGCGCCGAAGCGCTCGAGAGCCGCGGTGAAGACGGCATCGGCGCCTACCGCACCCTGCTCGACGAGTGGAAGTTCTCGGGTCGCGCCGGCAAGAAGGCCGACGACGCGCTGTGGGCGCGCTTCAAGGCCGCCGGCGACGCGCTGTACGCCGCACGCGCCGGTCGCGAGCTGGCCGATGCCGAGGCGTCGAAGGAGAAGATCGACGCCAAGCGGGTGCTCCTCGACGAGGCCGCGGCCGTCGGCGCCGAGAAGGACAACGCCAAGGCCCGCACGATCCTCACCGGCATCCAGCGCCGTTGGGACGAGATCGGCCGCGTGTACCCGCGCGAGGCCGAGCGCGCCCTCGACGACGACCTGCGCAAGATCGAGCAGGCGCTGAAGGCCCGCGAAGACGCCGCGTGGAAGAGCAACAACCCCGAGACGACGGCGCGTCAGAACGACATGACGCAGCAGCTGCGCGACGCGATCCCCGCGCTCGAGGCCGACCTCGAGAAGGCCAAGGCGTCGAAGGATGCCCGGGCCATCGCCAAGGCCACCGAGGCTCTCGAGGCGCGCAAGAGCTGGCTCAAAGCCCTAGGCGGCTGAGCGCGCGGGGGCATTCCTCCACAGATTCCTCCGACGCCCGCACCGGGCGCCGCCCGGTGGCACACTGCCAGACATGTCCTGGCCGTTCCTGTACTTCGCCGATGACCGTCTGTCGACCGCCGAGCTCGCCAGCGCGCGGCTCGATGGCGACGTCGTCGAGGTGGGCGAGGCGTACATGCCCGCCGACGCGGTCGAGACCCGCGAGCTGCGGGCGGCGTCGCTGCGCCCGATGATCCCGGCCGCCCTCGCCGTCATTCGCGAGAGTGCCGCCTGGGTGCACGGTGCGGTGCCCGATGCGCCCGCCCGCCACACCGTGCAGCGCCGCTCACCGGCGCGGCTGAACCAGGCGCCCGACGCGCGCCTGGTCTATCGCGACCAGTTGCTGCCCGAGGGCGTCGCGGACTGCATCGGCGGTGTGTGGGTGACGACACCGGCGCAGACCCTCGCCGATCTCGTGCGTGCGCACCTCGCAGGCGATGCCGGCAACACCGTGGGTGGCTACGTCGACGCGATGATCCGCTGGCGCCCCGCACTCGCCGCCGAAGCGATCGCCGCGCTCGAACGCGGCGGAGCCGTGCACTACAAACGGCACGCGCTCGCGTTCCTGCGCGTCCGCGCCGCCGTCGACGTTACGACGACGTGACGCGATAGACGTCGTAGACGGCGTCGATCCGCCGCACGGCGTTCAGCACACGGTCGAGGTGCACGATGTCGCCCATCTCGAACACGTAGCGGCTGAGCGCCAACCGGTCGTTGGTGGTCTGCACCGAGGCCGAGAGGATGTTCACGTGGTGCTCGCTCAGCACCCGCGTGATGTCGCTGAGCAGACCCGAACGGTCGAGCGCCTCGACCTGGATGTGCACGAGGAAGACGCTCTTGGTCGTCGGCGCCCACGACACGTCGATCATGCGCTCCGAGTCGCCCATCAGGGAGCGCACGTTGGTGCAGTCAGCGCGGTGCACGGAGACGCCGCTCCCCCGCGTGACGAAGCCGACGATCTCATCACCCGGCACCGGCGTGCAGCACTTGGCGAGCTTCACCAGGATGTCGGGCGCTCCGCGCACGAGCACGCCCGAATCGCCGCCGCGCGGAGCCTTCGACCGGCCGACGTGCGGGATCTCGATCGGACCGGTCGAGGTGTCTTCCTGCGAGCTGACGAGGGCGGTCACCTTCTCGATGACCGATTGGGTCGAGATGTGCCCCTCGCCGACGGCGGCGTAGAGCGCCGTCACGTCTTCGTAGCGGAGCTGACGGGCGACGTCGGTGAACGAATCCTGGTTCATCAGGCGCTGCAGCGGCAGGTTCTGCCGGCGCATGGCGCGCGCGATGGCATCCTTGCCCTGCTCGACCGCCTCTTCGCGGCGCTCCTTCGTGAACCAGCCGCGGATCTTGCTGCGCGCCCGCGTCGACTTGACGAAGGTGAGCCAGTCCTGGCTGGGCCCCGCGTCGGGGTTCTTCGAGGTGAAGACCTCGACCACGTCGCCCGAGTTCAGCGGGGTCTCGAGCGGCACGAGACGCCCGTTGACCTTCGCGCCCATCGTGCGGTGACCGACCTCGGTGTGCACGGCATAGGCGAAGTCGACGGGAGTGCCTCCCGCCGGCAGACCGATCACACGACCCTTCGGCGTGAAGACGTAGACCTCTTTCGCGCCGATCTCGAAGCGCAGCGAGTCGAGGAACTCGCCCGGATCGGCCGTCTCGGCCTGCCAGTCGGAGATGTGCGCGAGCCACGCCATGTCGGCGTCGACCGACTTCGAGTCGGGGGTTTTCCCCGCCATCCGCTCCTTGTACTTCCAGTGCGCCGCGACACCGTACTCGGCCTGCTGGTGCATCTCGTTCGTGCGGATCTGGATCTCGACGGTGCGGCCGCCGGGGCCGATCACGGTCGTGTGCAGCGACTGGTAGAGGTTGAACTTCGGCGTCGCGATGTAGTCCTTGAACCGGCCGGGGATCGGGGTCCAGCGGGCATGGATCGAGCCGAGCACCGCGTAGCAGTCGCGCACCGTCGCGACGAGCACCCGGATGCCGATGAGGTCGTAGATGTCGTCGAACTCGCGACCGCGCACGACCATCTTCTGGTACACGGAGTAGAGCTGCTTGGGTCGCCCCATCACGCGCCCGCGGATGCGCAGATCGCGCAGGTCCGACTCGACGGCGTCGATGACGGTGTGCACGTACTCTTCGCGCTGCGGGGTGCGCTGCTTGACGAGGCTGTCGATCTCGGCGTAGAGCTTCGGGTGCAGCACCGCGAACGACAGGTCTTCGAGTTCGCTCTTGACCGCCTGGATGCCGAGGCGGTTGGCCAGCGGCGCGTAGATCTCGAGGGTCTCGGTCGCCTTCTTCGCCGCCTTCTCAGGCGGCACGAAGCCCCACGTGCGGGCATTGTGCAGGCGGTCGGCGAGCTTGATGAGCAGCACACGGATGTCTTTCGACATCGCCACGATCATCTTGCGCACCGTCTCGGCCTGAGCGGCGTCGCCGTACTTGACCTTGTCGAGCTTGGTGACCCCGTCGACGAGCATGGCGACCTCGTCGCCGAACTCGGCGGTCAGCTGCTCGAGGCTGTAGTCGGTGTCTTCGACCGTGTCGTGCAGAAGAGCCGCGGCGATCGCTCGCGGCCCGAGGCCGAGATCGGCGAGGATCTGCGCGACCGCGAGCGGATGCGTGATGTACGGCTCGCCGCTCTGCCGCTTCTGGCTCGCGTGTGCGCGCGCCGCGGTCTGGTAGGCGCGCTCGATGATCGCGACGTCACCCTTGGGGTGGTGCGTACGGACGATGCGGACGAGCTGCTCGACGCCGTTGCGCGAGGGCGTGCGCGAGAAGATGCGCGGCACGAGACGGCGGAGCGACGAACCCTGCGGTGCGGGCGCACCGCCCGAGGCGGCCGACGCGGGCACCGTCTCGGTCATCCGCTCACCTTCCCCTTGAGATCCGTCAATCCTACGCCCGAGCGATCACGCGTCCCGTCACACCTCGACGGCGGAGCGTTCGCGCGCCGCGAGCACCCGCGCGTCGCGCGCCTTGATCGCCGGCTCGTTCTCGCGCAGCAGCGAGTAGAGCGGCGCGGCGACGAACAGCGTCGAATACGCGGCGACGATCGTTCCGACGAAGATCGACAGCGAGATGTCGGTGAGCGTCTGCGCACCGAGCCACAGGGCGCCGATGAACAGGATCGCACCGGTCGGGATCGCCGCGACCACCGTCGTGTTGATCGAGCGGATCAGCGTCTGGTTGACCGCGAGGTTGACCGACTCGCCGAACGTGCGCCCCGACGACTCGCCGTCGCGCGTGTTCTCGCGGATCTTGTCGAAGACGACGGTGGTGTCGTACAGCGAGTACGACAGGATCGTCAAGAAGCCGATCACGGCCGCCGGGGAGATCTCGAAGCCGAACAGCGCGTAGACGCCGATCGTGATGACGAGCACGTCGACGAGGCCGATGATGGCCGCGACCGACATCTTCCAGGTGCGGAAGTAGAGCGCGAGGATGACGAAGGTCAGTGCGAGGAAGATCGCGAGGCCCCAGAGCGACTGGCGCGTGACGTCTTGACCCCAGCTGGGCCCGATGAACGACGAGCTGACCTCGGCGGCGGGCACGTCGAACGCCTCGGCGAGGGCCGCGCTGACCGCGCGCGTCTCGTCGTCGGTCATCTGGTCGGTCTGCACCCGCAGCGACTGCTCGCCCTCGGTCGTGCCGATCGTGGTGACCTTGGTGTTCGCGCCGGGCACGACGGTGCGCACGGCGTCGGTCGCGACCGTCTGGTCGGGCGCCGACAGGCCGCTCACGGTGAACTGCGAGCCGCCGGTGAACTCGATCGAGAACTGCACGGGACGGATGAGCGGCACGAGGGCCGCGCCGATCACGAGCACCGCGGCGATGATGAACCAGAGCTTGCGCCGCCCGACGAACGGGAACGAGGTCTTGCCGGTGTAGAGGTCGTTGCCGAGCTCGTTCATGGAGCGCATCAGTCGTCCCCCTCCGTCGCCTTGCGACTACTGGCGGCGAGTTCCGCCTGCTTGCGTTCCGCGATCGTCTGGCGCCGCTCGGCCTCGCCGCGCGAGCGCCCGGTGCGCCGCGCGGCAGCGCCCTTCTCGGCACCGGCGACGACCGGCTGACGGAACTGCGCACGACCGCGGTACACCGCGCCGAGCGCCTCGGGGTCGAGGCCCGACAGCGGATGCCCGCCGCCGAAGAACCGCGTGCGCGCGAGCAACTGCATCACGGGGTGGGTGAACAGGATGAAGATGAGGATGTCGATCACGGTCGTGAGGCCGAGCGTGAACGCGAAGCCCTTCACCGTGGCATCCGCGAGGATGTAGAGCACGACCGCGGCGAGGATGTTGATCGACTTCGAGATGTAGATCGTGCGCTTGGCCCGGCCCCAGCCGTCTTCGACGGCGCCGGTGATCGATTTGCCGTCGCGCAACTCGTCTCGAATGCGTTCGAAATAGACGATGAACGAGTCGGCGGTGAACCCGATCGTGACGATCAGACCCGCGACACCGGCCAGCGACAGACGGAAGCCCATGCGCCACGCGAGGATGCACAGCGTGATGTAGGTGAGCACACCCATCACGGCGAGCGAGGCGATGATCACGAACCCGAGCGCGCGGTAGACGATCAGCGAGTACAGGGCGACGAGGGCGAGGCCGATGAGGCCCGCGATCATGCCGATCTGCAGCTGCTGCGAACCGAGGGTGGCCGAGATCGAGTTCGACGACTGCACCTCGAAGCTGAGCGGCAGGGCGCCGTACTTCAGCTGGTCGGCGAGGGTCTTCGAGCTCTCCTGCGTGAACGAGCCGGAGATCTGGGGCTTGCCGTCGAGGATGACGCCGTTCATCGAGGGCGCCGAGATCACGGCGCCGTCGAGCACGAAGGCGAACTGGTTCTGCGGGCTCTTGCCGGCCTGCGTGAACGCGTACAGACGCTGGCTGACCTCGCCGAAGGTCTTCGCGCCGTCGGCGTCGAAGACGACGTTGACGACCCACTGGCCGTTCTGCGTGTTCATGCCGGCGGTGGCATCGGTGATCGACGAGCCGTCGAGCTCGACCGGGCCGAGGATGTACTTCGCAGTGCCGGCCGGGTCGCAGGCGATCACCGGCTGATCCTTGGGGGCATTCGCCGGGTCGTTCGCTTCGTCGGAGCAGTCGTACGCGAGGAACTGCGCCTGCAGCGCCGGGGTCACCCAGCTGAGGTCGCTGCCGTCGGTCGGCGACGCGGTCGGCGTCGAGACGAGCCCCGGGTCGGGCGTCGGGTACGGCGTCTGGTTGCCGTCCTCACCGACGTACGACGTGCTCGCCGCGGTCGTGTAGAGCACGGCGCGCAACTGCATCTGCGCCGAGGCGGTGATGCGGTTGCGGGTCTCGTCGTCGGCTTGACCGGGGATCTGCACGACGATCTGGTTGCCGGCCTGCGTCGTGATGTCGGTCTCGCCGACACCCGAGGCATCCACGCGCTGGCGGATGATCGACGCGGCCTGGTCCATCTGCTCCGAGGTCGGCGTCGACCCGTCGGGCGTCTTCGCCTCGAGGATGATCTGCGTGCCGCCCTGCAGGTCGAGGGCGAGCGCGGGTACCCACGAGCTCTTGCCGAACGCATACACGCCGAGCGCGTTGATGCCGAACAGCACGACCACGATCGCGAGCAGGGCGGTCAGTGCGCGCCACGCGTGACGCACAGGGGTGGTAGTGGCCACGAAAGGCTCAGCTTTCTTCGAGGAACCGGAGGAACGTCGCCGCCGCGGTCGGCGTCAGGACTGCGGCTTGTCGCGAGAGTCGACGTCGGATGCCGGGGCGTCCGCCGCCTTCGCGCGCTCGCGCTCCTGGTCGTCGCTCAGCGACGAGAGCTCGCCGTCGGCGACATCGGCGGCGTACTCCGCCTGGTCGGACTCGGCCTGGATGAACTCGTCTTCGGTGACGGTCCCCTCCTCCTCGTCGACGACGCGGAGGATGGCCTGGCTGTGCACCTCGACCTCGACACCCGGGGCGAGCTCGACGCGCGCCGACTTGGAGAGGTCTTCGCCGTCGTACTCGACGAGCGTGCCGTACAGGCCGCCCTGCAGGAGCACCTTGACGCCCGGCAGCATCGCCCGCGACTTCGCCTCTTGCTCGGCCTTCATGCGAGCGGCGCGACGACGCGAGCTCCAGAACATGAAGACGAGCAGCGCCGCCATCGCGACGAGCAGGATCCAATCCATGGGAACGACCTTTCGGGTGCGCGCCGAGCGGCGCGAAGAGGGCGGCAGAAGCCTTCAGCGATTATAGGTCATCGAAGATCGCGGCCTCGCCCGGCTGCGGCACCCGCAGATGCGCGTAGGCCTCGGGCGTCGCGATGCGGCCACGCGGCGTGCGGCCGAGAAAGCCGATGCGCACGAGGTAGGGCTCGACGACCGATTCGATGGTCTCGGCCTCTTCGCCGACGGTCACCGCGAGGGTCGACAGGCCCACGGGTCCGCCGCGGAAGCGCCGCACGACGGCGTCGAGCACCGCCCGGTCGAGGCGGTCGAGACCGATCGCGTCGACGTCGTACAGGTCGAGCGCCGCGTGCACGTCGGCTTCGGTCGCCGCCCGGCCCCGCGCCGCCGCGGCGCCTGGCGCGTCGGCGCCCGTTCCCGCGTCGCCGTGCACGATGACGTAGTCGCGCACGCGGCGCAGCAGTCGGTTCGCGATGCGCGGTGTGCCGCGCGAGCGGCGGGCGATCTCGTCACGCGCGGCAGGCGGCACATCGACGCCCAGCACGTTTGCCGAACGCGCGATGACCCGCTCGAGCTCGGCGGGTTCGTAGTACTCGAGGTGCGCCGTGAACCCGAACCGGTCGCGGAGCGGGTTCGGCAGCAGGCCCGACCGGGTCGTCGCGCCGACGAGGGTGAAGGGGGCGAGATCGAGCGGAATGCTCGTGGCCCCGGCGCCCTTGCCGACCATGATGTCGATGCGGAAATCCTCCATCGCGAGGTAGAGCATCTCTTCGGCCGAGCGCGCCATGCGGTGGATCTCGTCGATGAACAGCACTTCGCCCGGAACGAGGCTCGACAGCAGGGCGGCGAGGTCGCCGGCATGCTGGATCGCGGGGCCCGACGACAGCCGCAACGGCCTGCCGCTCTCGTAGGCGACGATCATCGCCAGGGTCGTCTTGCCGAGCCCCGGCGGGCCCGACAGCAAGATGTGGTCGGGCGGGCGCTGCTGGATGCGCGCCGCGTCGAGCAGCAGCTGCAGCTGGCCGCGCACCTTGTGCTGGCCCACGAACTCGGCGAGCGACGACGGGCGCAGTGCACCCTCGACGGCGAGCTCCGACTCGTCTTCGGGCGCTGCCGGGTCGCGGGCGATGTCGCCGGCGTGCTCAGACACTCGCGCGCTCCGTTCTGCTCGGGCCGAGCTGCGCGAGCGCGAGCTTGAGCAGGGCCGGCACGGCGGCACGGTCGGATTCCGAGGCATCCGCCACGATCGCGTGCACCGTTTCGGTGCTCACCCGCTCGCTCCAGCCGAGCGCGACGAGCGCGGCGACGACCTGCGCGGCGACGGCCGTCGCGGCGGGGGCGCCCGCGCCGGTCGCGACGCGCGGCGAGGCGTGCAACTTGCCCGCCAGCTGCACGACGATGAGCTTCGCGGTCTTCGGGCCGATGCCCGACACGCGGCGGAACGGGGCGTCGTCCTCTGCCGCCACCGCCTCGGCGATCTGGTCGACCGACAACGCCGAGAGCACCCCGAGCGCCGACTTCGGACCGACCCCCGACACACTCACGAGCAGGGCGAACGTCTCGAGTTCGTCACGCTCGGCGAAACCGTAGAGCGACAGCGCGTCGTCGCGCACGACGAGGTTCGTGTGCAGGAACGCCTCATCGCCCAGATGCAGCGCGCGGGCGAGGGGAACGGGCACCGCGACCGCGAAGCCCACGCCGCCGACCTCGACGACGACCGACTCGGCACCCACATGCAGCACCGAGCCGCGCAACGAGGAGATCATCGCTTCAGCCTACGGCCCGGTTCGGACGTTTGTTCGAGCGACACGCGCCGGTCGCACGGTCACCGCCGTGACGCCGCCCTTTCGGCGTCGGCCCACGCCCGCTGCGCCGGGGTGAGCGCCTCGCCGGAGCCCGGCACGGCCGTGCCGCGGCGCCACGCGTGACAGAGCGCGATCGCGAGCGCGTCGGCGGCATCGGCCGGTTGCGGCAGCGCGTCGAGGCGTAGCACGCGCGCGACCATCGTCTGCACCTGCAGCTTGTCGGCCGAGCCGTACCCGGTGATGGCCGCCTTCACCTCCGACGGGGTGTGCGTGGCCGCGGGCAGTCCGTGCTCGGCGGCGAGCAGCAGGGCCACGCCGCTCGCCTGCGCCGTGCCCATCACGGTGGCGCGATTCTGCTGCGCGAACACGCGCTCGACCGCGACCACGTCGGGGCGGTGCGCGGCGAGCACGGCACGCAGGCCCGCGGCGATCACCGCAAGCCGCTCACCGATCGGCAGCTCCGTACCCGAGCGCACGACGCCCACGTGCACGAGCGTCGCCGAACGGTCGCGCGCGACGTCGACGACGCCGACGCCGCACCGGGTGAGCCCGGGGTCGATGCCGAGAACGCGAAGAGCGGATGCCACTCCCCCACGCTAGGCGGGGAGGGAGGCATCCGCTCTGCGAAACGCGGGGTGCGACTTACTCGTCGTCTTCGAGCTCGGCCTGCACCTCGGCGGTGAGGTCGAAGTTGCTGAACACGTTCTGCACGTCGTCGCTGTCTTCGAGCGCGTCGATCAGGCGGAAGACCTTGCGCGCCGTGTCGGCGTCGATCTCGACCTTGAGGTTCGGCACGAACTCGACGTCGGCCGATTCGTACTCGATGCCCGCCTCTTGCAGGGCGGACCGCACCGGCACGAGGTCGGTGGCCTCGGTGATGACCTCGAAGCCCTCGGCGTGCGGCTCGACCTCTTCAGCGCCCGCCTCGAGCACCGCGAGCATGACGTCGTCTTCGCTCGTGCCCTCGCCCGAGACGACGATGACGCCCTTGCGGGTGAAGTTGTAGGCCACCGACCCGGGGTCGGCGAGCGTGCCGCCGTTGCGGCTGAGCGCCGTCCGCACCTCGGCCGCGGCGCGGTTCTTGTTGTCGGTCAGACACTCGATCATGAGCGCGACACCGTTGGGACCGTAGCCTTCGTACATGATCGAGGTGTACTCGACCGACTCGCCGCCGATGCCGGCGCCGCGCTTGATCGCGCGGTCGATGTTGTCTTTGGGCACCGAGGTCTTCTTCGCCTTCAGTACGGCGTCGTAGAGCGTGGGGTTGCCGGAGAGGTCGGCACCGCCGAGCTTGGCGGCGACTTCGATGTTCTTGATGAGCTTCGCCCACGACTTGGCGCGGCGGGAGTCGATGACCGCCTTCTTGTGCTTGGTCGTGGCCCATTTGGAGTGTCCGGACATAACCTCCAGTTTACGGCGCCGCGAGGCGCTGCATCATCAAGCGACGATCTTCGCCAGGGTGCGGAGATTCCGGGTAGTCGTCGTCTGCCGATACGCGGGTCTTGCGAGCACCCGTGCGAACGGGCTGTCGATGCTGCGTCCCTTCTCGACGCTCCAGTACACGACGCCGAATCCGGCGGAGGTCGGGTCTTCGACGGGATCGAGCGGGGCCGCGGCATCCATCAGCGCATCGCGCACGGCGGTGTCGGCGCAGAACACGACGTAGGGCTGCCGGGCGCCGTCGGCCGCGTCGAACGGGAACGCGTCGAGCGCCGTCGCGAGCTCATCGAGGGTGACGAGCACGATCCATGCGTCGTAGCCGAACCGGTCGCGAAGGGCCGCCTCGATGCGCGCTTTCAGCGCGGCGCGGCCGGGCACCTCGACATCCGCCTCGAACCGCACGTTGCCGCTCGCCAGCACGGTCGCCACCTGCGTCAGCCCGAGGTCGCCGAAGAGCGCCGCGAGATCGGCGTTGCGGATCCGGATGCCGCCGACATTCACTCCACGCAGCAGCGCGACCCAGGTCGTCATGACCGCACGCTAGCGCGCACTGCCGACACGGCGCTCGGCGATGCGCTCGAGGAGCAGCTCGTGAAAGCGGGTGTCGCCCGAGACCTCGGGGTGGAAAGCCGTCGCGAGCAGATCGCCCTGCGCGACCGCGACGATGCCGCCACCCACCGTGGGCGGCAGTGTCGCCAGCACGCGCACCGCGGCGGATGCCTCGACCACGAGCGGCGCGCGGATGAACGCGGCGTGCACGGGCGGGTCGAACCGCGGCTCGGATTCCGGCGCGACGAGGTCGGTCTCGAACGACTCGATCTGCCCGCCGAAGGCGTTGCGGCGCACCGTGATGTCGAGGCCGCCGAACGTCTGCTGCCCCGCGATCGGGTTCTCGAGGCGATCGGCGAGCAGGATCAGGCCCGCGCAGGTGCCGTACACCGGTAGTCCGCCGGCGATGGCGTCGCGGATCGGCGCCCGCATCCCGAACGCGCGTGACAGCTTGTCGATGACGCTCGATTCGCCGCCGGGCAGCACGAGGCCGTCGATGGATGCCAGGTCGCCGGGCCGGCGCACGAGCGTCACCTCTGCCCCGAGCGCCGTCAGCACGCGCGCGTGCTCGCGCACGTCGCCCTGCAGGGCGAGCACCCCGACCCGCGCGGTCATGTCGTCTCCCCGCGTCACCAGCCGCGTTCGGCCAGCCGGTGCGGCGCGGGCAGGTCGGCGACGTTGATGCCGACCATCGCTTCGCCGAGTCCGCGCGAGACGTCGGCGACGACCTTCGGGTCGTCGAAGAACGTCGTCGCCTTCACGATCGCCGCGGCGCGCGCGGCGGGGTCGCCGCTCTTGAAGATGCCCGAACCGACGAACACGCCGTCGGCGCCGAGCTGCATCATGAGCGCGGCATCGGCCGGGGTCGCGACACCACCCGCGACGAACATGACGACCGGCAGCGCGCCCGTCTCGGCCACTTCGACGACGAGCTCGTACGGCGCCTGCAGTTCCTTCGCCGCGACGTAGAGTTCGTCTTTCGGCAGCGCCGCCAGCCGCGCGATCTCGCCGCGGATGGTGCGGATGTGCTTCATCGCCTCGGAGACGTCGCCCGTGCCCGCCTCTCCCTTCGAGCGGATCATCGCCGCGCCCTCGGTGATGCGCCGCAGCGCCTCGCCGAGATTCGTGGCGCCGCAGACGAAGGGCACCGTGAAGCCCCACTTGTCGATGTGGTTGACGTAGTCGGCGGGCGAGAGCACCTCGGATTCGTCGATGTAGTCGACGCCGAGTTCCTGCAGCACCTGCGCCTCGACGAAGTGGCCGATGCGCGCCTTCGCCATCACCGGGATCGACACGGCCGCGATGATCCCGTCGATCATGTCGGGATCGCTCATGCGGGACACACCGCCCTGAGCCCGGATATCGGCGGGCACGCGCTCGAGCGCCATGACGGCGACCGCCCCGGCATCCTCGGCGATCTTCGCCTGGTCGGGGGTGACGACGTCCATGATGACGCCGCCTTTGAGCATCTCGGCGAGGCCGCGCTTGACGCGCGACGAACCGGTGGTGGGAGCAGACATGGATGCCTCTTTCACAGCAGCGGGTATGACCTAGGCCAAAAACTAGCATGGCCCGTCACATAAGCTGGACACATGACCGCTGCTGCCGCCGCTGCGCCGGCTGCGCCCGCCCTGCAGACGATCTCGGGCCGCACGGCCGTCGAGATCGCCGAGAGCGTGCGCGAGCTCGCCGAGCGCGGACTGCTGTCGGCGGGAGACACGCTGCCGTCGGTGCGGGCACTGGCCGAACAGCTCGGCATCAACCGCAACACGGTCGTCGCGGCCTATCGCCAGCTCGCCCAGGCAGGTGTCGTGGAATCACGCGGTCGCGCCGGCACCCGGCTCGCGGCGGTGGGTCGGATGCCGCAAGAGGGTTTCGCCGCGGGCAGCGTGCTGCGCGATGTCGGCACCGGCAACCCCGACCCGGCGTTCATCCCCGCCCCCACTCGCGCGCTCGGCCGCGCCACCGGCCACCCCGTGCTGTACGGCGAACCGGTCATCGATCCCGAGCTCGCCGCATGGGCCACCACCTGGATGCGCGAGGCGGCGGGCGACGAGCGCCCGTTCGGGCTCACGATCACGGGGGGCGCGTCCGACGCGATCGACCGCCTGCTCTCGCAGGCGCTCACCCGCGAAGACGCCGTCGCCCTCGAAGACCCGTGCTTCCTGTCGAGCCTGAACACGGTGCGTCTCGGCGGCTACCGCCCCGTGGCGGTTCCGGTCGACGACGAGGGCATGACCGTCGCGGGGCTCGAGGCTGCACTCGAGGCGGGCGTCCGGGCGGTCGTCTGCACGCCGCGCGCGCAGAACCCGACCGGCGCGAGCCTCTCGGCGGGCCGCGCGGCCGAGCTGCGTGCGGTGCTCGCCCGGCATCCGTATGTGCTCGTCATCGAAGACGATCATTTCTCGTTGCTGTCGCCCTCGCCCTATCACTCGGTGATCGGGCCGGAGCACCGACGCTGGGCGCTCGTGCGCTCGGTGTCGAAGTTCCTCGGACCCGACATGTGCCTCGCGGTCGCGGCATCCGATCCCGACACTGCGGCCCGCCTCGCGCTGCGGCTGAGCCCCGGCACCACCTGGGTGAGCCACCTGTTGCAACGCCTCGCCGTCGCGATGCTGACCGACGACGGGGTGATGGCGCAGATCGACGCCGCCGGAGCGCACTACGCGGAGCGCAACGCCGCGTTCGTGGAGCAGCTGAACGCGGTGGGGCTGCCCGCGCGCACCGGCGACGGCCTCAGCCTGTGGGTCGATGTCACGGCGCCGGCGCGCCTCGTCGCCGAGCAACTCATGCGGCGCGGCTGGCTCGCTCGCGTCGGCGACGAGTTCGTGCTCGCGGGTGCCACCCCCTCGCATCACCTGCGCCTCACCGTGCACGATCTCGACGACGCCGACGCCGCACGGCTCGTCGCCGACCTCACCGCCGCCGCGGCAGCCGCACGATCCGCCGACGCCGACGGCACAGGCATCCGCCTCACCGAGAACTCCCCCTCCGAATCACGCACTCCCGAAAGCAGGGCCGTACCGCAATGAAGATCCTGTCCATCCAGTCCGCCGTCGCCTACGGTCACGTCGGCAACTCGGCCGCCGTCTTTCCGCTGCAGCGCATCGGCGTCGAGGTGCTCCCCGTCTACACGGTGAACTTCTCGAACCACACCGGCTACGGCGCGTGGCGCGGCCCGCTGATCTCGCCCGACGATGTTCACGAGGTGATCCTCGGCATCGAGGAGCGCGGGGTCTTCGGCGAGATCGACGTCGTGCTCTCGGGCTACCAGGGCAGCGACGGCATCGGCGACGTGATCCTCGACGCCGTCGCGCGGGTGAAGGCGGCGAACCCCGACGCCGTCTACGCGTGCGACCCCGTCATGGGCAACGCGAAGAGCGGATGCTTCGTCGCGCCGGCGATCCCGGTGCTGCTGCGCGAGCGCGTGGTGCCGGCCGCCGACATCATCACCCCGAACCAGTTCGAGCTGGGCTTTCTCACCGAGACGGAGCCGTCTGACCTCGACTCGACGCTCGCCTCGGTCGATGCCGCGCGGGCGATGGGTCCGACGACGGTGCTCGTCACGAGCGTCGAGCGACCCGACCGGCCCGTGCTCGACGACGGCCGGGGCACGATCGAGATGCTCGCCGTCGACGACCAAGGCGCCTGGATGGTGCAGACCCCGCACATCCCGATGAAGGCCAACGGATCGGGCGATGTCACGGCCGCCCTGTTCACGGCGCACTACCGGGCGAGCGGTGACGCGGCATCCGCCCTCGCGAAGACCGTGTCGAGCGTGTACGACCTGCTGCAGTTGACGTACGAGTCGGGCCAGCGCGAGCTGCAGCTCGTCGAGGCGCAGGAGTTCTACGCGCACCCGCGCGAGCAGTTCGCCGTCACCCGCGTGCGCTGAGCGCAGCCCCACCCGCGCCCGCCCCACTCGCCGAAACGGCATGCAGCGCGCCACGCGTCACCGCGTATGGCGCGCTGCATGCCGTTTCGCGAGCGAGGGCGTGGGCGCTGGTCACACGGGCCAGGCGGATGCCACTGTCTCGCGTACCTCGCCGAGCAGCTGCGGCAGGGCCTTGGTGCGGGCGATGATCGGGAAGAAGTTCGCGTCGCTCCCCCACCGCGGCACGATGTGCTGGTGCAGGTGCTCGTCGACGCCCGCCCCGGCGACCGCGCCCTGGTTCATGCCGATGTTGAACCCGTCGCAGTTGCTCACCTGACGGAGCACCCGCATCGCCGTCTGGGTGATCTCGCCGATCTCGGCGACCTCTTGCGCGCTCGCCTGGTCGTACGTCGCGATGTGGCGGTACGGGCACACGAGCAGGTGCCCGGAGTTGTACGGGAAGAGGTTCAGCAGCGCATACGCGGTGACGCCGCGGTAGACGATCAGCCCGTCGGCATCCGTCTTCTGCGGCGCGGCGCAGAACGGGCATCCGTCGCCGCGGTTCACGTCGGCGCCGGCGTTGATGTAGACCATCCGGTGCGGGGTCCACAGGCGCTGGAACGCGTCGGGAACGCCGGCGAAATCGCTCGCCTGCTCGAGGGGCGACTCGCCGGCATCCCCGCTGGTCACGCCAGGTCCTCGGCCGTGTTGACGAGGGTGTGCGCTGCGATCGCCGCGACGATCTTCTCGATCGCCTCGTCGACCGGGATGCCGTTGGTCTGCGACCCGTCGCGGAAGCGGAACGACACCGTGCCCGCCGAGCGGTCCTGCTCGCCCGCGATCAGCTGCAGCGGCACCTTCTGCGTGGTGTGCGTTCGGATCTTCTTCGGCATGCGGTCGGCGGAGTGGTCCACTTCGGCCCGCACTCCTCGCTCGCGCAAGCGCTCGACGATGTCGTCGAGATAGGGCGCGAAGTCGTCGGCCACGGGAATCCCGACCACCTGTACGGGCGCGAGCCACACCGGGAAGGCTCCCGCGTAGTGCTCGAGCAGAATCGCGAAGAACCGCTCGATCGAGCCGAACAGCGCCCGGTGGATCATGATCGGGCGGTGCTTCTCGCCGTCGGGCCCGGTGTACTCGAGCCCGAAGCGCTCGGGCAGGTTGGGGTCGACCTGCACGGTCGACAACTGCCACGTGCGTCCGATCGCGTCGCGCGTCTTCAGGTCGATCTTGGGGCCGTAGAACGCTGCTTCACCGGGCACCTCGGTGAGCTTGAGGCCGGATGCCACGGCGACGTTCCGCAACGCGTTCGTGGAGTACTCCCAGAACTCGTCCGACCCGATCCACTTGCTCTTCTCATCGTCGCGCATGGACAGTTCGAGCTCGAAGTCGTCGAGGCCGAAATCGCGCAGCATCGAGATCACGAACTCGAGCACACGGGTGGCCTCGGTCTCGAGCTGCTCCTCGGTGACGAACAGGTGCGAGTCATCTTGGGTGAACCCGCGCACGCGCGTGAGTCCGTGCAAGGCGCCGGAGAGCTCGTTCCGGTACACCGTGCCGTTCTCGGCGAGGCGCATGGGCAGGTCGCGATAGCTGCGCGCGCGTTCCTTGTAGATAAGGATGTGCATCGGGCAGTTCATGGGCTTCAGGTAGTAGTCCTGGCCTGCCTTGGTGATGGTGCCCTCGGCATCCCGCTCCTCGTCCATGACGATCGGGGGGAACATCCCCTCCTTGTACGTGACGAGGTGGTTCGAGGTCAGGAAGAGGTCTTCCTTGGAGATGTGCGGCGTGTAGACGTAGGTATAGCCGCCCGCGATGTGGCGACGGCGAGCGTGCTGCTCCATCTCGCCGCGCACGATGCCACCCTTGGGGTGCCAGACCGAAAGCCCCGAGCCGATCTCTTCGGGGAACGAGAACAGGTCGAGCTCTTTGCCGAGCTTGCGGTGGTCGCGCTTGGCGGCCTCTTCGAGGCGCTGCTGATAGGCGCGCAGTTCATCTTTCGTCGCCCACGCGGTGCCGTAGATGCGCTGCAGCTGCGGGTTCTTCTCGCTGCCGCGCCAGTAGGCACCGGCGATGCGGGTGAGGTCCCAGCCGTTGCCCACGAGGCGCGTCGAGGGCACGTGCGGGCCGCGGCACAGATCGCGCCACGCGGACTCGCCGTCGCGGGTGACGTTGTCGTAGATCGTCAGTTCGCCCGCACCGATCTCTGCCGACGCCCCTTCGGCCGCGTTCGCACCCGATCCGGGCCCGCCCGCGAGGTCGATGAGCTCGAGCTTGAACGGCTCGTCCGCCATCTCGGCGCGCGCCTCGTCCTCGCTCACGACGCGGCGAACGAACCGCTGGCCTTCGCGGACGATCCGCTCCATCTCCTTCTTGATCGCCTTGAGATCTTCGGGAGTGAAGGGGTCGGCGACGCCGAAGTCGTAGTAGAAGCCGTCGGTGATCGGCGGGCCGATGCCGAGGTTCGCCTGCGGGCGGATGCGCTGCACGGCCTGGGCGAGCACGTGCGCGGTCGAGTGACGCAGGATCGACAGACCGTCGGGGCTCGACACGAGCACGGGCTCGACGGTGTCGCTCTCGGTGACGACGGTGGCGAGGTCTTTCAATTCGCCGTTCACGCGCAGAGCGATGACGGAGCGGTCGGGGAACAGGGCGAAACCGTCGGCGGGATAGGTCACGTCCGCCGCGGGTGAGACGTCGGTCACAGGAAGGTCTCCAGAAGGTGGCTGAATGTCAGCGGATGGGTTCGGATGCTCAGCTTCGGGCGCACCGCGCCCTGCCCGCTCAGGCGCCGGGCGTTCGCGCAGCGAAGGTGCGGCGAGAGTCCATACGGCGAGTCTATCGTCGCGGCACCCCGCGCGCCGATGGTGGGGTCCATGATGGATGCCGTGAAGCTCGCCCTTCTCGGAGCCGTGCTGCTGCTCCTGGGCGGCGCGTCGATCGTGTTCGGAGTGTTGGCGCCGGCCGATGCCCTCGCGATCGCCGACCGGGTCTGGCCGATCCTGCTGTTCGTCGTGGCGGTCACGATCGTCGCCGAACTCGCCGCCGCGGCGGGCGTGTTCGATGTCGTCGCGGCGCGCCTCGCCCGGTGGTCGCGGGGGCGCACCCTCGTGCTGTGGCTGCTGATCGTGGCGTTCGCCGTGTTCGTCACCGCGTTCCTCTCACTCGACACCACCGCCGTGCTGCTGACGCCCGTCGTCGTCGCGGTGGCGCGCGCGCACCGGCTGCCGCCGCTGCCGTTCGCGCTCGCGACGGTGTGGCTGGCGAACACGGCATCGCTCTTCCTGCCGATCTCGAACCTCACCAACCTGCTCGCCGCGCATCGGTTGGCCCACGAGGGCGACGCCCTGGCGTTCCTGGGGCTGCTCGGGCCGTCGGCGCTCGTCGCGGTGCTCGTGACGGTCGTGCTGCTCTGGCTGCTGCAGCGCCGGCACCTGCGCGGCCGGTTCGTGCTCGCACCGGCGCCCCGCGTGGCCGACCCGGTGCTGCTGCGCGTCACGGCGGGCGTGCTCGTGGTCATGCTTCCACTGCTCGTCGTCGGAGTTCCGCCCTGGATGCCGGCGCTCGCCGCCGCCCTCATCTTGACGGTGGTGTTCGCGTGGCGCTCCCCCGGCGTGCTCACTCCTCAGCTCGTGCCGTGGCAGCTCGTCGTTTTCGCGTCGGGGCTCTTCCTCGCCGTCGGCGCCCTCGAAGCGTGGGGGTCGGGTGCGCTCCTCGCCGCGGCG
>Ga0116168_1001159_pt1 | contig 21241 bp, 21 predicted proteins | sample AD_UKC129_MetaG_FD_89795 | JGI IMG/M metagenome (GOLD analysis project Ga0116168, IMG submission 89795) | Active sludge microbial communities of municipal wastewater-treating anaerobic digesters from Canada - AD_UKC129_MetaG | ecosystem: Engineered > Bioreactor > Anaerobic > Digestate | place...
CTGGAAGACAGTATATTCTCTTCCAAAGATAGGTTTTTAAGTCTTCAATGACAAATAAACAGCCCCCTGAGGGATCAGGGGGCTGTAATTTTCCCAGCATTAACTGACAGTAAATCTGGATATGAGGTATCCCCTACTCTTCTTCTATTAAAACTTCATCTTTACCATCTACTTCTTCTAAATGTACTGTTACCCTTTCTTTCCTGGAAGTAGGGACATTCTTTCCGACATAATCAGGTCTTATGGGAAGTTCTCTATGCCCTCTATCAATAAGGACAGCTAATTGAATAGTTGCAGGTCTACCATAATCTATAAGGGCATCCATAGCTGCTCTTACCGTCCTTCCAGTGTATAATACATCATCCACAATAATAACATTCTTATTGACTACATCCAGATAGAGGTTCTGTTTGGGTAATTCTCTCGTCACATCGTCTCTGTATGGAGTTACATCTAAAAATTGAACCGGAATATCCACCTCCTCTATAGCCTTTATATTTTCTGCTATCCTTTGAGCTAGATATACCCCTCTTGTTCTTATACCGACAAGAGCAATATTTTTTATATCTTCATTATGTTCAAGGATTTCATGAGTAATCCTGAGTAACGCTCTCCTTATACTTTCTTCATCCATTATATAAGCCTTTATCATAAAATATCACCACCTTTAATTTCTTTGCCAAATGTCTCTATAATCCATTCTCTAATCTGATCTCTTACCTCTCTAAAAATCTTAAGCTTTTCTTCTCCTTCCCCTTTAAATTCTGTCGGATCTATAAAACTTTTATGTAGAATCTTCTTGCCGGGGAAAAATGGACACCTCTCTTTAGCGTTATCGCAAACTGTGACCACATAATCAAATGTGATTCCTTTAAACTCATTAATAGTCTTTGATCTCTGCTTAGATATATCTATCCCTATCTCTTTCATTACTCTTATCGCATAGGGGTTCACTTCGGTTATCTCTAAGCCAGCACTGTAAGACTCATAGTAACCTCCATAGAGAGTCTTCAATAATCCTTCCGCCATCTGCGACCTGCAGGAGTTGTGAGTACATATAAATAGAACCTTTTTCATCAGATCACTTCAATGGGAAGTAACCAACTTTGGATACAATCTTTTGCCCGTCAGGAGTCAAAATCCAATCTATAAAAGATTTCACATCTGGATCATCATAGTTACAGGTATACATATACAGGGCTCTACTTATAGGATATAATCCTTTTCTTATATTAGCCTCTGTTGGTAGATACGCCTTAGATTTATTGTCGGTCTTTACAGGCAATATCTTTACCCCTTTAGAGTAAGCCACTCCACCATAACCTATAGAATATCTTTCTTTTGAAACTGCATCCACCACAGCCCCTGTCCCGGGTAAACTCTGCGCTCTGTTAGTATAGTCTTCATTATCCAACACGTGTTCTTTAAAAAATACATATGTACCAGAATTATTTTCGCGTGTATAAACTATTATTGGTCTATCCTCCCATCCAAAATCTTTCCAGCTTTTAACTTTACCTGTATATATGCTCTTCAGCTGTTCCAGAGAGATCTCTTTAATCGGATTCTCAGGATGAACATATATAGTGATACCATCCAGGGCGATCTTTACTTCCTTTGGTTCTTTTCCCCAGGCTTTCTTTATCCGCTCTCTCTCCTCCAACGTCAAAGGTCTCGACGCATTAGCTATATCAGTAACCTTATTTATAAGTCCGGCAACACCTATTCCAGTTCCACCTCCTGTTACCTGAATAATCTTACCTCTATATCTTGTCATATACTCTTCTGCCAATAACTGAACAAGTATAACCATCGTATCAGAACCCTTTACTGTAACTCTACCCCTTACAACAGTGGCTGGATATATATTTGAGGTAAGAAAAAATAACAGAGATAAAATGAAAAGCTTCCTTAATATTTTCATCGACATACCCCCTATAACTTACCAATTACTTTCAGAAATCTACCTGGCTCTTCTGCAAGTATTCTTACATATTCAGGTATCTCTTCAAGAGAGACCACCTTACTTATAACAGGTTTCACATCGACTCTACCGGTAGATATAAGATCTATCGCACCAGGGAATTCTCCCACACTATTTCTAGAGCCATATATATCAAGCTCCTTTCTGGTTATTAACGCTGTGGGAAGACTTATCTCCTGGCTAGGCCAGCCAACAAAGGCAATCCTACCTGTGCAGGCTACCACATCAAGAGTAGTTCTTATTGCAGACAAGGCTCCAGTAGCCTCCACAACGCATTCAGCCATTCTTCCACCGGTAATTTCTTTTATTTTCTCCATAATGTTATCTTTCTGAGGATTAAGGACATTTTCTATGCCGACTTCTCTGGCTTTTCCCAGTCTTTCATCCAGTAAATCTATAAGGATCGGGATAGCACCAATAATCAGGGCGCTCTGTGCAGCAAGGTTCCCTATCTGTCCCCCGCCAAAAATTGCTATGTGTTCTCCCTCCTTTACCTTTAACCTGTGAAGAGCATGCATTGCTATAGAAAGAGGTTCAACCATTACCCATTCCTCATCAGAAAGTTTCTCGGGCAATTTATGGATAAGATGGACCGGATGCGATATATACTCGGTCATACCCCCATCTATATGAACGCCAAGAACTTTCAGATTTTCACAGGAATTTGTCCTTCCATTCAGACAGGGGTAACATTTCCCACAGTAAATATACGGTTCAAGAATCACTCTATCTCCAACCTTAAGTTGAGAAGAACTGCTATTTACTTCTACTATGTCTCCCACCACCTCATGCCCTATTATCCTAGGATAAGTGCACATTGGAGAGGTACCTTTATACGCAGAGATGTCAGAACCACAGATGCCTACTGCTCTTACCCTTACCCTGGCATAACCTGCAGGACAGAGGGGCTCATCTATCTCCTTTATATAAATATCTTCTGGTCTCTCTAAATAAACCGCCTTCATCATACTTCTCCTAGATTATGCCAAATTTGTATACGGTTGTGGAAGAGAATGATTCTCCTGGTCTTAAGATAGTAGATGGAAAGTTTGGATGATTTGGAGAATCAGGACAATGCTGTGTCTCCAAGCAGAGCCCTGAATATCTGCTGTAAAATCTTCCACCCTTGCCTTTAATATCCAGCCAGTTTCCAGTATAAAGTACTATAGCTGGTTCTGTAGTGTATACCTCCATCACTCTTCCAGTAGTATACTCTTTAAGAATACCAGCCAGATTAATTCCACTTTTTTTTCTGTTTATTATGAAGTTATGGTCATAACCCCCAAATGGTGGGTTGCTATACTCGCCTATTCTCTCCCCTATCTTCCTCGGATTAGTAAAGTCGATAGCAAGATCTTTTACCGGTGCAATCTCTCCTGTTGGTATCAAATATTCATCAACCGGTGTATAATAATCTGCATTAAGCATAAGTTCATGCTCTAAGATATCTCTGGAGCAGTTACCTGCAAGATTAAAGTAGGTATGATTGGTAAGATTAAGTATGGTCGGTTTATCAGTAGTAGCAAAATAATCTATTCTGAATTCGTTGTCATTTGTAAGAGTATATGTTACAGTCACATCTAAGTTCCCGGGATACCCCTCTTCCCCATCATGACTTAAATATTTCATCCTGAGAGCAGGTCCATATGGAGTTTTCATGGGGATAGCCTTGAAGACAACATCTCTAAAACCTTTAACCCCTCCATGGAGATGATTTGATTTATCCTTCTCATTCAGGGCGAGCTGATAAGTTACTCCATCAATGGTAAATCTACCCCTAGCTATTCGATTACCATAACGTCCGGCGATACAACCAAGATATGGGGTATTGTTTTCATATTCACTTATAGTATCAAAGCCAAGCACTATATCCTCAAGTAATCCATTCTTATCCGGTACCCATAATTCGGTAATGGCACAACCGTAAGGTATAACCTTTGAAATGAGCCCATTATTATTTATGAGCATATATTGATAGACAGGAACCTCATCCCTTGTCAAACCATAAAACATCTTCTCAATCTCCATTTTCATTTCCTCCTATAACCAAATATTTATGCAAATTACAGCATCTCTTCAGTTTATCTCTATATTATCACATTATTGTTGTATAATAAATACTGTTGTATAGATTTTAAAATTCCGGAATATTTTGGGGTTGATTTCCGTCTCTTAATTTAGAAATCTAAAATAGAGGTTAAAGATGAAGAGAGAAGAACCTGAAGAGATACTAATTAAAATGGCTAAAAAGGGCGATGTATCTGCGTTCAGTGAACTGGTAAAAAGATATGAAAGGTATATTTTAAATCTGGTATACAGAACTCTGGGTTATTCAGAAGACGCTGAAGATATAGCACAAGAAACCTTTATAAAGGCTTATAATAATATAAAGAAATTTAGAGAGGAAAGTAAGTTTTCTACCTGGTTATCAAAGATAGCTATAAACTTATGCAGGGACAAATTTAGGAGTAAGTCTCATAAAGAAGAGAATCTGGAAGATGGGGTCTGGCTCACAATACCTCAAAACAGTTATTATGATCCAGAAGAAACAGCAGAAAGGATGGAGATCCAGGAGAAGATAAGGAAGGCGGTAGCAAGCCTGCCGGAAGAACTCAGAGCAGTTTTTGTATTAAGAGAACTTGAAGACCTGTCCTATGAGGAGATCAGCAAGATGTTAAATATACCTATCGGGACTGTGGAATCCAGAATATACAGAGCCAGAATGAAGTTAAAGACTCTCTTAAGTGACCTCAGGACTGTGGAGGAGGTAACAGAAGAAAGTGAGGTGTAATGAAGTAAAAAGATCACTTTCAGCATATTTTGATGGGGAATTATCTGAAGATAAGATGCTTAAGATAAAAGAGCATCTTAAATACTGTAACTCTTGTGCTTCAGAGCTGAGGAAGATAGAAAGAATCCACGGGCTGATGGAATCTTTCCCCGTCTTAGAGGCTGGTCCTTATTTTGAGGCTCAAGTTATAGAAAAAATAGAGAGAGAAAGCAGGAGGAAAAGATATCACCTTGGACTTAAACTGGCAATAGGCTTTGCATTAGGGGGAATACTTCTCTTCCTAGTAACTTTCAAGTATCAGCCTGGTCAAAATGAGCCTGCACAATCTTATGCCAGTCTTGACACTTATCTTCAAGAATATATAGAGACATCGGGTAGACATATAGCAGGGAATGACCCGGGACTAATTACAGCTATAAGTTCTACAGGAGAGACTGCCAGGTGAAGAAATTACTCAATTTATTTTTTGTATTAATCTTTACTGTGGCTATAACATCCCAATTATCAGCAGCTGATAAGACCCCTTCAGATATATTAACTAATGCATGGAACATTGATGGTAAGATAAACTTTATAGCAACTGAAACTACAGGAATGTATGTCCGAGATAAATTTAATGTTACCATAAGTAGAGTATTCTCTCTCTCAGAGAATAAGTTTAGAAGAGAGTATATATTCCCTCCATTTTTAGTGGGGGACCTTCTAATAGACGATGGCACCAGAAGCTACTACTATCAATCACAGAAGAAGGTGCTAACCATAAGTCCTTCTATATTTGGACCCTCTCAGAGGGAATCTCATAATAAGCTTCTAAAACTTATACTAAGAAATTATAACCTTGTTAGCTCTTCAGATAAATATCTAGGTAGAGATGTGTCCAGGATATCTGTTTATCCGGCAGATGGCAGATTTCCACTACTTATCCTCTGGATAGATAATCAGACCAATGTAATACTTAAGAGAGAAAAATATCTCCCTGATGGGAAAATATACGAGTATAGTTTTTATACAGACATAGACTTTAACGTTATTCCCAATGAAAGGTTATTTGTATGGATAAAACCAAAGGAAGAGTTCAGGGTAATAGAACATAAAGAAAAATTCATACCTTTAGAGGAAGCTGGAAAGTATGGTCCAGAGATCCCTTACTCTTTTCAAAAGAAAGGATATGAGTGTATAGGTATAAAAGAGGTTCCCGGAGGTATAGCCTGTCAATTCTCCGATGGGATTAAAAATTTTATGGTCTTCAATCTTGAGAGTCTACCACCCATCCCACCCTCTTCTAAAAAGATTACAACAGATGGTATAAGGTATTCCTACTGGCAGATTGATAGCATAAACGGGTTCGCCTGGAATTATAAAAAAGAGAGCTTTCTAGTGATAGGAATGGTAGAAAGAGATATAATAGAAGAATTGATAAAAAGCATCAGGTAGAGGAGGAGTCGTATGCGCAGGATTATAGCTCTCACAGCTATACTGGCATTTTTAGGAGGATTAATACTGGGATATGTTGGTAATAGAGAGAACAGTATAAACTCTGCTCTGGCTCAAACGGAGTTTTTATCAAATGAAGAAGCAATTTATGTGAGTATTGCAGAAAAGCTTGGTCCCAGCGTGGTGAATATAAGTACAGTTAGTATAGTCCAGTATTTCTTCCAGCCTATCCCTGCAGAGGGAGCTGGCTCAGGGGTGATAATAAGTAGAGATGGTTATATCATTACCAATAACCATGTTGTAGAGGGGGCAAAGAGTATAAAAGTTACACTGGAAGATGGACAAACTCTGGAAGGGAAGCTCATCGGAAGGGACCCATTTACAGATATAGCGGTAATCAAGGTTAATATGACCGATTTGCCATATGCAAAATTTTCGGATCCTTCCAGGCTTAAAGTTGGACAGATAGCTATCGCCATAGGGAATCCATTTGGACTTGGAAAGACCGTAACAGCAGGGATAGTCAGTGCCCTGGAGAGAAGTATTCAGCCCGATCAGGGAGTAATAATAGAAAGTCTTATACAGACAGACGCTGCAATAAATCCTGGTAATAGCGGTGGTGCGCTGGTCGGAAGTAATGGTGAGATAATAGGTATTAACACCGCGATATATCAGGGGGCACAGGGTATTGGATTTGCCATACCGAGTAATGTAGCTAAAAAGATAGCTGAAGACATTATAGAGAAGGGGTATGCAAGTCATCCATGGTTAGGGATAAAAGGAGAAACACTGAATCGAAGGACGGCTCTTTACTATGGTCTTCCGATAGATTATGGTGTCATTATAGGAGAGGTTGTCAAATCCAGTCCTGCAGACAGAGCAGGGCTTAAGGTTGGAGATGTAATTGTAGGAGTAGACAACGAGAGGATAGATTCATGGAATACCTTGCTTTTAAAGATTTTAAAAACTAAAAATAATACGGTAACGCTACAGATAATGAGGAAGTCCAGTAAATTAGAATTAAAAGTACAGATAGATGAAAGACCAAAGCAATTTGCTACCAATGGAGGATATTTATGATAAAAAGCTTGAGGATTTTACTGATAATATTTCTTTTAATTCCAGGGCTGGCATTGGCTGGAGAGGTTTGGAATCTCGAGACCGCACTTAAGAATATAGATAATGCACCTGAACTAAAAGTTCTTAAGGCTCAACTTGAAAGCGCTGATTCACAGCTAAAACAGGCACAGGCTCTATTCTTGCCGAAGCTCAATGGGACAGTTGGATATACGAGGGGTGAGAGTGCAGTAAATAATGGAACGATTCAGGTTGACCAGCCAAGTGCAACATTAACCCTGACATATAATCTCAGTGAAAATTCTCCGGCAGGGACATCTCTGCTGGCTGCAAGGTTAAATTTTTATAAGGCACAGAATAATTATCTCAGCGGGTTAAGGAATTTAAAACTGAAGATTACTGAACAGTTCTTTAATGTACTATTAGCACAGAAAGAGCTAGAGTTATCAGAGAGAAGTCTTTCATTAGCAGAAAAACAGCTCAGTGTAGCACAGGATAAATTCAGCAAAAAAGCTATAACAGAGAGCAATTTAATGGATGCTCAGTTGAGTCTAAAGGGTAGCCAGATATCATATGAATCAGCCAAAAATAATGCAAGAATTAATCTTCTTACCCTATTTAATACGCTGGGAATTCCTGCCAGAGATATAACTCTCCAGGAAGATATAACCTATAATCCGGTAGATAATATCTTATTGGATGAGCTTATAAAAGAGGCGCAAGAAAATAACCTTGATATAAAGAACGCCAGGTACGATCTGGAAAAGGCAGAAAGGAGCTACAGAGATGCTACTAAGTCTAACTTAACCTTCGGTTTGAGTGGTTCTTACTCTGTTGACGGACAGAGTTTCAAGGCTGGGATAGATAATCAAAATTACCAGATAAATTTGTCTTACTCTGTCCCATTGAATAATACCAGCACAGGTTCCAACCCTGATTGGGCGGTAGCGCTTACAGCAAGTCTCCCAATATTCGAAGGGGGAGATAAAACTGAAACAGTAAAACAGGCTAGTTTAGCGTTAGATCAGGCTAAGATAAATCTGGAGAATACAGAGAGGAGTGTAGAATTAAATGTAAAACAGATTTATAATACTCTTACTCAGGCTATGGCTCAAATTGAAAATGCCCAGTTTAATCTGAATCAAAAAGAACTCCTGGTGGCAAATGCGGAGACAAGATATAATCTGGGTTTAATAATAGATTTAGACCTGGAGGCTGCTAAACTGCAAAGGGAGCAAGCCTCGTTAGAGAGGGATAAGGCAATAGTTAACTATAATATAGCTTTATTACAGCTAAATATAATCTTGGGAAAGGAGTGAAATACGATGGATTTAAAAAAGTTTTCTGGTTTAATTTTAATTATCTTTCTACTAATCAGCAGCACTGTCTATGGCAAGGATGCGATTCAGTTAACGATGGAATCTGCCATAGATCTGGGGTTAAAGCAGAATCAGAGTATGATAGATGCTCAGAGGAATCTGGAGGATGCAAAACAGTCTCTAACAGAGGCAGAGGCAGATCCAACGACTCTTATTTTAGCCCTAACCCAAGCCCAAAATAATCTGCTATACAATCAGGTCCAGTTTAACTATGTTAAACTTCAGGTAACTCAAACAGTAAGGAGTAACTATCTTTCAGCCCTGGAAGCTCAGAATCAGCTTACATTGGCAAAGAAGCAACTCGAGGTGGCTAATGAGAATCTTAAAGCTACGAAAGTCAAAAGGTCATTGGGTAATGCGACTGATGCCGATGTTATACAGGCAGAAAATAATGTTGCCTCCGCACAGAATTCTGTCACTATGGCAGAGAATAATCTAAAATCAGCCAGTGATAAGTTGCTACTATCAATAGGGATGGAGCCATCCACGCAGGTTATCCTTGCTGAACCAGCATTTAAAGAGGTAAAGATAGATATCGAAAGTCTAAGGAAGCAGGCCCAGGATAATCTACCAACAGTAATTCAAGCCAGGAATGGATATAACCTGGCTAAACTTCAGTATGATCTGGCTAACAACGAATATACCCCACAGAGTCAGATAAGAAGTGCTCAGCTATCTTTAGCCAGTGCTCAGGATTCTTTAAAACAGGTGATAGATAATTTAGACACTACTATAGATTCTGCCTACAATAATGTGGTCAATACTCTAAATCAGATAAAAGTTCAGGAGAAGAATCTGGACATTGCCAGGAAAAATTTAGATACTGATACCGCCAGGCTCAAGGTAGGAACAATCACTAAACTCCAACTGATGAGTACAGAATCATCTCTTATAGGTGCAGAGAATAATTATAAATCGGCAGTATATAACTATCTAAAAGCACTGGATAGTTTGTCGCTTGCAGTAGGTGCACCAGTATTTTAGACTGTAGATTAAGACGGGGTTAGGAATTAAAACCCCGTCTTTCTATTTCATTCCCAGATACCCAGCTCCTTCAATATCTTCTTCAGAGTAACTCCAGCATTATCTCTAATTATAACGCTTGCCTTCCAATCATACGGTGTTGGAGTCTTATTTATTATTATTATCATTTTCTCCTGCTTATAGTAATCTATAAGTGCAGCTGCCGGATATACAACAAGACTCGTACCTATGACAATTAAACAATCTGCCTCACTTATATAGGTTACCGAATCATTTAATACATCAGAATCCAGAGGCTCTTCATACAGAACAATATCAGGTCTTATAATTCCATTACACTCATCACATTTAGGTACCAATTCTTTACTATCTAAGATATAGTTCAGGTCAAAGAATTTTCCACAGGATAGACAGTAATTTTTATGGATGGTTCCATGTAGTTCCAGGACATTTCTGGAACCTGCCCTTTGATGCAATCCATCTATATTCTGGGTTATAATCGTTTTTAACTTTCCTATCTCTTCCAATTTGGCTAATGCCAGGTGACAGGGATTTGGCTCCGCATCCCTATGTACAATCTCCTTCTTATAGAATGTATAGAATTTATCTGGATGTCTCATAAAGAAACTATGACTGAGCATTACTTCAGGCGGATATCCATATTCTTCTTTCTCCTTGCTGTAAAGACCCTGATCTGATCTAAAATCAGGTATATTACTTTCAGTTGATGCCCCCGCTCCGGTAAAAGCCACTATATTGTTAGAAGACTTTATAAACTCCACCGCTTTTTCTAAAGGACTCATCCACTTACCTCCAAAAGACTTAACTTTTGTCTTATTATCTATTATATTATAATAGGATTTTATAGAAAGATTGTAAAACTTAACATAGCGGGGTGAGAGATTGTCCAAAAAGATTCCATACGGAAGGTTTATCCTTCTTACAGTTTTAATCATCTCTGGTATCTTGATGGGGTCTATAGCATACTCTTATGTGAGTAGATGTATCTGTGCAATCAACTATAATCAACCCCTGGATTATGGGGAAGGTCCAATACTAAATCAGGTAAGATACATATTGCAGGGGAGGAATTATTACAAGGATATAGACTCTCCGCCCTATATTATAGGGAATTACCCACCAGTTTTTAATCTGCTCTCCCTATTACTTGTTCCAATCTTTGGAGTATCATTCGCCACAGGAAGGTTCCTGGCATTTCTGGCAGTTATAGGAACCTCCTATATAATCTATAAAATCGTCCTGAAGTTTACAGAGAACAAGATGATAGCATTTCTAACTGCCCTGTTCTATCTGGCTATAGATTACGTTTATGTGTGGGGGATCTATATGAGAATAGATACCCTATCTATATTCTTCAATATGCTTGGGATATACTGGGTCATACAATACGAAGATAACCATAAAAAACTCAGATGGTGTATATTGTTCTTTTTACTTGCCCTCTATACCAGACAATCTATGATTGCTGGAGTTGCTGGTGCCTACATATATCTGCTGACAAAGGATAGAAAGTTAGCGGTTAAACTTATAGGACACACCGCACTGTATGGTCTCTTAATATTTCTTTCCCTTAACATCATAACAAAAGGACAATTCTATATGCACATAGTAAAATATAACATCAATACATTCACCACCAGACAGCTCTGGTTCTTCCTCTCAAAAGAGTTGTTCACATACACCACTCTCATAATTATAAGCTTAATCGCTTCAATCTTCTGGTTAAAGGATCAGAAGAGGAGAATAATCAGCCTGTACTTCATCTTCGCCTTTCTGGTACAGTTTACCGCAGGAAAGGTTGGTTCTATGCTTAACTATCTTATTGAACCGGTAGGGGTAATGGGTATAATCTTTGGTATACTTATAGGTGATACACTCAAGAAAAAGAATCAGCTAATCAATACAGGCGTTGCTGTTCTGGTATTACTGCAGTTAGCCAACTATTATTATGGACCAAATACGCTAAGCTGGGGTTGGAAACCATCCCCTCCTTTAACTGCTCTTGATAGATATGTAGAAGAATCCAAAGGACTTATTCTGGCAGAGAATCTTGGTATACTGCCTGCACACAATAGAGACATATACTTTGATCCATTTATATTTACCCAGCTATACTATCAGGGTATATGGGATCAGAGTAAAATAATAAAAGACATAGAGGGGAAAAAGTTTGATATCATTATGCTGGAGTTCGATTTATACTATGACCACTGGACTGACTCTGACAGGTGGTCTAAAGAGATGAAACAGGCTATGTATGAAAACTACTATCTTATCGATACTCAGGGTTATATAAGGGTCTACGCACCGATAAGATAAAAAATAAGGGGGGAGAGTCCTCCCCGAGTTTTTCAATTATGCATTCTCGAATGCAGCTTTTACCTTATCCAGAAGTTCTCTGATTGGTAAGTGCTGAGGACATTGTGGTTCGCATGTCCCACATTTTATACAGCTACTTGCCCTCTCAGACTCCTGCATCTCATTTCTATAATGCCATCTAGGTCCATTGAAGTCATTATATCTTACCCCTTCATTATAAAGATGGAAGTTTTTGGGTATATCAACACCATTGGGACAGGGCATACAGTATCCACACTCATTACAATCTATAGCCTTGAAGCCAAGATAAGCCTCTCTCACTCTCTCTATCAGGCTCAGTTCTTCCTCAGTAAGTATGTTTATTCCGGACTTATCTGCTATCTCAATATTCTCTTTAACCTGTTCAAAAGCGCTCATACCGCTCAGCACTGTAGAAACCTCAGGCTGATTCCAGAGCCAGAGAAGAGCCCAGGCAACCGGGCTTCTTTTTATCGGAAAACTATCAAATACCTCCCTTACCCTATCAGGAGGATTGGCTAACTTTCCACCTCTAAGAGGTTCCATTACCACAACTCCCAAACCCTTATTACTTGCATACTTAAGACCAGCCATACCAGCCTGATGTTCTATATCTAGATAGTTATACTGAATCTGACAAAAGTCCCAGTCGTAAGAATCAACAATACGTTTAAATGTGTCCAGGTCATCATGGAAAGAAAATCCTATATGTCTTATCAGTCCCCTTTTGATAATACTTTCAATCCAATCCAGGACTCCAAGATTATATACCTTGTCCCAGGTATCTTTATGCAGTGAATGTAATAGATAGAAATCTATATGGTCTGTATCAAGTTTCTTCAGCTGTTCATTTAGAAGTCTATCCATATCTTCTCTTGCATTTACATGCCAGACCGGTAACTTGGTTGCCAGCATAGTCCTCTCTCTATAACCGTCTTTCAATGCTTTTCCTACTACGATCTCACTTTTTCCCCTATGATATCCATAAGCGGTATCTACATAGTTTACTCCATTATCAATGGCGTATCTTATCATCTTTATTGTCAGGTCTTCATCTACATTGCCCTCATCCCCTCCAATGATAGGCAATCGCATACATCCGAAACCTAAAGCGGACACGTTAAAGTCTAATCTTCCAAACTTCCTATACTGCATATAGACCTCCTTGTTAAGGTAGAATATAATAAGTTACATTTTATTTCATTTAGGCACATTTTATAACAGCTTAACAGATAAGTCAAGGCAAGTGTTAACGTTCTGTGATATTGTCATGGGTAAATAGTTCTGACCTATTCCCAGCCCCCACCTCTATCCTCCCCCGAAATGGGGGGGGAAGAAGAAAAGCGTTCCCCCGATGGACTCCCCTATTCTCCTCTCCCTTGACGGGAGAGGGGAGGGGTGAGGGTGAGAAGTAAGATAGTGCCCCACCTCTATCCTCCCTCGAAATGGAGGAGGAAGGATAAGGGCATGGTATTTTTATTATAAAAGACGAAATTGCAGGGGCAATTCATGAATTGCCCCTACGGGATACTTGGAACTTAAAAGGCTTTCCGTCAAATACATAGATATATCTTTCCTTATCTAAAATACCTTCTATCACCAGTCTTTCTATATCAAAATCAAAAAGACCCAGTCTGGGATTTCTATAGAAATCTTTAAGCTGAGTTTTTTTAAAGGCTTTTATAATATCCTTATCTCTAGGAGAATACCTCAAGTCTAAGGGTAGATAATCTTCTGGATAAATACTTAACACATCAAATCTGAATAGATTTTTTAAAATATCATAATCCTCTATGAGTCTGGAGCTTGTCAGATAATTGTATAAGTCATTAAGAAAATCTTTTGGATTTTTTCTACAGTCAACCTGGTAGCTCAAACTCTCAAAAAAGTTCGAGGGAGGGTATCTCTTAAATATGTATCTTAAGGTCCAGAATAGATTCTTCCTGTTATACAGTCTATCTATCAATGCTTCCATCCGTTTTAATCTGTAAAGTTCTTCATAAGAGATAAATCTATTAGAGATAACCTCATAGGGTGGGAAGCTCTGATACTCATATCCATAAAGATCTGCCTCATCTCTTATCTCTGTACCCTTCAGCATCTTCAGGAATCCAAGCTGGACTTCATCAGCAAAATAGAAGATAGTCTTATCAAGGGACTCTTTAAAACCTTCAAAATTTTCATACGGTAATCCGGCGATTAAATCAAGATGGATAAGACATCTTTTCTCTTCCATTAATTTCTTGATATTTCTATCTATTCTTTCCAGATCGGAGACCCGTTCTATAGCTTTAAGTGTATCTCTCTTGAAACTCTGAATACCTATCTCAAGTCTGAACAATCCATCCCTGGATGTATTCAGAGATTTTATTATATCCTCATCCAGAAGAGAAGGTTCAATCTCCAGGTGTACCTGTGTGTTTTTTGAGTATCTCTTACAGAATTCTATTATCTCAATAGCTCTTTCTTTTTTTATATTAAATGTTCTGTCCACAAACTTTAAAAGCTTTACATCTTTATCAAAGAAGAATCTTATCTCTTCAAAGACCTTATCCAGGGGAGAAAATCTTACCGGTTTATCGATAGATGATAAACAATAGGAACATCTGAATGGACATCCCCTGCTGGTCTCATAATAATAGACCTTATTCTGATCCATCTTTTCATCTCTATAAGGAAAGGGGAGTTGTTCCAGATCAAATTGCTGATAATCTTTTAAAAAGAATTCATCCCCCCTAGATAAAGAGTTACAAAAATCTACAAAAAATGACTCCCCTTCCCCTCTCACTATAAAATCAGCATATTCCCAGTCCTCTAAAGTATCAGAACATACCTCTGGACCGCCCAGGATTATTACAGTATCTTTTAAAAGCTTTTTTATACCCTCGGTAAGCATTCTTACAAATTGGACGTTCCAGATATACGTTGATATAGCGACATATCTAGGCTTTCTTTTTACTACTTCAAATAGTATATCTTCTATACCTTGATTTATATTAAACTCCAGAAACTCACAAGGATAAAGCTCTTTACAGAGATGATAAAAATATCTAACCGCTATATTTGTATGAATATATTTAGAATTTATTGCCAGAAAAAGAAGCATCTTATTTCTTTCTAACCAGAAAAGTGACCAGGCCAGCTAAAAGAAAGCCTATGATAAGAGCCAGGACATCTACGATAAATGTAGAAGTCCCCGGCTCCAGATAGAAAAGAAGCATTCCAGAAACCAAAATAATAAATACTGCTATTCTAAAAACTCCCTGTCCTAAGTGTGGATCTATCATTTTCCTCTGAATAAAAAACAAGACACATAATGGTCTTTTTCAGGCTCATACATTTCAGGAACTTCTTTATCACAAACCCCTTCTATCCAGAATGGACATCTTGGATTAAATGTACATCCGGGAGGAAGATTTAAAAGACTTGGGATATCAAGACTCCTCAACTCCATAGGCTTTTTACTTCTGGTAATCCTGGGATCAGCTTCAGGTATCGCCATTAGAAGAGCTTTAGTATAGGGATGTGAAGGATTTTCTATAACTCTGGGGGTAGGACCAATCTCTACAATCCTCCCCAGGTACATAACAGCAATTCTCCCTTCCCATCCAAAATACTTAGCCATAGCCAGATCATGCGTTATAAAGAGAAATGCAACATTCATCTCTTCCTTGAGACGTCTCAATAATTCTATAACACTGAGCCTTATAGAGACATCCAGCATGGATACTGCCTCATCTGCCACTATAAATCTGGGGTTTAGTGTTAAAGACCTCGCTATAGCTACCCTCTGTCTCTGTCCCCCACTAAGCTGATGCGGATATTTATATATAAAATCTTCTGGCGGAGTAAGGTCTACTCTACCCAGGAGTTCCAGGACTTTCTCTTCTGCTTCTCCTCTACTCCTCACTATACCATGCCTGAATAGGGGGGCACTTAAGATGTTGTAAATTCTATGCACAGGGTTCAAAGAGGAATATGGGTCCTGATGTACAATCTGAACAGCCCTTCTATAACTGCTAAAATCTTCTTTAGACATATCCCATATATCCTGACCTTCAAATAGAATCTTCCCAGATGTTGGTTTTATCAAACCTACAATAAGTTTACCTGTAGTTGTTTTTCCACAGCCACTCTCACCCACAAGACACAGGACCTCTCCCTCACTTATAGACAGAGAAAGGTCTCCTATAACCTGCATACTTTTTCTCCCCCCAAAGACACCACTTCTCACTGTAAATGATTTACTCAAATGTTCAAGCCGGATAATTGCTCTATCTTCCATTGCTGATCTCCTTATGTTTGAAGCAGGCTACAAGATGTCCTGAATTTACCTCTACCAGTAGAGGCTCTTCATTCTCGCAACCTGCCTCCTTATGCTCACATCTGGGGGCAAACTTACATCCTGGTAAAAGACTTATAAGGTCTGGCGGAGAACCAGGTATGGAGTAAAGTTCTCTAAAACCAGCGGTCACAGTAGGAACTGCTTTTATAAGCCCCAATGTATATGGATGCCTTGGTCGGTAAAATATATCTTCTACACCACCAAGTTCTACAATAGCTCCAGCATACATTACTGCCACCCTATCCGCAAGTTCAGCTGCAAGGGAAAGATCATGAGAGATAAAAAGCATAGACAATCCCATATCCTTTTTTATTATCCTCAAGAGTTCAATTATATTCCTCTGAGTTAATATGTCCAATGCAGTAGTTGGCTCATCAAGGATAAGTATCTTCGGTTCCAGAAGCAGGCTCATTGCTATAAGAACCCTCTGTCTCATTCCCCCGCTCAGTTCATGAGGATAAGAATTTATAACTCTCTCAGGGTCTAATTGAACATATCTCAGAATATCAGTAGCTTTCTCTCTAACAAGAGATCTATTATTTAAACCATGAGACCTGGCTGTATCATATATCTGATCCCATATCTTCAGTACTGGATTAAAAGAGTTCAATGCAGACTGGAAAACCATCGCTATCTCTTTCCATCTAAACTGTCTTAACTCTTTCTCACTGAATTTACTTATATCATATCCATTTTCATTACCTTTATAAACAATCCTGCCTTCTTTTATATAACCTGAAGATGGTAATAATCTTATAATTGCTGTACCAAGAGTGGTTTTACCCGAACCGCTCTCTCCAATCAGGGCAAGATTTTCACCTTTATAAAGTTTTAGATTTACTCCCCTTACCGCCTTTACCTTACCCCTCACATTCGAATATTCTACAAATAGATTTTCTACATTAAGGATCTCTTCAGCCAATGTTACTCTCCTGATCTCAGTCTTGGATTAAATATTCCTTCTAAAGACCTGGTAAAAGTAACTGCAGACCACTGGAACAGTGCTATCGCTATTATTGGGGATAAGATATAAAAGATACTTCCTCTGTAGAATATAGCACCCCTGGTCCAGGCAAGCTGGATCATAAGTCCCCAGTTGTGTCCATAAAAAGGAACAAGACCAAGCATAATCAATCCCACCTGACTGTATACAGCAGATGTCATTGCCATAATGAGACTTATAACTATATAGCTAAGCATATTCGGTAATATTTCAGAAAATATTATGTGAAGCCTTCCAAGATCCAGAACTCTTGCAGCTTCTATATAATCCCTCTCTCTAATAGAGAGAACCTGAGCTCTTATAGCCCTTGCCAGGGCAGGCCATCCAAGAAGACCAATAATAAGAGCCAGCATTGTCGGGTTGGTGAGTCTTACAAATGCAGACAGGACAGCCAGGAGAGGAAATTGGGGAATGGTAAGGATTATCTCAGTAATAAACATAATAACCATATCTGTTACACCACCAGCATAAGCACTCAAAGAACCCAGTGTTACTGCTATTAATGTAGATATAACTCCTGCTAGAAATGCAACTATTATAACATCCTTACCCCCATTAACTATCTGTGAAAAGATATCCCTACCCTGATTATCGGTACCCAATATATGTTCTCTAGATGGGAACTGGTATATCTTATCCAATTTAACTTCTGTATCTAACTTTACAAAGTATGGTCCGATAAAAGAGAGTAATAATATGAAAAGGAGGACAATAAAACCTATAAATCCTGCCTTATCTCTGGAGATGAGTATTAAGGGTTCTAAAAAGATACTTCTAAGAATATTTTTTATTCTCATTATTCTCCTCCTACCTTTATACGTGGATCCAACCTGGAATAGAGTAAATCCGCTATAAAATTAGCTACTACAACTGCAATTGTAATTATCAAAAATACCGCCTGCATTACTGGATAGTCTCTCTGGGCTATACTGGACCCCAATGCCCATCCAATACCTTTATAAACAAATATACTCTCTATAAGTGTAGAACCTCCCATAAGGAATCCCATCTGCATGGTCAGACTTGTAAACAGAGGTAAAATCGCATTCCTACCAACGTAGGAGAGAGTGATTCGACTCTCAGGAAGTCCCCTGGCTTTCGCAACAGTTACATAATCCTCACTTATAGTATTTAGAGTACTGCTCTTCATACTCAGTGTCCATCCACCAACTGTACTCACCACATATGTAAGGATAGGAAGTGATGCATGAGAAAATATATCCTTTATGAATGTCCAGTTAAATCCAGGAGTTATTCCGGGAGAGACTGTCCCCCTCATCGAACTTACAGGAATCAGCCCCAGCTGGACACCGATAATAATAAGGAGAAGAATTCCTATGAGATAATTAGGTATGGCACTTAATATAGCAGCAATGGTAGATATAATATGATCAAAGATCCCTCCCCTCTTATAAGCAGAGATCATCCCTAATAAGATTCCTAAAGTAAAACTTATAAGAATAGATATCCCTACACTGAAGATAGTCCAGGGCAGATAGGATGCAATTAATAAGGAAACTGGTGTCCCCTGAGATAAGAAGGACATCCCCAGATCTCCTCTTAAAAGATTTTTCATATATATGATATACTGCTCGAAAAGTGGAGCGTCTAAATCAAGGGAGAAAAGTGCAGCAGCCTGATTTTTTGCATCCTGAAAAGTCATACCATACTGAGACATAAGTTGCCCTATATATATCTCTATAGGATTTCCTGGCATAAGTCTGACAATGAAAAATGTAAGTGTTGCAACTATAAATACAGTTAAAATTGCTCTTACAACCCTAATAAATATATAGTTAGAAAGAAGTCTCTTTACCCTACTCAAGTCTCTTGCCTCCTAGTAATATAAACTTTAGGGACGCCTAAGGTTCAGGCGCCCCTAAATAATTCCGTTACTATTTACTTGGTTACAGGCTTTAGTGTCCCATTAAGAAGCATTATTGCTACAGCATTATCTGCATAGGGACTATTTTTATATATTGGATCACTATCTTTAGGCCATCCTGTTACCCTTACCCCATCCAGAGCTGGATTGTTCCCATATCTCTCCCAGAGTGGGACAATAGGGAGTAACTCGTTAAATGCAAGGGCTAACTTCTCCACTATCTTCTTCTGCTCTAAGGTATTGTAACCCTCAGCGCTCTGAGTAATAAGCTTGTCTAGATCAACTTTTCCAGCAGACTTCGTGGTCTGGACCAGTGGGAAGTTCATCCCGGGTCCTAAACCACTAGGATAGTTGTATGTAATCAGGTCAGCATAATAAGAGAAGTGAGCATGCGGATGAGCAGAACCCCATGCAGCTATAGCCATCTGGAATCTCCCTGCCCTTACCTCTGTAGGATGCTGTGCATAGGTAATACCACGAACAGTTGTCTTTATTCCAAACTTTGTCAACTGCTCAGCGGCATTCTCTGCAGCTGCTGACCAGTCTGCATATTCAGCTGGAACTAACAATTCATATTCCATCTTTGTTCCTTTATCTGTCACCCATATACCATCTGCACCCTTCTTGAATCCAAGATTGGTTAACAGCTTTGCTGCCAGATCAAGATTATAGTCATACTTATTCAGTCTCTTCTGTACCGCCTCGGAAATCCATAGAGGAACCAAGTTATCACTGATACCGGTCATATAGATCTGCCTCTTAGCAGAGTCACCCAGGGATACAAAAGCGTTCTCTTCCTTCTTTATAGCATAGGCTATCGCCTGCCTCACTTCTTTTAGATTGAATGGATAGATATTATGGTTAAAGTATATTGCAGGACCAGAGTATGTGGGTGGTCTTATAATCTTTACACCCAACTGGATAAACTGCTTTTCTGTTGCAGGCGGAAAACCATGGGTTGCATAATCTACCTCTTTACTTAAGACCAGTGGAGTTACTACCGGGGTTTCTCCATTGTAGACCTTGATTTTATCAAATTGAATCTTCTCTGCGTCCCAGTATCCATCAAACCTGGTAAGGGTTGCTTCAGATTCAGTCAGATTCTTTGGGTCCAGTATGAATGGACCTGTCCCCACAATCCTTTCCGGTCTAAACTGGTCAAACTCTGCTCTAAGCTTTTTCATCTCATCGGAATCACTCTTCTTCCCTTGATTGAGAAGAGCAATCACCTGACTGGCATATTTTCCATACACTGCATCAGAACGAATCTGCGTCCTAAGTATATATCTCTCCAGAACCATAGGAGCACAGGGGACTGCCATATGGAAATCTACAGTATAGTCATCCACCGCAGTTACCTTATCCACATATCTCCAGACAGCCCAGTTGTAGAGATAACCAAGGTAAAATGTAGTAAGCACGTCTTTAGCTGTGAAAGTCTTACCATCCTGCCATTTAACACCTTTTCTCAGGTAGACTCTAAACGTATTAGTCTTTCCGTTAAGACTCCATTTAGTGGCAAGAAGAGGCATCCACTTTCCAGTAGCCCAAAGATACATGGCTAAAGGCTGCTCCATAAGATCGTAATACATACCTAAAGAGATATTATTGGTAGCATATGTATTGAAATGTCCAACTGGCGGTGGTGAATATGGCCAGGCACCATTAAACTGCCCCGCCGCAATAGCGGACGAAACTAAGACAAATACCAAGATAACACTAAGGAAACTAATTAAACTCTTCTTCATAAATCCCTCCTTCTTAAATTCTCTTTCTCTAATGCTCTCCCTAAAATCCCTCACCTAATTGTAGAAACCCACCACAACTCTTACGAAACTTTTAGATATTTTCCTCGAGCTCACCCCCTTTCTTCATAAAGTAAATTTTCGGAAACTCCAAAACCTCTTGTAGTCTCACTTTCATTTGTAGCCTTACTACTTCTCACCTCCACAGCCCAACTATCTTGACTTCTACCTTACCGCCCCCTTATCCTATAAGAAA